>ENA-OQDW01000478-OQDW01000478.1-human-gut-metagenome-genome-assembly--contig:-NODE-478-length-16559-cov-2.242271_pt1 | contig 16559 bp, 21 predicted proteins | sample MGYA00242784_ERZ504613 | MGnify/ENA primary metagenome ERZ504613 (study PRJEB26092, sample SAMD00036330) | human gut metagenome | host: Homo sapiens | study: EMG produced TPA metagenomics assembly of... | reverse complement strand
CAAGAATCTTTCACCAATCAATTCTCTCTCTGTGGCTCGTCCTGTATATACTATTCCTCTTCACAGCCAATATTCTCAGTAATTACCACTAATTCTATGAGAAATCTTGTTGTTTGTCAACCCCGTAGAATACTGATTTTTCAGAAAAATATTTTTCGAAAGCCTTCTCCTTCCGGTTCGATTTCAAATATTATCTTTTCCTTTGTCTTTGGATGCAAAAATTCCAAATGGCTTGCACAAAGAGCAATCTGCCGTCTTCCCTTTAATTGCTTTCCATTATATTTTGCATCTCCCAAATCGGCAGTCTGTTGCTGCCATCTGCACCCGTATCTGATGGTGCCGCCCCGTTTCCAATCTGATATTTACAAGACTTCTCTCTTCTCCATCTTCCATTCCTTCCTTTTCGACCTTGTAAAAAAGCACTGCGCTTTTTGCATTCTTCGCTGACGGCTCACACACTTTTGAAAGGTTTGACCGTCCGTCTTTTACCATATAATGTTCCAGTTTCCCGCTTTTTTCTTCAAATTTTCCACATACAACTGCTTTGTAATACTTTCCAAACCCTGCTCCCTGCATCTGGAGCTTAGCTCTTTAGCCGCAAATGGTGTTTTTCCAAATACAAGTATGCCCTCTACCGGTTGATCCAGCCGATGAATCACCGCCACATAGGGTTCTTTCCTTTCTTTTTGATTTTTGTACAAATAATTTTTCAGAATGCTCACCATATCCTGAGAGCCAATTTTGCTTGTCTGTGTCGGCATTCCTGCCGGTTTATAGCAGACGATCACATGTGTATCTTCAAATAGTATCTTTAAGTTCATTCTTTCTCCTTTTCACGACTAAAGACGAGGGTCCGGCACAAACCCTCGTCTCCATATTTTAGAAAACATCCTGTTTCCGGTATAAATCTACACCAACGCCTCCACAGGTTCTTCTTTTAATGCTTCCTCATATTTTTCCAATATGATGCTTTGAATTCTTTCTCTTGTGTCAGAATTGATCGGATGTGCAATATCTCTATATTCACCGTCCAAAGCTTTTTTACTCGGCATTGCAATAAAAAGTCCTTTTTCTCCTTCAATCACCTTAATATCATGCACTACGAATTCATCATCCATCGTAATGGAAACTACCGCCTTTAATTTTCCTTCTTTCGCTACTTTTCTCACACGTACATCTGTAATTTGCATATGTTCTAACCCCTTTCCATCTTCATTGTTTTTATTTTTCTGAATTCAGATTACAATGCAAATCTCTCATTTTTTCTACTACTGACTTTTACCCCGTTTTCCCCAATTACGATCGTGTATTGGATCTAATCGTGTCACGACTCTCCACAATACAATTCTCAATATAGGTATTATCTCCAAGATATACATCATTCAAAATAATTGAATTTTTTATCACACAGTTATTACCCACATATACTTTCTTAAACAGAACTGAATTTTCCACTGTTCCATTGATTATACTTCCGCTGGCAACCAAACTGTTCTTTACAACTGCACCCGGATTGTATTTTGCCGGAGGCAAATCACCAACTTTTGAATAAATCGCCGGATATGTTTTGAAGAAATGTTTTCTTACATCTGCTTTCAAAAAGTCCATATTCGTCTGATAATATGCATCAACCGTGGAGATATTACTCCAATAGTCTTTAATCTTATATGCATAAATTTTCTTTAAATTCTTATAACGGATCAAAATATCCGATACAAAATCATATCTGTCGTCTTCCGCACACTGTTCGATCAGATCAATCAGCTGGCGTCTCCGGATGATATAAATACCGGTTGAGACAGTTCTTGACTTTGCCATCATCGGTTTCTCTTCAAACTCTTCCACGCGCATATTCTCATTCAGCTTCAAAGTTCCAAACCTTCTCGCATCCTCGCCATCATTCAGATCTTTGCAAACCACTGTAATATCCGCTTTTTTTGGCAATATGATATTCTAACACCTTATTATAATCCATCTTATAGATCGCATCACCGGAGGTGATGATCACATATGGTTCATGGCATTTTTTCAAGAAATCAAGATTCTGATAAATCGCATCTGCCGTTCCTCTGTACCAATTGCCATTATCCGCTGTAATTGTAGGTGGAAATACATATAATCCGCCCTGCTTTCTCCCGAAGTCCCACCATTTCGAAGAATTTAAGTGTTCATTCAACGATCTTGCATTGTACTGTGTCAACACAGCTACCTTTTGAATATGCGAGTTCGACATATTACTAAGCACAAAATCAATCGCCCTGTAACTTCCAGCTATCGGCATAGCTGCCGCCGCACGTTTTTTTGTCAATTCACGCATCTTATTACTGTTACCACCCGCTAAAATAATCCCTACTGCTCTCATGCCTGTTCACCTACCTTTATCAACGTTTCTCCACTTTCAAGTACTCCATCGACATAATCTTCTTTTACTGTCACGCCGCTGATTGCAGTATTTTTTCCTATCTGCACATTCGCAGGGATTACTGAATTCTCCCCAATTGTAACAAGTCCAAATGAATAAATATTTGGTTTTAATTTATTTGGAATATCACTTCCGATTCCCAAAGTGACATTATCTCCAACTTTTACATGTTCTGCAATGATCGACTTATCAATCACACAATTCTCTCCGATAACCACATCCTGCATAATAATGGAATCCCGGACAACCGCACCTTGTCCAATTACTACATTAGATCCAATAACAGAGTTGTGAACTTCTCCATAAATCTCTGTACCATTACATATAATACTCTTTTCAATTACAGAATTCTCTGATATGTACTGCGGTGGAATGCATCCGGTATTCGTATAAATCTTCCAAAATTCTTCATATAAATTAAAGTCTGGAATAATGTCAATCAATTCCATGTTGGCTTCCCAATAAGAACCCAATGTTCCGACATCTTTCCAATATCCGTTGTATTCATACGCAAACAAACGTTGCCCATTTACATGACAATATGGAATCACATGTTTTCCAAAGTCACATCCAGGCTCGTCCTTCTTTTTTAGCAAGGCTTCTCTTAACACTGGCCAGCTGAAAATGTAAATTCCCATAGACGCAAGATTGCTTCTCGGATGTGCTGGTTTTTCCTCAAATTCTGTAATCCGGTTATTCTCGTCCGTAATCACAATACCAAATCTGCTCGCTTCTTCAATTGGAACCGGCATCGCAGCGATGGTAACATCTGCATTGTTCTCCTTGTGAAAATCTAGCATAACCTCATAATCCATCTTATAAATATGGTCTCCTGATAGAATTAACACATAGTCCGGATTATAGCTTTCCATATACTCCAGATTCTGATAGATCGCATTCGCCGTTCCGGTATACCATTCACTGTTCGTACTTTTTTCATATGGGGGAAGTACTGTCACCCCGCCAATATTACGGTCTAAATCCCAGGGAATACCTATCCCAATATGTGCGTTTAGACGTAAGGGTTGATATTGGGTCAACACCCCGACTGTATCAATCCCCGAATTAATACAGTTACTAAGCGGAAAATCAATGATCCTGTATTTTCCTCCAAAAGCTACTGCCGGTTTTGCAACTTTCGCAGTTAAGACGCCAAGTCTGCTGCCTTGTCCTCCTGCTAATAACATTGCTATCATTTCCTTTTTCTTCATGCCTTCACCCCTTCTCAGTATTAGTGTGTCTATTATAACACAATCTTTTCATATAGTGAACATATTTTACAAAAAAACAACATCTTTTACATGTTTTTATCCATTTCTAACAAAATAAAGACCTTTGCTTTTTTTGAATATATGTATATAATATAAAGGATAGACTTATTATATGACAAAAACATAAGAATGGGATGGTAATATATGTATAAAATAAACTTTAACAAACCTCTTCACGTTCATTTTATCGGAATTGGCGGCATCAGCATGAGTGGACTTGCCGAAATTCTTTTAAAAGAAAATTTTACAATTTCTGGATCTGATTCAAAAGTTTCTGCTCTCACAGAACATTTAGCCTCTATGGGTGCTTCTGTTTTTTATCCGCAAAAGCATCTAACATCATAGATGGAATCGATGTTGTTGTTTATACAGCGGCAATTCACGAGGATAACGAAGAATTTGCGGAGGCAAAAAGACAAAACCTTCCAATGTTATCACGTGCTGAGTTACTTGGTCAGCTAATGACCAATTACAAGATTCCGATTGCCGTTTCTGGGACTCATGGAAAGACAACGACAACTTCCATGCTCTCTCACGTATTGCTGGCAGGTGAAAAAGACCCGACAATCTCTGTTGGCGGTATTTTAAAGGCAATCGGTGGCAATATCCGTGTAGGAAGCTCTGATGTATTTGTCACAGAAGCTTGCGAATACACTAATAGCTTTTTGCATTTCTTTCCAAAGATTGGAATTATCCTGAACGTAGAAGAAGACCATATGGATTTCTTCAAAGACATTGACGATATCCGTAACTCCTTCCATCAATTTGCCGCACTGCTCCCTGCAGATGGCACTTTGGTCATCAACCAAAACATCGAAGGAATCGATTCGACACTGACGGACTGGACTGCAAGATCATCACATATTCCGAAAGGCACCCGGCAGACTATTCTGCTTCTGACATTCGATTTGATGAGATTGGAAATGCTTCTTTTGATCTGTTAAGGCATGGTGAATATGTGGATCGCATCACACTTGCGGTTGCCGGTAACCACAATGTCTCCAATGCACTTGCAGTTATTGCAGTTTGCGAGCAGCTTGAGATTCCGCTTGATATTATCAAAAAAGGAATTCTGTCATTTACCGGAACAGACCGCCGTTTCCAATATAAAGGGGAGCTAGATGGCGTTACAATCCTTGATGATTACGCGCATCATCCAACGGAGATCCGTGCGACACTAACATCCGCCCAGAATTATCCTCATAAAGATATCTGGTGCATTTTCCAGCCGCACACTTACACAAGAACAAAAGCATTTTTTGACGAGTTTGCAGAGGCACTTTCTCTCGCTGATCATGTTGTCCTAGCCGACATCTATGCCGCCCGCGAGACAGACACTTTAGGAATGTCTTCCGCTGCACTTGCTGAAAAAATCAAAGAACTTGGCACAGATGCATACTATTTTCCAAGCTTTGAAGAGATTGAGAATTTTGTCTCTGAAAAATGTATCCACGGTGATTTGTTGATAACTATGGGTGCCGGAGATGTTGTAAACATTGGAGAAGCGCTTCTAAAATAAGAGTTATCCACAGTTTCCACAATTTTTTTATCCACAAAAAAACCGAGATATCCACGGAAAAGTGCTTTTTCCTATGCTTATATGGTGTTATAATAGCCATTACTGAAAGAGAAGAGAGAAGAGAACGGAAAGGATACGGCGAAAGAGGAATGAGAACACTGACACTTCGAAATCGTTTTCAAGGTAACAGTACAATTGTGGAAAACGACTTTATAGATTATTATATGACAAAGGCAAATGGCGAATATGTAAAAGTATACCTGCTTTTACTGCGCCACCTGAATACACCGGACAGCTCACTGACTATTTCAAAACTTGCAGACTGTCTGGAATGCACGGAAAAAGATATTATCCGCGCATTTAATTACTGGTCTAAGATGGGACTTCTTGTGATCGATTACGACGATACCGGAATAATCTGCGGACTTTCTATTGGAAAGACTTCGGAGCTTTCCGACGCTGTACCTGCCATCAGAAAAGAGGAAATCGCAAAGCCGACTGCTGCACCAAAAGCAGAGCCACCTCTCAGAAGTGTTGCTGATGAGAATCAGGAACAGCTCAGACAGCTTTACTTTGTCGCTGAGCAGTACATGGGCAAACCATTGTCCAGCAAGGAGATTCAGAAAATTAACTATTTCTTTGATACATTACATTTTTCAACAGATTTGATTGAGTATCTGATTGAATATTGTGTGGAAAACGGGCACAAAAGTATGCATTATATCGAGTCTGTCGCGCTTGCATGGTCTGATGAGAACATCAAAAGCGTAACAGAGGCAAAAGCAAGTTCTGCTGCTTACAACAAGAATTGTTTTGCCGTTCTGAATGCATTCGGAATAAAAGGAAGAAGTCCGGCTGCAGTAGAATTAAGCTACATAAAAAAATGGGCGGAAGAATACGGTCTCACTTTAGATATTATTATAGAAGCTTGTAACCGTACGATTGCGAACACACATCAGCCTGATTTCAAATATACCGACTCCATTTTAAAGAACTGGATTGCAAAAGGGGTACATCATTTATCTGATATCACCAAGATCGATCTTGTCTATCAGCAGGAAAAAGAGATGAAACGACGCGCCGCTGCAACAAGAGCTGCCGCGCCTGCCCCGAACCGTTTTAACAATTTTGAAGGACGTTCTTACGACATTAGCTCGTTGGAACAGCAACTGTTAAACACACCATAATTAAAGGAGATTCATCGTGGCTTTAAATAATTCTCAATACGATACCATTATTCGTGCCTATGAGCAAAAACAGCTGCATAATCGAAATGTATTAGACAAACGCTATAAAACAGTGTATAATCGACTACCGGAGTTAAAAGAAATCAACGATTCTATCTCTCTTTTAAGTGTGAATCACGCGCGGAAGCTTCTAGACGGAGATGAGAGTGCACTTCCCGCTTTAAAAGAAGAGATTCGGAAGTTATCTGAGCAGAAAAAAACGCTGCTTTTATCTGCCGGTTTCCCGGCAGATTATTTGGAGCCGGTCTACGAATGCGAAGACTGCAAAGATACCGGATACATCGGCAATCGAAAATGTCACTGTTTCCACAAAGCAGTCATCGATCTGCTTTATACACAATCCAATTTACAGCATATTTTGGAAAAAGAAAATTTTGATACATTTTCTCTTTCTTACTACTCAGATAATCATATTGACCCAAAAACCGGGCGCTCTTCTCTCACAAATATGAAGAATGCCTATCTTACTTGCCGCGAATTTGCAGATACATTCGCGGACAATTTTCGCAATTTATTTCTTTATGGTGATACCGGCGTCGGAAAAACTTTTTTATCCAACTGTATCGCAAAAGAATTAATTGATCATGCTTATTCGGTAATTTACTTTACTGCATTTGAGCTCTTTGACACCATTGCCAAGAGTAAATTCGAAAAAGATAACACAGCTGAGATCATGTATGAACATATTTTCAACTGTGATCTGTTAATTATTGACGATTTGGGAACGGAACTTTCCAATGCGTTTACCGTTTCACAATTGTTCCTCTGTCTGAACGAGCGATTGCTGCGCAGAAAATCAACAATCATCTCTACGAATCTTTCCTTGGAATCACTTGTAGAGATTTATTCAGAGAGAACATTTTCCCGAATTACCAGTAATTACACCATGTTAAAATTAACCGGCGATGACATTCGCATCAAAAAGAAACTAATGAACAGGGAGGCAAATTAATGTTACACCGCACAGAACGCACTTTAGAAAATATACCAGTAGGATCACTCGGTATGATTCCAATTGACGGTTGTCAGGAATTGGGAGGCAAAGTAAACGATTATCTTGTAAAATGGAGAAAAGAGGCTGTTGCCAAAACAAAAGATGATGTCGTTTTCCACGATTACCAAAAAGAGACTTACATCATCGATGCTAAGGTTCCTCGTTTTGGTTCCGGAGAAGCAAAAGGTATTATCAATGAATCGGTAAGAGGAAAAGATATTTACTTGATGGTAGATGTATGTAACTATAGTTTAACATACTCATTGTCGGGACACACAAACCACATGTCACCAGATGACCATTTCCAGAATCTGAAAAGAGTCATCGCTGCTATCGGTGGAAAAGCTCGTAGAATTAACGTAATTATGCCTTTCCTTTACGAGAGCAGACAGCACAAAAGAAGCTCGAGAGAATCTCTTGACTGTGCGCTTGCACTTCAGGAGTTAGTTCGTATGGGCGTTGACAACATCATCACTTTTGATGCTCACGACCCACGTGTGCAGAATGCGATTCCACTCAGCGGATTCGAGACAGTTCGCCCGACATACCAATTTATTAAAGGGCTTCTTCAGAATGTTCCTGATTTAAAAATTGACAGCGAACACATGATGGCAATCAGCCGGATGAAGGTGCTACAGGACGTGCTATCTATCTTGCCAACGTGCTTGGACTTGATATGGGTATGTTCTACAAACGCCGCGATTACACAAGAATTGTAGATGGACGCAACCCAATTGTCGCTCACGAATTTTTAGGTTCTTCTGTGGAAGGAAAAGATGTGATCATCATCGACGATATGATTTCTTCCGGAGATAGTATTCTTGATGTTGCAAAACAGTTGAAAGCAAGAAAAGCGAACCGAATCTTTGCAGCAGCTACATTTGGTCTGTTCACAAACGGTATGAAGAAATTCGATGAAGCATATGAACAGGGTATTATCCACGGTATTCTGACAACAAACTTGATTTATCAGACACCGGAATTATTGAGCAAACCTTACTACATCAACTGCGATTTGAGCAAATACATCGCACTGATTATCGATACATTGAACCACGACGGTTCCATCAGCAGTATCTTAAGTCCGAACGAAAGAATTCAGAATGTAGTGAAAAAATACCGCAATGGCGAAAAGATCTAATAGAATAGGATATATTGAGAGGGTGTCCGCGACACCCTCTTGTGTTTTTCAAAAATCATACTCTCATAATAGAAAGCCCCAGCTCCACCAATATCAGCACAATAAGTAAAATCCTAAATTTTACATCCATTCTCTCGGAAGCGGTATCACCTATCCTTCACCATAACTCGTTATCATCCACTCTCCGCTTAATAAATCTTTTTTCAAGATAACTCTCCAATCCGTTAATGTTTCTTGATGTGTTTTTTTATGCACTTCTGTCATAACCACATGATATTCCGCCATTTCATCATCTTCTTTTACACGTTCAATCGTAACGTCAACAAATTGAACATCACTACTTCCCTTATCATTTACTTCTTGTTCTAAAAATCCATTTATATCATTTCCTGCATTCATTGCCTTGATAAATTGTTCTACCGTTTCATATGAAGTCAAACCCTTTGGTCTTTCATAGCGGTTCATCTGCTTATTCCACCAAACAATTATCAAGACTATGAACCCGCACAACAAAACAATCAAAATATTATTTTTCTTTTGTCTCATACACGAAGTCCCCCCTTCCATCACACATCTCTCTCCACATCGTAGTTGCTATTAGCACAGTCTATACAGCATTTTGTTGGGCAAATTACTGATTTTACTTTTCATCTTCCTCAGCAATACCATGTTTTCTTACTCTCAGTAATAAAATTTATCCTGAAAATTCAAATCCTCTGTTGACTTTTTCAACAAGATTTTCTCTACAAATTCAGTGCAGCTGTATAGCCTTCCGCAATAGCAACAAGTGCATTGCCAACCTTTGCAGCTCCGCTGATAACCTGAACATTATCACAAATTTTCTTTGCCGCATCTTCCAGAGGATTATAAGACCGATAACCAAATGCAGATACAACAGTAACTTCCGGAACCGATATTTTATTTCCATTTGCATCCGTATAGGTTACGCCTTCCTCGTCAATACTCTCTACTTTTGCTTTCGTCTGTATTTTTACATTAGCATCCTTAAGATATCCTATCAGGCGTCATTAAATAACCCCGGAATAAAACGATATCCCTTGCCATGTTCGTTGATTGCATAATCTTCTGTAATAATCAGCCCCCAACCTCCTTTAGCCTTCTCTTCAATATACTTGATAAAACGGTCCGTCACCATCCCATCCTCAGTACAGAAATTTGTTACCATCGCCGGCACCACCAAACGGTTCGGAATGGTACAGTTTCCAATTTTCATAGTAGAAAATAGTGTGTTAAGCATGTGCTTTACCTCCAATTCTTTTCATTCTCCATTTAGTCTCAAAATTCTCTTCTCCCTGATATATGCCCTGTAATAATTTGAAAGTCAACACAGATAAACAAACCAAAAAAACAACCCGATTACAATTACAGAAATTGGGCTGTTTTTTACAATTTTTTTTATTTTAATGATCGACTTTTTAACTTTTCTAAAAAAATCATGTCAAATAAAGCCTGAAACCATTACAATGTTTTCTCTCTCACAGGAATATGCAATTCCATCATTCGAATATCTTTCTCTCCCTCAACTCCACGTCCAAGCAGCAACGCTTCAATCGTGCTGCTTTGTTCGTAGCCGATTTCTTTCATGTATTGTAAGGCTTTCTGAGAATAATCACTATCAAATCGACCAACAGCTCCCAGATCTACAATGCTGCAAAGACAAATTTGCGAGGGGCGGTAACGCATATTCTCCAGTGACGATATGTCTAAAATATCAGCATATCTTTTTTCAATATAAAGTCCCCATAATTGGTGTTCTCCTACTTCCTCAAAACAGGGATTCCAAAACGGAGCAACTCTATCTGATAACAAAACTGCACTTATTTCATTGCTCATTTCAATTTCACCATAATAATCACCGTCTCCTTGCACCAGTGGAATAAAATAGTGTTCAGGTATCTTCCTAATCCAGTGATTTTTTAGATTAAGATGCGCTGTCTGGGCTCGCTCTGCTACAAATTCTATCCGCTCTAGCAGAAGTTGCTTATAGGCTACCTTAATCCATTCTAGCACATTTCTGCAATCTTATACAGTAATCTCTCTGTATCTTCCCAACCAATACACGGATCCGTAATAGATTTTCCAAAAATCCTCTGCTCATCAATTTTCTGATTTCCTTCCAGAAGATAACTTTCTACCATCACACCTTTGACAAGATTCTTGATGTCTGTATTATAATTTCTGCTGTGAAGTACTTCGCTGACAATACGCAGCTGTTCTTTATATTTTTTGTTGGAGTTTGAGTGATTTGCGTCCACGATGGCCGCCGGATTTTTCAAATCCCACTTCTCATACATCTCGAGAAGTCGAATCAAGTCTTCATAGTGATAGTTCGGAATGCATGTTCCGTACTTGTCCACACCGCCGCGCAGGATCGCATGTGCATATGGATTTCCGTCTGTTGTCACATCATATCCTCTGTAAATGAAATTGTGCCCTGCCTGTGCTGCCACAATCGAGTTCAGCATCACCGTAAAGTCACCGCTCGTCGGGTTTTTCATACCGACCGGAATATCCATTCCACTCGCTGTCAGTCTGTGCTGCTGGTCTTCCACGGAGCGGGCGCCAATTGCTTCATAAGAGAGAATATCGTCCAGGTAGCTTCTGTTTTCCGGATAGAGCATCTCATCGGCACATGTAAAACCATAGTCCTGAATAACACGGAGATGCATCTTGCGGATTGCGATGATCCCTCCATAAAGATCCGGCGCTTCATCCGGGATCGGCTGATGGAGCATTCCTTTATACCCCTCCCCTGTTGTACGCGGTTTGTTTGTGTAAACACGCGGAATGATCATCAATTTATCTTTCACCTGCTCATTCACTCTCGCAAGGCGACCTACATACTCACACACTGCATCTTCATTGTCCGCCGAACAAGGACCGATCAATACGATGAATTTATCAGATTCTCCTGCAAAAATCGCTTTGATCTCCTCATCCCTTTTTTCTTTTAATGCTTTCAGTGAGTCCGCCATTGGGTACTCTTTTTTCAGTGTTTCCGGGCTGCATAATTGATGGTTAATTTTCATTGACATAATTTTTCTCTCCTATTCCTAACTTTTCTAATATTTGTTGTTCTCTTTTCTGACAGGTGAAAATCAACACCTGTTTTTTATGCTCTGCAAGCCATTTCATCGTATTTTCAAGCCTTTGGTCATCATAAAACACGAATGTATCATCCAATATAACCGGATACTCTTCTTCGTGCAATAGTTCACTTGCCGCCATGCGAAGTGCAAAGTAAATCTGTTCGATCGTTCCGCGGCTCACCTGCTCAATTCCGATTTTCCGTTCTCCGGTATAAAGGCTCATTTTCAGCTTTTCATCAATTAAAAGCATCGTATATTTCCCACCTGTGATCTCAGAGAGAATCGCAGATGCCTTTTCATTTAATTTCACGCTAAGCTCCTTGTGTACATCTTTTGATAACTCCGTCAGACACTCTGAGGCAAGCTCCAGCGCCCGTTTTTTCATATCCTGTTTTTTGTAGTCATCGCCTGCCTCGTCAAGTTCGCTCAGCTGCTCCTGTACATTTCCGTACTGAATCTGCTTTTCTTTTAACTCTCCCTGCAAATGTTCTTTCTGCCACAACAGCTTATCCAATACCTTTTTCTGCTCTTCCTCCATCTCACTTTTCGGCTTCTTTTTACCTTCTTTGATTCGGTTCCACACATACATGCCTCAGCGAGCAAAAGAACAATCATCACAAGATAATTCCACGGTCTGTGAAAAATAATGAACACTGCCACAAGAATCGCTGCCATCGCTGCAACTTTGATCGGAGATACTCTCCATCTGCCTTCCTCTTCGTATTTTCTGCACTCTTCCCTCACACGCGCTTCCTCTTTGCTGATTTTGCTGTCCGCTTCCTCAATCTCCTGTTCCAGTTTGTGGATATCACGCCAAAGATACGTCGTCTCCTGCTCTATCGCATATCGTCTCTGCTGTTTTTCCTGTAAGGACTTACGAATCTCACCCTCGACTTCTTTCTTTTTTTTGTTCAGTCGGTTCAATGCCCCATCCAGATCAATATCGCTGTTCCCAGTCGAATAATAATTTGTCGCATAGTTTTGAATTTCCACTGCAAGGCTTTGATTCGGCTCCACCTTCATCTGACCAATCGCTACTGTATTTTCATAGTTCGAGCCGTCCAGTCCATTCAATATCATCTCTAAATCCCCGTGCTCCAGCGAAAATTCTTCGCCGTCATCCTCGCAGATCAGCCTTGCACTTTTGGAATATTTATCAAAATTTCGCTCCAGTAAAAAATTCTTTCCTCCGCTTTCAAAACGAAGTGTCCCGGAATAATAATTCGGATTCTCCCACGGTTCATAGATGCTGAACGTATCGTTTACCGATGCCCTTCCTCTTCCGCGCTCCAGCCCGAACAGCATACTTTTTATAAACGTGTGAATCGTTGTCTTCCCAGACTCATTCTCCCCATAAAAAGATTGATTCCATCTTTCAGCACAATCTTTTTCCTGAGAACTTTCCAAAATTTCTCAAATAAAGTTCCCTTATCTCCATAGTCAACTCCTCTTCGTATCCAGCAGCGCCTGTACTCCTTCGTACAATGCCATGTGTGCTACACTGCCATCCTCACATTCTCTCAGACTCTCAATATATCTTCCCAAGAGATTTCCTTTGTTCTCCTCCAATAATCTGTCAAAATCATACGATGGTTTTGTCTCATCTACAATCTCAATAACATTCCCATAACCTTTCAGAGTCTCAGGTTCAAACGTGATATCTGCATCTCGAAAGCCTGTTAAAATAAATTTGTAAATATTCTCAATCCCATTTATCTGAATCATTTCCCGAATCTTTTCTCTTGCAAAACCATTTGTCATATTTTTCCCTACTTCAACTGGCAGATGCATGTACTCTCTTTTTGCACTCGGAACAAATTCTGCTTTCACGCCTTTTTCCGTCACCTCTCCACGGATGTATCCATGCTTTCCAGTGTCATTTTTGTCGATTGGCTCTAGCGCCCCCGCATACAAAATCTGATTTTCCACCAATGTCTGCGGTTTATGAATATGCCCCAAAGCAATATAGCTGTATCCGAGATTACTCAACACTTCTTTTTTGAACGGAATGTGCTTCTCGTCTCCGCCATGTGCAAGTAAAATCTCATATTTCTGCTTTCCGGGTGCTTTTGCCCGATCATAAAGCCCCTCTGTAATCTCTTTCCGATAATAACTCAGTCCGTAAACTCTTGTCTTTAAATCTTTAAACTCCACACTGCCCATATGCCCGTTCAATAAAGGATACACATTCTCATCCCACCGAAAAGTGAGATAATAAGAATCCGGTTTTAGAAAATCATGGTTTCCTGCTATAAATACAACTTTCGTCTTCGTCAATTTTGAAAATAAATAATTCAGCTCTTTCAGCTCTTTTTTCAATGGCTGCCGATGAAACAAATCTCCTGCAATCAGCAATAGATCGATTTCTTCCCACTCGCATATATGAATAATCTGTTCCAGACTATCCCATATCTCCTGCCCTCTGCTTTTACTGCCTGATTTTAAACCTTCTGGTTCTGCCCCTAGATGGACGTCCGCTATATGAATGAATTTCATCCTCTTTCTCCCCTTCTTCTTTATTCGGAAGTGTCACAATAAAACGTGTCTCCTTGTCATCGCTTTCTGCCCAAATAGTACCTCCATGTAACTCTACAATCTCTTTTGCAATGGCAAGTCCAAGTCCTGCACCTCCGGTCGTACTATGTCTCGCCTCATCCAAACGATAAAACTTTTCAAAGATTGTCCCCAACTGTTCCTTTGGTATCTGTTTCCCTCTATTGGAAAATACAATACGATTCCCTTCTTCTGTCATCTCTGCCTGAATCCGAATCTTTGTATTCGGATAGCAATAAGACACCGCATTTCGCAAGATATTGTCAAATACTCTTGCCAGCTTATCTGCATCTCCATAAACTACCATATCCTCAGCCGCCTCAACCTCACAAGTCAAATTTTTCTCCCTCAGCACTCCGTATAATTCATCGGCAAGCTGTTCGAGCATCATTGAAAGATTCAGCTCCACCGGCTCTAACACGATATCTTGCAGATTAAATTTTGTAATCTCGAAAAACTCACTGATCAGCTCCCCAAGTCTGATGGATTTCTCCAATGCAATATGTGTATACCGCTGTCGTTCTTCCTCCGGCATGTCCTGATAACTGTCAAGCATCGTCAGATACGCTACAATTGAAGTGAGCGGTGTTTTTAAATCATGTGCCAGAAATACAATCAGGTCATTTTTCTTTTTCTCTCCCTCAATCACTTCCTGCTCTTGCTTTTTCAAAATCTGCTTGATCTCATTAAGCCTTGTCTCAATCGGCTTCAATTCCGTGATCATATGAATAGAATCTGCCGAATCCAAAACGATGTTATCGATCCCGGTCTCCACCTGATTCAGATATTTTACCATTTTTGATAATGCCGCATAAAAAAATAAAGAAAACAGACACAAAAATCCAATCACAAGAAAGAAGTCCTTATTGTTTCCTATTACCCTCCAATACCAGTGTCTCGCACTTTCCTCCTGCACATGAACAGATGTCAGCAGTTTTACGAGATCGTTCGAAGAGTCTTCCAGAAAATATTCGAGAATAAATCCTCCTACCAAAATCGTGAGCGCTGTCACGAAAACAGTCTGCAACAAAATACTTAATTTTAATTTTCGATATTTATTCTTCAACTTTATATCCCACTCCCCAGACGGTCTTGATGAAATCCGACTTTCCTGTCGGTCCACTCATTTTTTCCCGCAAATGCCTGATGTGCACCATCACCGTATTGTTGCTGTTTTTATAATATTCTTCTTTCCAAACCTTTCGAAACAGCTCCTCTGAGCTAATCACTTTGCCACGATTCTCACAGAGAAGCCATAAAATATCGAACTCAATCGGTGTCAATGTCAGCGAACGCTCATTAAAAATGCACTCGTGAGATGTTCTGTTCAGCAGCACTCCTGCAAAATCAATTACATCGCCTTCTATCTTTCCTCCATCGTTGTACTGTGTATAACGCCGAAGCTGCGCTTTTCACTCTGGCAACAAGTTCCAGCGGTTGAATGGTTTTGGTAATATAATCATCCGCTCCTAGAGTCAATCCGGTAATCTTGTCCATGTAATCCACTTTCGCAGTCAGCATAATCACCGGAAATGTATATTTTTCACGTATTCTTTTTAAAATCTCAAACCCGTCAATATCCGGCAGCATCACATCCAGCAGCGCCAAATCAATCTTCGTGGTCTCAATGCAGTTTAATGCCTCTTCTCCTGTATAGAACTTATGTACCTGATATTCATCATTTTGCAGATACAATGCAATGACATCCGCAATCTCTTTTTCATCATCTACTACTAATATATTCATGCTTTTCTCCCTTTCTGATTATTAAAAAAGGACGGGAGAATACTTTCCCCCGTCCCCAATCTCAATCCTCTTATAATTCGCAGTTATTCACTGTTCTTGGGAATGGTAAAACGTCTCTGATGTTCGACATTCCTGTTAAGTACATTACACAGCGTTCAAATCCAAGTCCGAATCCGGCATGTCTTGTAGAACCATATTTTCTAAGATCCAGATAGAACTGGTACTCTTCCGGTTTCAAGCCCATCTCATTCATACGCGCCAAGAGTTTTTCGTAGTTATCTTCTCTCTGACTTCCGCCGATGATCTCACCGATTCCAGGAACAAGACAGTCAACAGCAGCCACTGTCTTATTGTCATCGTTCATCTTCATGTAAAATGCCTTGATATCCTTCGGATAATCTGTTACAAACACAGGACGTTTGTAAACCTCTTCTGTAAGGTAACGCTCATGTTCTGTCTGTAAATCTGCTCCCCACGATACTTTATAATCAAATTTGTCATTGTTCTTTTCTAATATTTCAATTGCCTCTGTATAGGTCACACGTGCAAAATCAGA
>ENA-OQDW01000477-OQDW01000477.1-human-gut-metagenome-genome-assembly--contig:-NODE-477-length-16579-cov-1.740700_pt1 | contig 16579 bp, 23 predicted proteins | sample MGYA00242784_ERZ504613 | MGnify/ENA primary metagenome ERZ504613 (study PRJEB26092, sample SAMD00036330) | human gut metagenome | host: Homo sapiens | study: EMG produced TPA metagenomics assembly of... | reverse complement strand
CTTCAGATCGCTGATGAGTTCTCCCATATTCTGATAACGTCTGTCTGAGCTTTTCTGTGTACATTTCAGAATAATGCGCTCTAAGCTATATGGATATCCGGTACCAATTCTGACGGCGCGGCAATATCTTCCTGCAAATGTTTGATTGCAATAGACACTGTCGTCTCTCCGTCAAACGGGAGTTCTCCTGTGATCATCTCAAACATTGTAATACCAAGCGAATAGATATCGCTTCTGATATCACTGAAGCCGCCTCGTGCCTGTTCCGGAGATGTGTAATGTACAGATCCCATCGCATTGGTACTGATCGTATTCGATGTCGTAGCCTTCGCAATCCCGAAATCTGTCACTTTCACTTTTCCTTCTTTTGATATCATGATATTCTGCGGCTTAATATCTCTGTGGATAATTCCATTGTTATGTGTCCGCCTCAATACCTGCACACACTTGAAGTGTAATACTGATTACTTCTTTCGGTGTCAGTCTTACTTTTTTCTGGATATACTCTTTTAATGTAATTCCTTCTACCAGTCCATGACCATAAAATACAGACCCCGGTCTTCCCCGACATCATATACATTTACAATGTTCGGATGCATCAGTCCGGCTGCTGCCTGTGCCTCTGATTGAAACTTTTTTACAAACAATTCATCTTCTCTGAATTCGCGCTTTAATACTTTGAGCGCGACATAACGATTCAGCTTATGATCTCTCCCCTTATAGACATCCGCCATCCCCCCGGTGCCGATTCTACCCATGATCTCATAGCGATCGCCAATCAAAACTCCTTCTTTAATCATATACTCACCTCACCTGCAAACGGCTCTGCGACAATAACCCCAATGTTGTCCTTTCCGCCGTTGCTATTTGCTCTTTCTATTAATTGTTCCACTGCCTCCACAACATCTCTGGAACTGCGAACAATCTGAAATATCTCTTCATCCTCCACCATATTGCTCAGTCCATCTGTGCACATCAAAATAATATCTCCTTTTTTCAGGCGATGCTCAAAGAAATCAATCTCTACATCTTCTTTTACTCCAATGGCTCTTGTGATAATGTTCTTATCCGGATGATGTTTCGCTTCCTCTGCGTTAAGTCCCCCAAGACGTACCATTTCCTGTACTAACGAATGGTCTTTTGATAATTGTCTGATCTCATCATTCAGTAAATAAAGCCTGCTGTCACCTACATTCGCAAAATATAATGTATGCTCAATCACTGTGGCAGCAACTAATGTTGTTCCCATTCCTTCTAGTCTGGCATCGGTTTTGGACTCTGCGATCAATTGATGATTTGCAGATGCAATCGCTTTTTTCATCATTGCTCTCGGACCATCTTCTCTGCTCTTGGCAAGCTCTTTTTTCAGAACTTCCACAACAAATTTGGATGCGTAATCCCCCGCATTATGTCCCCCCATACCGTCTGCAACTATTAAAAGATTCGGAATATTCCCGACCGGCTGATCTGATACAAATACGTAATCCTGATTCACCTCTCGTTTTCTTCCAATATCTGTCTTTGAAAACGTCTTCATATGCTCTCCTTTTACTTTGTCTCTACATAACGTCGTCTTAGTTGTCCACAGGCTCCGTCGATATCAGAGCCCATTTCTCTTCTAATAGTAACATTTATTCCGCTTTTTTCAAGTTTATTTTTGAAATTCATGGCATTTTTTTTGCTTGGTTTCTCGAATGTACGCTCTTTAATCGGATTTACAGGAATCAGATTCAGATGGCAATTACGATGTTTTAAAATGTGGATTAATTCCGCTGCATCTTCCTCTTTATCGTTCACTCCATGTACCAGACTGTACTCAAACGTCACTCTTCTTCCCGTCTTTTCAAAATAATAGTCGCACGCCGCAAGCACCTCAGAAAGTTCATATTTGTTTGCAACCGGCATCAATACTTTTCGCTTTTCCTGCGTAGAACCATGCAGGGAAAGCGCCAAGGTAATCTGTAATTTTTCCTCGGCAAGTCTCTTCATATTCGGAACGATTCCACAAGTCGATACCGTAATGTTCCTTTGGCTGATATGTAAACCGTGTTCATCGGTCAATATATGTATGAATTTCAGAAAGTTATCATAATTATCCATCGGTTCCCCTGTTCCCATCACACTACGTTCGAAACACGTTCCCCCGATATTTTCTGAATCTGATAAATCTGTCCCAGCATCTCTGATGCCTTTAGATTTCTCTCCAATCCTCCGATGGTAGATGCACAGAATTTACATCCCATCCGACATCCGACCTGCGAGGAAATACAGACAGAATTTCCATGCTTATACTTCATCAGAACACTTTCCACCACATGTCCATCCTGTAGGCAAAACAGAAATTTATTTGTGCCGTCCAGTTTTGATTCCTGTCTCTCAAGCATTTTTACCGGTGCGATCTCATAAGCTGCATCCAGCTTTTCTCTGAGTGCTTTTGACAGATTCGTCATCTCTTCAAAAGAATCTGCAAGCTTTACATGCAGCCATTCATACACCTGCTTTGCCCGAAACGACTTTTCTCCGAGATGTTCCATCTCTTGTTTTAATTCTTCAAATGTATATGATCTGATATCTTTTTTCTCCATGATCTTTTATTCACATTTCACCTTTCTAAACTTTGCAATGAAAAATCCATCACTGTCATGTATCCCCGGCAGAAGTTGAATACACCCTTGTTCCACAACATCATTTTTCAACTCTTCGCACAATAACTGTGCAATCGGCACAAGTTCAAACTCTTTATTCTGTTCTAAGAACCAATGTACGTTACCCATATTTTCTTCTTCGTGAATTGTACATGTGCTGTAAACCAAAGTTCCTCCCGGCTTCACATAATCTTTGACTGTCGACAGCATCTTGCGTTGAAGAGCCACCAATTCTTTTTGTGTCTCTTCTGTCATCTTATATTTCAGATCCGTCTTTTTCCCAAGCACTCCCAGTCCGGAGCACGGAAGATCTGCCACCACAATATCTGCCTTTTCAACTGCAGTTTCATCTTTTTGAGTCGCATCCCACCTGACTGCTTCGATGTTTGTCATACCAGAGCGTAAGATGTTTTCCTCTATAAGCCCCACCTTATATTCTGTCAGATCTCTCGCCTGCACATGCCCTGTACCACAAAGTACCTCTGCCATGTGAAGTGCCTTTCCACCGGGTGCTGCACAGACATCTATGATCTCGTCTCCTTCTTTTGGTTCTGCCAATGTGCCACAAGCATGGAGCTGATATCCTGCACCGAAAACGCTCCTTTTTGAAACGTCTCAAGCTCTCCTAAATAATTATAAGAAGATATTCGAAGTGCATATGGAAGGTATGGATGTTCCTCGACATGTACTCCTTCGCCTTCAAGTGCCTTCACAAGTTCTTCTTTTGGCATCTGCCCCAAATCACACCGGATTATCGTGTCCTTTTCTTTTAGGAAATTCCTGAAGCATACACTCCACACTCTCCCTGTCATATGCTGCCAGCCACTGTCTTAATATCCATGTCGGCATCGAGTATTTCACAGACAGATATTGTTCCAAATCTTTCTCATCCGGATATGATATCTGTTCCAGATTTCGGTCGATATTTCGTAAAAGTCCGTTCACAAATCCTTTTAAATTTACAAATCCTTTTTTCACCGCAAGTTTTACCGCCTCATTACAGGCAGCGGAATTCGGAACCGAATCCATATATTTCATCTGGTAAACCGCACTTCGGATGATATTGCGGATGACTGGTTTCATCTTGTTTACCTTTACTTTTGAAAACTGATTGATAATATAATCAAGCTCAATCATGCGCTCCAGTGTTCCCTCCGTCACTCTTGTGATAAAAGCGCGCTCTTTTTTGTCTAAATACTGATATTTATTCAGAACATTGCGAAGTGCGATATGACTGTGCTCTCCATCTCGTGTCACTTCCAGCAAAATCCCAAGCACCAGTTCTCGTTCATTAATTGACTTAGTCATCTCGTCTTCTTCCTCCTGTCAGAATCAAGATACGCACAAGCTGTAAGATTGCTGCAGCCGCACTTGCCACATACGTAAGCGCAGCCGCATTCAGCACTTTTTTCGTGGCTACAATCTCTTCACCCTGCAGCATCCCGGTCTCAGCAAGAATGCGTACTGCTCTTCCCGATGCATTATATTCCACCGGCAAAGTCACAAGTTGAAACAATACTGCCAGCGAAAATGCCAAGATTCCGATATTGATAAGCAGTGCTGAAGACTGGCTGTTGATAAACAGACCTAACACAATCAGTGGCCAGGCAATCATGATCCAAAATTTGCCACCGGAACAAGCGCGCCTCCGAAACTGATAGCGGTGCGTATCCTCTTGCATGCTGAATCGCATGTCCACACTCATGCGCTGCAACTCCCACTGCAGCTACTGAACACTGTCCATATGTTGCATCGGAAAGTCTGAGCACTTTATTTCTCGGATCATAGTGGTCTGTCAGATTTCCTGCTACCCGCTCAATTCGCACGTCATAAATTCCGGCCCCATGGAGTACACGTTCTGCCGCCTGCGCTCCTGTCAGCCCCATATGGTTTCTCATTCCGGAATATTTTGAAAATGTACTTTTCACCCGCATCGATGCAATGGAGCAGATAATAACTCCTATGATAATCAATATATATGTTGGATCAAAATAAAAACTTGGATAAAACATCCTGCTTCCTCCTTTTTTCTACGCTCTCGAAAGAATTTCTCCTGATTTTACCTGATACCCCCTCAAAAATGCTCCGGCATCCATTCGTTTTTTCCCCGGAATCTGAAGTTCCAGCACTTTCAACAGCCCATCTTTTGTCTGTACAGAAAACGCTTCTTTTTCTACTTTCACAATCGTTCCAGGTACGCCCTCTCCCGATGTCTCTTCCACCTCTGCACTCCAGATTTTCATTGTTTTTCCATTCCACATTGTATATGCGCTCGGCCACGGTGTCAGCCCGCGAATCAGTCTCTCAATCTCTTTCGCACTCTGATTCCAGTCAATATTCAAGATGCTTGTCGAGCATTCTCGCATAGGCGGTCGGTGATTCTCCCTGTTTAACCGGAGTCACTGTTTTTTCTTCCAGCGCCTTTAATGTCTCTACACAGAGCTTTGCACCTGCGGCCGCAAGCTTATCATGAAGACTTCCTCCGGTCTCCTTTTCTTCTATTACAATCTCTGTCTTTAACAGCATGTCTCCGGTATCCAGTCCTTCGTCCATCTGCATGGTCGTGACACCTGTCACCGTTTCCCCGTCAATAATGGACCACTGAATCGGCGCTGCCCCGCGATATTTTGGCAACAATGACGCATGCACATTGACACATCCATATGGCGTCATCTCCAAAATTTCTTTTGGCAAAATCTGTCCAAATGCAATGACGACCATAATATCCGCCTCATATTTTCGAAGTTCTTCGATGCATTCCGGCTCTCTGACTTTTTTCGGCTGATAAACTGGAATTCCATGCTTTAACGCGCACTCTTTGACAGGCGTAAACTGCATCTCTTTTCCGCGTCCTTTTGGTTTATCCGGCTGTGTCACAGCAAGAACACATCGTGTCCCGCCTCGATCAAAGCCTCTAAAGTGCCCACCGAAAAATCCGGAGTCCCCATAAAAATTACTTTCATCTGCTGTCTCCTCCTTAGTCTTCCTCGTCAAACTCATCATCATACTCCACACTGTGAAGTTCGCCTTCTACTTTTTCGACATACAAATGCCCGTCCAAATGGTCAATCTCGTGGCAGAACGCTCTTGCAAGCAGCCCTTCTCCTTCATAAACCACTTCTTCCATCTCTTCATTGAGCGCCTTTACTTTCACATAATTCGGTCGCGTCACAGTTCCCGATTTTCCCGGCAGACTTAAACATCCTCCTCTCCTGTCTGCTCTCCTGCTGTCTCAAGAATCTCCGGATTCACCAAAATAATCGGACCCTCTCCAATATCAATAACTACGATTCGTTTTAAAATACCAACCTGCGGTGCCGCAAGTCCCACTCCCATAGCATCATACATTGTATCCAGCATATCCTCAATCAACACCTTTGTTCGGTCTGTCATATCGGTTACTTCTTTACATACCTTCTCTAACACATCATCACCAATTTCTCGAATCTTACGAATTGCCATTTTTTATCCTCCTCATTTAAAATACATTCATCGGATTAAAGTCGAACTGCACTCGAACTTTTCGAAATCCGGAATTAATCTCTATATATTGTTCCAATTTATTTTTCAAATCTATCATCGCCTCGTATCTGGCATGTTTTAAATAGATCACTCTGCGATACACATCGTTTACCTTTCCCACATACGGACTTGCGGGACCGATGATTCTCACTTGATTCCGGTTCATGCGCTCTGCATAACTCTTCATGTAGCTGCACGCCGTCTCAAGCAAAGACTCATCTTCACTCGTAACCAAATCGCTGCAAGCTGTTCCACCGGCGGATATCCCATCATTGTACGGTATGCGAGTTCCTCTTGATAAAACGCTTCATAGTCCTGCTTTGCAGCTGTTTCAATACTATAATGCTCCGGACTGTATGTCTGAATGACAACCTCGCCCTTTTCACTTCCTCGCCCGGCGCGTCCCGCCGCCTGTGTAAGAAGCTGAAATGTCCGCTCTCCTGCACGATAGTCATCGGCGTACAACGACAGATCCGCCGCCAGTACTCCGACAAGTGTCACATTCGGAAAATCATGTCCTTTTACGATCATCTGCGTTCCAATCAAAATATCCGCCTCTTCATTTGCAAACGCCTCCAAAATCTTCTCGTGTCCATCTTTTTCCTTCGTCGTATCCATGTCCATGCGAAGTACACGTGCATCTGGGAATTCCTTCTTTACAAGTTCTTCAATCTGCTGTGTTCCTGCTCGGAAACCGCCGATATGTTTTGAGCCGCACGATGGGCAGACTGAAATCATAGGCTCCTCATATCCACAATAATGGCAGACCAGTTTCCCACCGCGGTGAGATGCAAGTGAGACATCGCAATGTGGACATTTTACCACATAGCCGCAGGATCTGCACGAAATAAATCCTGCAAACCCTCTCCGATTGATAAATAACATAATCTGTTGTCTCTTTCTCAATCGGTCAGCCATCAATTCATACAGCTTTCCACTGATAATCGAACGATTTCCACTTTTTAGTTCCTCTCGAAGATCGATTGTGTACACCGTCGGCATCTCCTGCATCTTTGCTCGGTTCTGAAGTCTTAAAAGTTCGTATTCTCCTTTTTGGGCACGGTAGAAAGCCTCAAGAGACGGTGTTGCTGAACCAAGCACAACACTTGCACCTTCTAAGTGTGCCCGCTCCACAGCCGTCTCTCTGGCATGATATCGGGGGATCTGTTCACTTTTATAAGTCGATTCATGCTCCTCATCGATCACAATCAATCCCAAATTGGCAAAAGGGGTAAATAACGCTGATCTTGGACCAATCATCACATCAATCGCCCCTTCTTTTGCCCGCATCATCTGGTCATACCGCTCGCCGCTTGACATCTTGGAATTCATAATGGATATCCTCTCGCCAAACCGCTTATAAAACCGCATCACAGTCTGGTAGGTCAGTGCAATCTCAGGAATCAGGACAATCGCCTGCTTCCCTTCTTTGATCACACTTGCGATCATCTCCATGTAAACTTCAGTCTTTCCGCTCCCTGTCACCCCATATATGAGATAAGTCTTGCGGATTCCTTTCAGATAGTCTTCCCGAAATGTGTCAATCGCATGCTGCTGTTCCTCAGTATAAACCACTTCTTTCCACTCTTTTTTTCGATTTTTAATCGGATTTCTCCAGACCTGCTCGGACTCTATTCTGGCAACATTCTGCTCTTCAAGTGCCCGAATGACTGTTCGTGTGACATTCAGTTTTTTTGTGATAAGCTCATACTCCAATATCTCCTCATCAAGCAGTGCTGCCAAAAGTCTCGCCCTTGCCTTCTGATTCTTCTTCAGATATTCCTCAAGCTTTGTCTTCCCTTCTTCTTCATCTAACAGCAATCGGACATAGCGCCTGATCTTTTTGTTCTCTTCCCGCTTGATTGGAAGTACTGTCTTTAGCGACTGTATCATCGTCCCGCCATAGTACTCTTTCATCCACGCCGCCAGTGCACAAGTCTGCCCTCGATCGCCACGCTTTTCTCCGCCAGACTCAGAATCGATTTTACTTTGTTCGGATCGTATTCACAGTATTCTGACAGCCCGATCACATACCCTTTGATCTCACGATTCCCTTTTCCAAACGGCACGACAACCTCTACGCCTGCGTGTAACCGTTCTTCTAATTCTGCCGGAATACGGTACTCAAAAATTTTATCCAGTTTTTCATGTGTAATATCTACGATAACTTTCGCATACATGCACAACTGCTCCTATACTTTTATCGAATCAAATTCTCTCTTTTACTCTCTTTTACGACTTCCGCAATGAGAACTCTCTCATCCATATCGTACTTCACGCCTTTGATCTCCTGATAGTCCTCGTGTCCTTTTCCTGCGAGCACGATTACATCGCCCACCTCAGCATGGTCAACCGCATAGCGGATTGCTTCTTTTCTATCACAGATCTCCACATATTTTCCATCTGTTTTTCCAATCCCGATCTTAATATCATCAATGATATCCTGAGGTTCTTCAAAACGCGGATTGTCCGATGTGATGATTGTAAGATCTGCTAATTTTCCGGACACCTCACCCATCTCATATCTTCTCGCCTTCGCTCTGTTTCCTCCGCATCCAAACAGACATACAAGACGCTTTGGGTGATATTCTTTCAATGTTGTCAAAAGACTCTCAAGGCTCATCGCATTGTGCGCATAATCAATCATGAGCGTAAAGTCCTCAGATACTTTCACCATCTCGATTCTGCCTTTTACCTTTGCAACTTTTAAAGCCTTCTTGATCATCTCCACCGGCACATCAAAATGTCTGCACACCGCAATCGCAGTCAACGAATTATAGACACTGAATGTTCCCGGAATGTCAATCTCCACATCAAAATCCATCAGCCCGGACACATGGTAAGATACTCCTAAGTATCCCGGTCTTGACACTAATTTTGTATCTGCTGCCCGAAGGTCTGCTTTTTGTGCAAAGCCAAATGTTTCAATCTGGCAGGTCGCGCCGCGAAATACATCTTCAAAGTACGGATCATCCACATTCGCAATCCCAATCCTGCATTGTTTGAACAGCAGACCTTTGCATCGCTTGTAATCTTCAAAATCTTTATGTTCATTCGGTCCGATATGGTCTTCCCCAAGATTTGTAAAAATTCCAATCTCAAACGGAATACCCGCAGTTCTGTGAAGCATCAACCCTTGCGATGACACTTCCATGACCACTGCATCACATCCCGCATCAACCATTTTCCGGAAATACTGGTGAATCGTAAACGACTCCGGTGTCGTATTCTTTGCCGGAATCACTTCGTCTCCGATGATCGCCTCGATTGTTCCGATCAGACCAACTTTATGTCCTACTCCCTCCAAAATGGACTTCACCATATATGTTGTCGTCGTCTTTCCTTTCGTTCCTGTGATACCTATTACTTTCAGCTGCTCTGCCGGATAACCGAAATATGCCGCAGATGCCAGCGCAAGTGCATACCTCGTATCTTCCACCTTAATCACAGTCACATGTTCTGGAGCTTTCACTTCTTTTTCCACGATCACTGCTTTCGCACCTTTTTCTAACACCTCTTTTACAAATTCATGACCATCTACAACTGCGCCGCTGATGCATACAAACACGCTGCCGGCGCAGACTCTTCTTGAATCATTCGTAAGCTCTGTAATCTCTATATCATCGTTTCCTTGTACTACTTTATACTCTAAACGTTCTAATAACTTTGTCAGCTTCATCATCTATTGCCTCCTGTTTTTTCATAGATACTATTAGGATACCACATCTCTATGAATATTCATAATAAAATTTCTATATACTATTTTTAAGAAAGCAAATATGAGGTATCACTATGCACATCTTTATCATGGATATGATGAATTCCTTCGGCTATATCGGAATTGCACTTCTCATTATGATCGAAAATCTCTTTCCTCCTATTCCCTCGGAAGTCATCCTGACATTCGGCGGCTTTATGACAACTTATACCCATTTGACAGTAGGTGGAGTTGTCTTTTTTTCCACCCTCGGTTCCACAGTTGGCGCCATCTTTCTTTACTACATTGGGAAATTACTCTCTCCGGAAAAATTAGAGCAACTTATAGATGGAAAGCTCGGAAAAATCCTCCATTTCAAAAAATCAGATGTCAGAAAATCGATCAAAAAATTCCAACAAAAAGGGAATATGACTGTTTTCATCTGCCGTTGTATCCCAATCCTTCGAAGCTTAATCTCTATTCCTGCCGGAATGTCGAACATGAAAATGGGTAATTTTTTAGTCCTTACAATTGCCGGAAGTGCACTTTGGAACACTATTCTCGTCTCAGCCGGCGCTGCTGCCGGAGCCTCCTGGGAAAAAATTTTGGAAGTGATGGATACATATTCTACCGTTGTCGTTATCATCATAGGACTTTCTATGTTTTTTTGGTTGCTTCTTTTATTATCGCAATCGAAAAAATGAATCGTAAAGCACGAAAGGAACTCTTCTCCTACTTGAGTAAAGTCCCTTTTTTCACTGCATCCTCTCCGTACTTTTTACGAATCACATCCAATGCTTTATCTAATTTTTGATGTTTCTTGTTTTTCACACTCTGTTCTTCCTGCTTTGTCTGAAAGTCAAAAATGCTCATTTGAACCGGAGCCGACTCATCCTGAAGTTTTGAAGTGCGTATACCAAGCAGACGAATCGGTTCCTGATTCCACAATTCCCGGAACAATTCGCATGCTGCTTTATAAATCACCTGATCTGCATTGCTCGCCGTCTCAAGCTGTTTCTGATGGGAAACCGTCTGAAACGTGTGGTATTTAATCTCCACGCTCACCATACCGGCTCTCTGTTTTTCCTTGCGAAGTCTTCCGCCAACACTTTCTGCCAACCACAAAAGAACTTTTTTCGCTTCTTCCTCTGTGACAGCATCTTTTGCCAATGTCGTCGAATTACCGATCCCCTTATTCTCCACGTGTCCTCTTCGAACTTTCTCATGGTCTATTCCATTTGCAAATTCCCACAATGTCCTGCCATGACTTTTCAGATGTAACTCCAGCAAATTCGGGTCTGCCTTTGCAAGTTCCCCGATTGTCCGTATCTCCAGCTTGTTAAGTACCTCTACACTGGATCGTCCCGCCATATAAAGTTCCGAAATAGGCAATGGCCACATCTTTACCGGGATTTCTTTCGGGAATAAGGTGTGTACCTTATTTGGCTTTTCAAAATCAGATGCCATCTTTGCTAAAAGATGATTTACAGATATTCCAATATTCACTGTGAATCCAAACTTCTCATACACAGCGTCTTTGATCTCAAATGCAGCCTCCACAGGAGACAGATACAGATAGGATATCCCCGTAAAATCCATGAAACACTCATCCACACTCACCTGCTCGATATCCGGTGTATACGTTTGAAGAAACTCCATCAGTCTCCTGCTGTACTCCTGATACATCTTATGATTTGGCGGCGCATCACAAGATCCGGACATTTTCGGAAAGCCTGTGCAACCGGCTCCCCTGTCCGAATCCCATATTTTTTCGCCAAAGGAGATTTTGCAAGCACAACCCCGTGTCTGGATTCCTGATTACCTCCTATAATCGCCGGGATTTTGCGTAAATCCACTTCTGCTCCATTTTTCAATTGTTCTACTGCCGTCCAGCTAAGATACGCTGAATTTACATCAATGTGAAAAATAATCTGTTCCATGCTTTTTTCCTGCAATTTATTTTATTTTCGCTGTCAGTTTGTCCCCTTCTACATCAATCAGAATGACATCTTCACTGCCAATATCTCCCTGTAAAATCAGTTTTGCAGCTAATGTCTCTACATGCTTTTGAAGATATCGTTTCAGCGGTCTTGCACCGTACATTGGCTCATAGCCACCTTCCACCACAAAATTCTTCGCAGCATCTGTAAGCTCTATCGAAAGTTCTTTATCTTCCAGCCGTTTATTGACATCTTTCAATAATAAGTCAATGATTGCATAAACGTTCTGTTTCGTCAATGGTTTGAACATAATTGTCTCATCTAGACGATTCAAAAATTCAGGTCTGAAATGTGCCCGCAGATCATTCATGACCATCGTTTCACTTTCCTTGCTGATCTCACCGTTCTCATCGATGCCATCCAAAAGGTAAGCAGATCCGATATTTGATGTCATGATCAGAATCGTATTTTTAAAATCAACAGTCCGACCTTGTGAGTCAGTGATACGTCCGTCATCCAACACCTGCAGCAACACATTAAACACATCCGGATGTGCCTTTTCAATCTCATCAAACAAAACAACGGAATATGGTTTTCTTCGAACCGCCTCTGTAAGCTGTCCGCCTTCGTCATATCCGACATATCCCGGAGGTGCTCCTATCAGACGAGACACTGAGTATTTCTCCATATATTCGCTCATATCAATACGAACCATATTGCTCTCATCATCAAACAAACTCTCCGCAAGTGCTTTTGCAAGCTCTGTCTTACCTACCCCGGTAGGTCCCAGGAACAGGAATGATCCGATTGGTTTCGTAGGATCTTTGATACCTGCTTTCGAACGGATAATCGCCTCTGTTACTTTTGTAACCCCTTCATCCTGCCCAATGACACGTTTGTGGAGTTCTTCGTCAAGATGAAGCGTCTTGCTTCTCTCACTTTCATTTAATTTTGCAACCGGAATTCCTGTCCATCTGGAAATGATTCTCGCAATCTCTTCATCTGTCACACTTTCATGCACTAATGAAAGATCCCGCTCTTTCACTTTCTTTTCCTCTTCCTCCAACTGTTTTGTCAGCTGTGGAAGTTTGCCGTACTGCAATTCTGCCGCACGTTCCAAATTGTAGGAATGCTGTGCTTTTTGAATCTCCTGATTCACCTGCTCAATCTCTTCACGGATTTTCTGTAGTCTCTCTACAGAAGTCTTCTCATTGTCCCACTGCGCTTTCTTTCCGGCAAATTCATCACGCAGTTCTCCAAGCTCTTTTTGTAGGTTCACGAGTCTGTCCTGACTTAATCTGTCATTCTCTTTTTTCAGAGCCGCCTCTTCAATCTCAAGCTGCATAATACGTCTTTGCAGTCCATCCAACTCTGTAGGCATGGAGTCTAACTCTGTCTTGATCAATGCACACGCTTCATCTACAAGGTCAATCGCCTTGTCCGGAAGGAATCGGTCGGAAATATATCGATTGGAAAGTGTTGCGGCTGCCACAAGTGCACTGTCTGTAATTTTCACACCATGAAATACTTCATAACGCTCTTTTAAGCCACGCAGAATCGAAATCGCATCTTCCACCGATGGTTCATCTACCATAACCGGCTGGAAACGTCTCTCCAATGCAGCATCTTTTTCAATATACTGTCTATATTCATCCAGTGTTGTCGCGCCAATACAGTGAAGTTCTCCACGCGCCAGCATCGGCTTTAACATATTTCCGGCATCCATCGCGCCGTCCGTCTTACCTGCTCCGACAATCGTGTGAAGTTCATCGATAAACAGAATGATATTTCCATCACTGTTTTTCACTTCTTCGAGCACTGCTTTCAGACGCTCCTCAAATTCACCACGATATTTTGCACCGGCTACCAGCGCCCCCATATCAAGCGCAAACACTTTTTTATCTTTTAACGCCTCAGGCACATCCCCGCGCACAATACGTTGTGCCAGCCCTTCTACTGCCGCCGTCTTACCGACACCAGGTTCTCCGATCAGCACCGGATTGTTCTTTGTCTTTCTAGACAAGGATTCGTATGACATTACGAATCTCCGCATCACGGCCGATGACTGGATCAAGTTTTTGTTCCCTTGCCCGTTCTACCAGATCACTGCCGTATTTATTAAGCGTATCATAGGTTGCCTCCGGATTGTCACTGGTGACTCTCTGATTCCCTCTTACGGTAGAAAGTACTTGAAGGAAACGCTCTCTTGTAATATTAAACTCCTTGAAAATCGCCTTTACTTCTCTGTTTGGCTGCTTAATTAATGCTAGAAAAATATGCTCTACAGAAATGTACTCATCTCCCATTTGTGTAGCTTCATCTTCCGCATGAATCAAAGCTTTGTTCAATCCTGTCCGATATATACCTGACCGCCTTGCACTTCGTTCTCTTTCTAAGCGCTTCCTCCACACTGGTTGATAAACAACTCTTTTTGGATTTCCATCTTTTCTAATAATTTTAAAATCAGACTGTCATTCTGTGTGACCAAAGCATAGAGTAAATGCTCCTGTTCAATCTCCTGATTGCCATATTCATAAGCAACTTTTTCACAGCCCTGCACCGCCTGCATCGAATTTTGTGTAAATTTATTTATATTCATACATCACGCCTCCTTTTGCGAGTTTGTTTTTTCTTGTTCTATTGTAGGTATAACACATATTATTAGCACTGTCAAGTGTTGAGTGCTAATTATTTGAGATTTTTTTTGCAAACCTTGATTTTACGGGGTTTGCAACACTTTTTTTCCTTATAATCATCACTTTTTCTTGATTTGACACCATTTTGACACCAATTTTTTTATTTTTGGTGTCAACTAATTGCTACGCTTTCCAGCCTTGTGATTTCACTCTCAATTCTGGACATCTCACTTACATGGTTATATACGTCCATTGTTACATCTATGTGGGCGTGTCCCATAATATATTGAAGAACTTTTACGTCTATCCTCTTTTCTGCCATTCTGGTACAAGCCGTATGTCGCATAATGTGAGCGGATACCGTTGGTAACAATTCAGCATTTCTATGTTCAGTCTTTGCAATTTGAACTTCTTTTTTGTTATATGCGTCTACAATATTATATAAGATATTGTTTATTGCACTAGGCATGAGCGGTCTGCCGGACTTTGCCATGAAAATGAATCCTTTATAACCGTCTATCTCAACATCTTTTCCTTTTTGAAGCATAAAGTTTAATTTCTTTTGTTCTTCAAATGCTCTTTGTACATCTGATGTCATAGGGATAGTTCGGATTCCAGAATCCGTCTTTGGCGTGGAAATATGGAATTTATAGCCATCTCCTAAATCTTTATAAATCAACTGATGGTCAATACTTACCGCTTTTGTTCTGACATCTACATCTTCCCAAGTCAATCCAATCAGTTCTCCGCACCTTACACCAGTTCCTAACATGATTCTGAGCATTGGATAGTAGGTGTTGTATACTTGATTATTTTTCACAAATTCCAGCATTTTTTCCTGTTGTAAAACTGTTAAGGCAATACGTTCTTCTGCCTGTCTACCATAATCACTGATAGAAAACTTTGCCGGATTCTTGCGGATAATATCATCATCAACAGCCATTTCCAGTGCCGGATAAATCATATTGTTAATAAATTTTATTGTAGAATATGCGTATCCTGCTTTAGAAAGTTTTGAGTAAAACGATTTGATGTGTGATGGTAAAATCTGAACAACCTTGATGTTTCCAATTTCGTCTTTGACACGATTCTCCCATGTTTTCAGATAATTTGCTCTAGTAGATTCTTTCAGCTCCCTAGTGGACATATATCTTTCAAACAATTTATTAAGAGTAAGTTTTTTGATTGCTCCATCAGTAAAATGTTATCTTCCAAGTCTTTTGCAATCTGCTTTTCCTTTTCCCTTAATTCCGGTAAATCCTTTGCATATACTGTCAGACGTTTTCCACTTCTTATATCTGTATAACGGTAACTATATCTACCATCTTTACGCCAGCTTTCGCCCTCTCTTAATTTTCTTCCTTTATGGTCTTTTCTGCTATTTGCCATGAGAAACATTCCTTTCTGTAATAGCCCCCTTTTTTGTTCTCATGACGTGGTTATGTCTATAAATATTATACCATATATCACAAGAAACATAAATGAAAAAGGGTGTTATTCTTCCAGATATGAGAGGTAATTTTTGACTTTTTCTACCGAATAAAGAACCCTACGTCCAATCACAATTTTTGCTCCTGCCTGTTCTCCAATCTTTCTTGCAGTAGCATGACCACAAGATAACATTGCAGACAATTTATCTATATTTACCGTTATCGGCTGTGAGGTTGGTCTTTCTTTTGTTTTGTTCATCTGTCAGCCCTCCTTTTACCGACCTGTATTATCGTCATTTTCTGCACACCAGTAAAAGTATCACTCTCCTTTATCATATGCTTTTTACAAGCAGTCAGACGGCTTCGGCAAGCTCCGCTGGTATCTCAACCATTCCCATTCCTGTGGGCTGAACCGTGTCATACGGGTGTATCATTATCCTGTGTTGCAGGTCATAGCAGAACGACTTTCCAACGGTCGCTCCCAGATCATTGCATGAATCGCTATCTCCCGATTGGAAAAGTCACGGCGTACAACCTCTGATGCTCACTGCAAGCACAAACGTATCTGACTGCTTTATTCACTTGTCAACGAATCATGAAAGCTTATCTCAGCCTATAATGAAAATAGGATACTGACTCCACTACTTTTTTCACTTCTCTTTTTGCCTTACAATAGTCTTAGGCAGGATTAAGTTTGATTGCACCTTGG
>ENA-OQDW01000476-OQDW01000476.1-human-gut-metagenome-genome-assembly--contig:-NODE-476-length-16579-cov-1.872417_pt1 | contig 16579 bp, 19 predicted proteins | sample MGYA00242784_ERZ504613 | MGnify/ENA primary metagenome ERZ504613 (study PRJEB26092, sample SAMD00036330) | human gut metagenome | host: Homo sapiens | study: EMG produced TPA metagenomics assembly of... | reverse complement strand
TTTCATCATATGCCTTTCTTGTACTGTCCTCGAAATCTCTCGCGGTATCATACTCAGAATTAGCAGAAGCTGCTGCCTCCTCGCACTCATATATGCGGTTTCTTGCACTGTCCACATCAGCCTTCAGTCCCTTTAAGCGCTCATACTTTTTATCTATAGAAGTATTCATCTCCATAATACGCGAGAGCAGGCTGCATGTTGTTTCCTTCTCTTCTATATCATCTCTTGTCTGTGCGAGGTTCCTTGAAAGCTGCTCTTTAACCTCATTTAACACACTTCTCTTCTTCTCAGCCTCAATAATTGCAGCCTCGCTGTCAGCAATCTTTAATCTGATTGCTTCTGCCTCGGACGCATCCACCTTTCCAGACGCAGCATTATATACAAGTGCAAATGTATAATCATTCCACACAAGCTCCATTCTGTCGGCCAGCTTTCCTGCCTGCGCCTTATGCGACTCAAGCTCCTCCTGTGCAAGCTTAATCTGTGTCTCAAGCTTTGCCTCATCACGCAGGAACGACATATCCTTTAATGCGAATACAATCAGGTCTTTGTTAATCTCTAACTTAGTATCAATAAGCACCTGCTCGCTTATAACAGGATAAGCAGCCGCACCCTTGCCAAAATCCTTAAGCATCTCATCTGCTTTGATTCTCTCGAAATCGTTCTTTATTATAAATGCGTACTCAATGAAAGGTGTTCTCTTTAATACATCTCTTTTCTGTCCTGCATTCAGGGCTGCGAACCACTCATGACCCTCAACAACATCTGAACCATACTGGCTCTCAAGGTATTCCTTAAGCCTGTCTCTTTCAGGACTCTTACAGATATATGTTCCCTTTCTTGCATTGTCAATAAAGCTATCAAGTTCCTGGGTTGCCTTACACTCTTCTGTATATTCACTGCGCATCTTCTGGTAAGTCTCAAGAATAACCGAAAGCATTGCCTCGTCATTATCTGCACTATATATTTCACGGATTTTGCCCATACGCTCGGCATCTGCATTACCAGCTTCATCAGCCTTTTCTAGCTTTTCTGACTGCTCTGTGAATATATCAATAAGTGCTTTATTGGCAGATATTGTCTCATTAAGTGACATTAACTGCTGCTGCACATCATTGAACTTTTCGGACATTCTTGTCTCTTCATTCTTTAACAGTTCTTTATCCCTGAATGACTTATCATATTCTTCAGACGCATTTTCACATACGACAGTTCCCGCCTCTGATAAAGATGCTCCAAGCTGTGCCTGTAATTCCTGTATCTCATTCTCAAGATTATCAGAAAGACTGCCAAGACCTGCCGCTTCTTTGTCAGCATTTCTAAGATTATCCTTAGACTCTGATAATCTGACTTCCAGAGCCTTAACACGGTTAGCTGCTATATCAAGCTTTTCCTTAAGTCTTCTGGTCTCTGTCTCATAGAATTTTCTGTAACCTGCAGCAAGTATCTTTAACTCTGCTGTTATATCCGTATCTTCTCTTAATCTGTTATCTATCGCAATCTGAAGTCCTTTATAAGACTTCTCGTATTCTGCATAATCTTTATAATCGCCCGCAGACTCCATCAAAGAAAGCTTTCCTCTTGCCTCTTCAATTGCAGTATTCTTAAGTTCAAGTGCCTTTCTTGTCTCATTAACAAGGCTCTCAACTCCTGCCATCGAATTCTTTTCAGACATAACCTCCGCAACTGCTATAGCTTCCTTCTCATGTGCCAGCTCATCATACATCTTAGTGATAAGGTCGTCCTGACTCTTAAGTTCCTTATCCTTCTTATCACTTTCCCGCATAGCAACAAGAAGCAGGTCATATAGCTGCTTCTCTATCTCTTCTTTTCTGTTGTAAAATGCTTCGTATGTCGACAGATATTCTTTAAAACTGTCGATAGCTGCAATCTGGCTGTCATATGCTCCAAGCTGTGAGTGTTTCTTTGAAAGCTCCACTAACTTGTCCTTAATATCCATAAGAGTCTGAGCCATCATGCCCTCATCATTATCAACTGACAGCTTGTTATTGAAGGATTTCTGGATAATCTCCTCTATAAGCAGATCCTCAACAACCTTACGGCTTGTCTTATAATTTGACTCGAAATATGTTCTTACATGTCCCTCTGTCTTGTTAATTCCACGCACAATTTCCCATGCACTCTCATATATTCCGTAATTGCTTATGAAGCTCTGGTAATCACCTTTTCTGTCAAATATCTTAACAACATATTTGTACCCGCCCTTCTCAAGGTCACGAAGATATGCCTTAAGTCCGTTATATGTAATTCTCTCTCCATTACTTACAAGTGGAAGATTCTTAATGTCGTTATCGCCAAACTCCCTGTAGAATATGCAGTAATTAAAGTATTCAACACTTGCTGTCGGTGCAGCTGTCTGTTCCTGTCCATCCTGATTCTCATCGTCTGTGCCTCTTCCCTTTCTTGCACAGAAACCAGTTGTCATGAACCTGAAACCATCCTTCTGATAACATGGATCTAACTTCCACTCAACCAAAGAATGAATACATGTATTACCGCTTCCCTGTCTGAAAAGCTTCTCAATAGGCTGCTTGTCATCAAGTGTGCAGTTAGGAAGCATATTCTGCATAAGAAGCAGCATAAGCAGACTCTTACCACCGCCATTGGCAAGGTCATATATAGTATTCTGGCAGTTGAAGCGCATCACGAAATCGTCGTACACCTGTGTACCGAAATTATATTTAACATTATTAACTCTGATTCTGTTAATCTGTGGCATCGCGTCCTCCATTCATAAGTTCGGCAAATCGTCCTCTGTAATCATCAAAATAATTCTCTATAAGACTTCTGAATCTGTCTGTCGGATAATATCTGTCCTGACTCTCAACTAAAAGTTCCTGCGCAACGCAGAAATTAAGCACAAGCTTTACCATACCCGACTTGGAATTTCTTGCTGCTCTCGCTCCTGTCTGATCCTCTACTGTTGTCACCGGAAGCTCGTCCCATGTAAGTGCTATCTGCTTAAAGCTGTTCTCCTCAACCTCATCAAGCACAAGCCCTGTGCTCTTATCGACAATACCACCTGTTGTCTTATCAACATTTTTAATGATGTCCTCAAGTCTTATGAACTCAGCATAAGTTGAACTCATTGTATCTGAATAAAACTCTGTTATTATGTTGTAGATTATGAAATACGCAAGATATAATTCTTTATTAACTCTTAACCCAAGTACATTTCTTAATTCCTCGTTGGAATATCCAAACACCCTGTTATTATCACCCGCACTCACATACAGGCCATTGTTATATTCGTATATGTTAAGATTAAGTTTCTTTAATGACATATGAACTATGTCATACACTTCTGCATTATTATTGTATTCCTGATAAAGAGCTGCATTGTCGCCCCTCTCAGACACATTTTCCCCTGTGATAAGCTTAGAAACTATATCCAGTGCCTTATCTAGATTTCTATTCTCCATGTGCTTCCTTTCGTACCAATTCAACATCTGCCATCATACAGTTATCCGACAATATAACCTGCCCGCCAAGCCCTTTTCTTATTGCAAATGTAAAGCTTTCCGTATCTTTAAAGCCTTCTTCTAAGTATGCATCAAGAAATGTATCTTCTCCCGCATCACCGCCAAGCTGGTACTCATCCTTCTGGCACAGATTAACAAAGAAAGAGAAGAAATCTGCATTTCTTAAAACCTGCTCACCATACGCCCTCTTCATTGCATCTGCGAACTGACCGAGTGTTATAATGTCCGATTTTTTCAAACACGCAATGAGATTTTTCATAAGGAATACGTAATTATCCTTAATTCTCTTTTCTTCAATCTCATCTGCGAATTCAATATCTTCCGGTCTTTCGTTGCTTATAAGCTCTTTCTCCTCATATCTTGGAGCTTCACCATAAGCGCATCATCAATGCTTATCAGTCAAATGTCTTTCTTATGTTCGGCTTTAGAAGCGGACTTAACATTGTGACTAATATATCTGCATTGTCCCTCTTAATCATATCTGAAAGTGCCGATGTGAAATCCATATGGCTTCTTAATCTGCCAAGCTTGGCGCGTCTTACTGCGTCATCGGTCATCTTCTGCATTTCTGTACAATCCTTTAACAACTCGCTGTGCCTGTTCATTGCCTGCTTAAGCTGAGTCTCAAGACTGTATATTTCGTTCATCGTCCTGTAATAGCCTTCGCCTGTGCTGCCCGATGCATTAAGCTTCTCAATTGATTTTGCAATAAGGTCACGGTTCTTCTTAAAAAGCTTTTCCTCATCATCAAACCATTTCATTCCTGTCTTGACGAATTCCTCATAAGCCTCTATTCCTGCAAATACATCGCCCGACAGAATTGTCAGCACTTCATTCTTCTTTAACTTAAGGCGGTTGACCTCTTCGTTGATTCTTTCAACCACTTCAACTCCGCCACGGAAGTTCTGTGAATTAATCATTTTTTCAAGAAGAAGCTGGGATACGCTTATCCTGCTCTCGTCCTTGATTTCCTTGGTATCAAGATAGAATTCAATAGCATCAGGGCTTATCGAATACCACACGGTATTGTCTCTTATCGAACTCTCGATTATCTTCATTCTTGATACTCTCTTTTTCCTGTCCACCGGATCAAAATACGAGAATTCAAATGGCCTGCCATCATTCTTTATCTTGTCAAATATATAATCAGCAATCTCCTTGCTGTCCTGTTCATTCAAATCAAGCCCGAAATCTCTCTTAAGTATCAGCCTTAAGAAATCGAGATATTCGGGATATGTAACATCCTTTTCCTTAAAATTATTCTCCTCTATAAAGAAACGGAGAACCGCCATAACTATATAGCCCATATCAAGGATTTCGTATTTGCCATCCTTGAAATTAGAAAATGATGTGTCTATCAGTCTGAAGAAAGGATAATATTTCTTCAGATTAAGCATTCGTTCACGGTGATCCGATATGATATCACCTGTCATATTCTCTGCCATAGTATTCTTCATTTCTGCGCACGCATTTTACACATATTGTCTTAACGCCCGGTGCGCCAGGACATTAAGTTTAAAGCTTGGTTCTTCACCAAATTTAAAGCTCGGTTCTTCCGTCTAATGCTCTTAAAAGAGTAACCTCATCGATATATTCAAGATCGCCGCCGACAGGAACTCCGCTTGCAATTCTTGTCACCTTAATTCCTGTTGGCTTTATCATTTTGCTTATGTACATTGCTGTTGTCTCACCCTCCAGATTGGAATTAGTTGCGATAATAACCTCGTCAACATCTCCCTGAAGCCTTACCATAAGCTCCTTTAACCTGATATCAGCCGGTCCGATTCCAAGCATCGGGCTTATTGCTCCATGAAGAACATGATATACGCCCTCGTACTTTCCTGTCTTTTCATATGCCGCCATATCTCTTGTATGTTCAACTACCATAATTGTCTTATGGTCTCTTTTCTGGTCGCGGCATATCGGACACAGTTCTTCATCTGTAAGTGTAAAACACTCCTTACAGTAGTGAATATGCTGCTTTGCATCAATCATTGTGTCTGCAAGGCTCTTAACCTCAGACTCAGGCATGTTTATAATGTGAAATGCCAGGCGCTGGGCGCTCTTCGCCCCAACCCCTGGTAATCTCGACAATTCTTCAATTAATCTGTTAATATGACCACTGTAGATGTCCATTAGAATAAGCCTCCGCCTAATCCTCCAAGTCCTCCAGTAATCTTAGCCATCTGTGCCTGTGACTCTTCTTCGCATTTTCTTAAAGCTTCATTAGTAGCTGCTACGATTAAATCCTCAAGCATCTCTACATCATCTGGATCAACTGCTTCAGGGTCAATCTTAACCTTAGATACTTCTCTCTTACCTGTAACAGTTACCTCAACTACTCCGCCGCCTGCTGTCGCACTGAATTCCTTATTCTCAAGCTCTGCCTGCTGCTCCTCCATCTGACGCTGCATTCTCTGTGCCTGCTTCATCAGATTATTCATATTACCAGGCATTCCTCCTGGAAAACCACCTCTTTTAGCCATTATATAAGTTCCTCCTTATCATCTACTTCTATATCTATGCCTACGAGTTCCTTAAGATCCACAAATCTGCTGTGGAAATCCTCATCATCGTTAAGCTTAGTCACTTTAATTGAAACCCTTACTCCTGTTCTCTCCTCAATGACATTCTCTATGCTTTCCATAACTTCCTGTCTGCTGAGTGAATTATAGGCACTAAGTGATTCTACCATAATTTCAAGACTAATTCCATCTTCTGCTAATGTAACATGTGCAGCCTGTAAAAATGTCTGATTAACCGGGTCATCTATCGTTGCTATGATATCCTTCCAGCCTGCAGCTATTGCCTTAACATCTTCTGGAACTGCATCATATACACGCTTAACTACAGCTTCTTTGGAGTCTGCTGCTGTACTGCTGCCTGGCCTCCCGCAGCGCCACCCGCCATACCTGCTGCGCTTACAAGTTTACCGCTTTTAATATCATCAAGTACTTCTGTAACTGCCCTTCAAGCATTGTTACACGGCTTACAACATCGCCGATATCCTGACTGTTATCCATTGCCGGACGCATCAGCTTTATAAATGTTATCTCTGTCTTAACTCTTTTCTGTGTAGAAAACTTCAGGTCATTCGATAATTCTGACAACACTCTTATATAATACATAAGTGTATCTATATCTACATTCTGTGCATCTTTCTTCAGGTCTTCAAGATTATCTGCTGATACTTCTATTACGTCTTCAATTCTTTCTGCATCTTTGGTTGTCTTAATAAGAAGCAGATTTCTAAGATACCATATAAAGTCTGTAACAAATTGTGAAAGGTCTCTTCCCTGCATTATCAGGTCTTCCATAAGTGACATGCACACAGCAACATCTCCTGACAGGATTGTTGAAAGCATTTTACTAAATACCGCCGTGTCAACTGCCCCAAGAACATCTAATACATTTTCATACTTAAGGTCTTTCCCCAGATAGAATGCCAGACACTGGTCTAACAGACTTAACGCATCTCGCATAGAACCATCTGCAGCTTTGGCAACATATTTTATTGCCTTATCCTCTACATTCAGTCCCTCCGCCTTCATAAGTTCTGACAGCCTGCCTGCAATTGTCTCTATTGTTATCCTATGGAAGTCATATCTCTGACATCTTGAAAGGATTGTAATAGGAATCTTCGCCACTTCTGTAGTAGCCAGTATAAATATTACATATGCAGGAGGTTCTTCCAATGTCTTTAACAGTGCATTGAACGCTCCTATAGAAAGCATATGAACCTCATCAATTATATAGACTTTGAATCTTCCTTCTGTCGGTGAGTACTGTACTTCTTCTCTTATCTGTCTTATATTATCGACACCATTGTTAGATGCCGCATCTATCTCTATTACATTCATGCTTGTTCCAGCCGCAATCGCCTTGCATGTCGGACACTCCCCACAAGGATTGCCATCAACCGGATGCTCACAATTAACTGCCTTCGCAAATATCTTGGCAACTGATGTCTTACCAGTTCCTCTCGTTCCGCAGAACAGATATGCATGACCTATTCTGTCTGCATTAATCTGATTTCGCAGGGTTGTTACTATTGTATCCTGTCCTTTGACATCATTGAAATTGTCTGGACGCCATTTTCTGTATAAAGCCTGATATGACATGGTTACCTCCCTCTGCGCTGTCTTTACTTTCGCAGCCCTTACCTCATGCGTAAAACCATCCGCCTCCGGCGTCTGCCGCTGCTTCGCAGCTTATGTTTTACTTATGTCGGTTAAGTTCCTGCTTCGCAGGATAATTTAGGAATATCATACAGTTTCTTACATGCAAGCATGACGAATCTGCCTGACATTCCTAAATTAGCTGCGACGAGTAACATTTTAATAACAAAAGCCGTGCGTCCGGCTTCGAACTGATATCCACAGACGTTACCGATGCAGTTAGCTCGATCCAGGCACCCTTTCAACACCCGGAAGGTCCCACTTAATGCTGCTTCATTCCTGACCTGACATGGTTCGTGGATTTCCGTCGTGAAAGACCCAAATGTCAACACCACTTACACCGGGCTGCTCCATAAATATCAGCCCTCTGCCGAACATCACCCCTGCTATAGCGGATTGCAGGTTCAAGGTGCCGCTACTACCCCGGCTGCACGGTATTTCAATTATACTTGTTATATATGCTTGTTGTCAAGGTGTGAAGCGTTGACAAAATAAGACAGCTAAATAAGCCAGTCCCTAAGAATCATTTCCTAAGACTGGCTTTAGCAATCCTTGTCAGAACAGGCGGCAAAACCAACTTCTTACCACTCCCGAATATCACCAGAAACTTGCCAAAACCTACTATCCTCTATCAACTTCGCTATTGCGTAGGTCTTTTCAAGCACTGTGAAACTGTCATCCCCTCTTGCTAACCTACTCAATCATTATATTCTTGCCTTTTCGTAGGTCTTTTTCCAAACTTTCTTCTATTTAATGATACTCTTCCCCCTCCAAAGACCTACTAGCTCTACTGTTTTAGCTTGATTAGTAGGTTTTTCTCGCTCCTCCACGTCATTCTCTCATAATTTCGACCCACTCATTCTGCATATTATGCGGCTTGCGTAGGTCTTTCCCGCTGCAACATACTACAACACGCTGCACCAGCAACACCCCTCACAAAATAAGCAACACCTCACGCACCAAAAAGACAGCCTCCACAATCCCTGCAGAAGCTGCCTAAAACATATCTCTACATATTATCCCTGTTCGTTATCTTTATGTTCTTCATACCTCGGAAGCTCAACTATCACCGCCTCATGATGAACAGCTGGAAGAAACTTCTCCATCACTTCTTTAGTCTTTAACTTAAGACTTGATGTGTTGATGCAAGGGTGGCATCCAAGAGTTTCACCCTCAAGCACTTCCTTATCCATCAGTAACTGCACATGGTTATCCGTATCATTCATAAGTCCCATTATGGATACCGAACCCGGTGTTATATCAAGAATTCCTCCATATATGATTCATCTGCAAATGAAAGTCTCGCTGAATTAATCTGCTTACTCAGATCCTTTGTCTTAAATGGCTTGTCACCTGGCATCATAAGCATATAAAAATTCGTCTTCTGTCTGTTACATAAGAAAGATTCTTACATATAAGTGTGTCCAGAATCTTATCTATGTCATTACACACTTCCATTGTTGTAGCAGGCTCATGGTCTGTTCTGTAATATTCCATTCCAAGCTTGTCCAACAAATCATATACTCTGATTTCTTTTTCTATCTTCCTGTTTCATCGGCAGGTCTTCCTTTAATAAGTTCCATGATATTTCTCCCTGACAATCTGATATTCCGTTATTCCGACTATCTCATAATCTGATAATCTACTCAAAATAATACAGATATACATCCTCAAGGTCAATATTATCTCCAACTTTTACTGCTTCTTCTGGCAGCTCATCACCTACAACTCTTAACGCAAGACCGTTCTTTCTCTGTCTGATATTGCCAATCTTGTATTCCTTCTGCAGCTCACCAACCTCGTCAAGCGTGCATGTTATCTCACCGACTTTTCCAGCCATGCTTTCAATAAGCTCAACAGGTGTTCCTGTCGCAATTATCTCTCCGCTCTTTAGAAGAAGTACTTTATCAGCAATACATTCAATATCACTTACAACATGAGTTGCAAAAAGAATTATCTTGTCCTTAGACAACTCTGCAATATAGTTTCTGATTGAAATTCTCTCTTTAGGGTCAAGTCCTGCTGTCGGCTCATCAAGTATAAGAATCTTAGGATTGCCAAGAAGTGCCTGCGCAAGCAGCACTCTCTGCTTCATTCCTCCTGAAAATCCTCCAATCTTCTTATATGCAACCTTAGTAAGATTAACTACCTCTAGCAGCTCGTCAATCTGCTGGTTGACTGTCTTAACAACCTCATTGCCATTGTCATCAGTAGTCTTAATCTTCTTAACCCCCTTAATCTCTGCCATATATTTAAGAAATGCTTTAGGCGAAAAATCCTCATAAAATCCCTGCTGCTGCGGCATGTATCCAACCAGACCCCTGAACTGTTTGCCAAGCTTTAATATATCTTCCTCGGCACTGTCCTCTCCAAAAAGAATACTTCCGCCATTCATCTTGTCTCTTGATACATTATCAGTGATAAGATTAATCATCGTACTCTTTCCTGCTCCATTAGCACCAAGAATACCATATACTCCCGGTGTAAATGTATAATTAATCCCCTTCAGTGCCTGAACTGTACCATAAGTTTTCTTTAAATTTCTCACCTCTAATTTCATACCCTATACCTTCTCTTTCCTAATGATTTTCCAACCTTCATCATAACCAGCATAATAATAAGCTCAGCCACTAACTCTGACACATAACGCACAATCATGAATTGTCCTACCGATGCATGAAGTATAAGACTTTTGATAGCTCCGATACTGCCTACTTATATAATCATTATACTACTAATCTGTGCCAGTGCAATCATAATTCTACACACGTTCCCTCCTTTTATTATTAATACGAAAAATGTTCCAGATAAGTTGACGCATTTTCACAAAAAAGTTAAAATTTTTATAATATTTTGTGGAGGATAATCTAGTGGAGAATACTCAGGTGGTTTTTGAAAAAGATGATTACAGATATATGAAACAGGCAATCACACAGGCTAAGAAGGCTTATAAACTCAATGAAGTGCCTATCGGCTGTGTGATTGTGTATGAAGGAAAGGTTATAGGAAGAGGCTACAACCGCCGTAACACTGATAAAACCTCTCTCGCCATGCCGAGATTACTGCAATTAAGAAAGCCAGCCGCTACATGAACGACTGGCGGCTTGAGAACTGCACTTTATATGTTACGCTTGAACCATGTCAGATGTGTGCAGGTGCTATTGTTCAGGCAAGAATTCCAAGAGTTGTTATCGGTTCCATGAATCCCAAAGCCGGATGTGCCGGTTCTATACTTAATATCTTACAGATTCCCACATTCAATCACCAATGTGAGATACTAAAGGTGTATGTGAAGAAGAATGTTCAGAAATGCTCACAACATTTTTTCAAGGAACTGCGCAAAAGCAAGAAAAAAGAATACTACTTTCACTACTGATGGAGAATGATTATGAAATTTGAATACACTTTTGAAGGCATGAAGCTTAAAGTACTTGATGAAACATTTGCAGGAAAAGTACTTGAGTTCTACAGCAGAAACCGCGAAGAATTCGACAGATACGAAGCTGCCAAGCCCGATAATTTCTATACAACAGAATATATTGCAGCCACGCTTAAAGCTGAATATGCTGCTTTACTAAAGGGTGAATTTGGTAGATTCTTTCTTTTTTCTGACGATATGCCTGGTGAAATTCTCGGCTCTGTATCTTTTTTGGTGTTACAAGCATTAACCGTTCATGCCGCATAGGATATAAGATTGATAAGAATTACCGCCAGTTAGGACTTGGAAGCCTTATGGTTAAACATATGCTTGAGATTCTTACACGCGAAAAGGAGATGCACAGGATTGAAGCTTACATTCACCCTGAAAACATCTCCTCTATTAATCTTGTCAAATCTCTTGGCTTTATATCTGAAGGTACCGCCTACTCCTATGTAAAGCTTAACGGCTCATGCAGGATCATTTAAGATTCGTCTATATCTCCTGATACCAGTATCCGAAATATGGATTGGCATAGTCACTCCTGTGACTCTTCTTAAAATTATTAAAGCCAAACATTGAAGCCATGTAACGTTCACGGTTGCAGTACATTCCCGGAACGCCAATGAAATATTTAGTATTATCAAGGTTATCGCGCACTCTTCCAAAAAGTATGTGTCTGAAATTATAATAGCCATGCAGCAGGAAGCTGTTTCCCGCGATGTCAATTTCATTCTGGTTAAGACACTTTAACTTCTCTGGCGACACTTCTATACAATCATAGAAGTAATCATCGTCAAATGCATCTATATAATCAGCCCGCACAAAAAGCTTTTCAAAAGGATCCGTCTGCGTTGCATTGGCTCTGTGTGCTTTTTGCTGCAAATGTTGTGTTTCCGCAGGTATTTTAGCTGCTACTCCATCAGCTTTTATATTCTCCGGCATGGTTACACTTTCGGCAGCCACCTCTGCCTGTTTTGTCTGAACTATCTGCTGTTCTTCCACCACAATCTGTTTCGTCTGAGCCATTTCTGATTTTCCTGCCAACATTGCAGATTCTGACTGGACCGGCTGTTGTCCGCCTGATTCTGACTGTCCCCGTTCCCTCATTGCTGCATTGTATCCAGCCATCTCTTGTCTGACCACCGAAGACTCTGCTGTCTCCTGTCGTTTCTCTTCCTCATCACTCTGCGCATGCGCTCTTTTATGACAATCTCGGCCTCAGCCTGCTTCTTTGCGTCCATTCCTGAGAACACAAGCATATCAGGAGTTACATCTTCATCTTTCCACATTGAAAGCATACAGTCATATCTTGCATCCTCCCTTGCAACCGCAAGTCCGCATATATCCCTGAAGCTGTAACCTGTGTCATTTATATTATCAGGGTTAAATACGCCACTGTATTCCATCTGTCCCATTTTCACAAGACATTCCCCAAGCTTTATAAGCCTGTAACCGCCGTCAGCAACCATCATATATATTCCAAACATTTCCGGGCTGTCCGTCTTAACTCCTCTTAAACTGATGTTTAACTTGAACTGCCCCTGATGAACTAATGCCTTCGCAAAGCCTGCATTTCTGCCCTTTACTCCCTCCGGATATGAATATATGTATGAAACAAGACGCTGATAATCCACAATAAACCTCCCTGATGATTAACTCTCTTATGCACCTTATGCCATGCATTAAGAAAATATTCCATCAGGGAGGTTTTATCTTAATCTACCACCATATTCTTTCCGTTATTTTTTCCGTAATAAAGCCTGTCATCTGCGCGCTTTATCCATTCTTCTATATCACCATCGGCATTTCTCTGCGCCACTCCTATTGTTAGTGATATATTTATCTTCTGCTGTTTATAAATACATTCAGAGTTTTCTATTTCTCTCCTCAATTTTTCTAATACTTCATGTGTGCTGTCGTGGGTTCCATTATGTATAAGAAATTCTTCTCCGCCCCACCTTGAAATCACACAGTTACTGCATATATTTTTCATCTTCTGTGCAATGAAATTTAACACATAATCACCACAGTTATGTCCATATGTATCATTTATTTTCTTGAAATCATCTACATCTGCCATTGCAAGCCAGCCTTCATCGTCCGCATCATATTCTTCAAGATAATTAATCATATATCTTCTGCTGTAAAGGTCTGTCAGAAGATCAATGTTGGCAATTGAATTAAGCTTCTTCTCAGACTCAATAACAAGATTGACTATCACCTTAGTATAATATATTAAAAATGCTGATACACTTATTGCATTACATGCAAGCATCACAGATATAATTGTTTTATTAATTTCATACAATGGTCCGTTAATTATAGCTATTGCTGATGATATTATACTTACAGCAACTATTGCTATCGACACAGCCAGTGGATTCGGGTCTTTTGTATCGATCTTGGTTGATATGTATTGTGAATAAAATATTATAGGTATTAATGACATGCTATACAGATGAAATCCACATTTATACCCAAGACATATTGTTGCAATAGCCATATAAATTATAATTGTTGCATACACACACCACATATATGCACACACTTTCTGCCTTTTTAACAGCATAAAATATAACACATAACCAATCATTGCTATTACACTGTAATAAATCATTGGTGTTATATTAAAATATACAAATAATATCAGCATAAATGCAACAAATAAAAACAACGATATGTTAACAACCACGCATAGTTTAACAACCTGTTCCAGATTAAATTCTTTTTTATTAATGCTCATGATATCTCCTGATAATATGTTCTCGATTGTAAGTAGTACTATAGTATCATACAAAAGTTGCTTTTGCACTACATTTTTATTGTAGCTTGACATTTTTTATTAAGTTTCATAACATTATTCTTATAGATTGGAGGCAATATGAACGATAATAAATATAATAATGTTATGCACCTTGGCAACCCAACTAACACGATTGCCGTGCTTAACAGATATGGTTTTGATTTCAAGAAAAAGTTCGGGCAGAACTTTCTTATAGATGAAAATGTTGTTGAGAAAATCGTACGTGAAGCAGGCGTTACGAAAGACGATTTCGTTGTTGAAGTCGGCCCTGGAATCGGAACAATGACTCAGATTCTGTGTGAGAATGCCAGAGAAGTTGTTGCCGTTGAGATTGATAAGAAGCTTATTCCTATCCTTACAGAGGACACACTTTCTTATTATGACAATGTAACAGTAATCAATGAAGATATCTTAAAGCTTGATATCAAGAAGCTTGCAGATGAGAAGAATGAAGGCAGACCAATCAAGGTTGTTGCCAACCTTCCATACTATATAACAACACCTATTATTATGGGACTTTTTGAGAGCCATGTACCATTAGACAGTATAACTATCATGGTTCAGAAAGAGGTAGCTGACCGCATGCAATGTGGTCCTGGAACTAAAGATTATGGCGCACTTTCACTTGCTGTACAGTTCTACGCCAAGCCTAAGGTTGTGCTTAATGTGCCTGCTAGCTGCTTCATGCCTCGTCCTAATGTTGATTCAGCGGTTATCCGTCTTGAGCGCTTCAAAACTCCACCTGTTGATGTTAAGAATGAACATCTTATGTTCAAGATAATAAGAGCATCATTTAACCAGCGCCGAAAGACTATGCTTAACAGTGTCGGCAATTCCGGCATCGGCATCACTAAAGAAGCTCTTACCAATGCACTAGAAACTATGGGACTTCCACTTACTATCCGCGGCGAAGCTCTTACACTTGGGCAGTTTGCAGAGCTTAGTAACCTGCTGGGTTAGTACAATGTTTCGTAAATAACTATACCAATCGCGTAGGATGTGGATTCGAGTGTGCAGGTAGATAACGTGATACCTATAAGTAGTCGCATTTTCACTGCTTTAATAGGTTTTTTTGCAGCAAAATTCACACAAAAAAGGTTATTTCTACACTAAAGACCTATATAACAACAAAAACGGCTATTTAGTAGGTGTTTTCATGGTTTTATCAATAAAAACCACGTTAAAAGACCTACTAAATAGCCGTTTTATTATAATTTATAGGTTTCAGCCCAATTCACACAGTAAAATGGCTGGCCCCACCGGCAAATACACATACAAATCCGCCACAAAAGTCCTCAAAACCTTACTCTCCAAAAAGCAGCCTTCTCGCATTCCGGTTAGTGATATCAATAACCTCCTGCGTATCAAGCCCTTTAATCTGCGCCAGCTTTTCTGCAACATATTTTATATTGCGGCTGTCGTTTCTTTTACCTCGGTTAGGCTCAGGTGCCATATATGGACTGTCTGTCTCCAGAACAATTCTATCCATCGGTATATAAGCTACTGCTTCCACAAGCTTCCTGCATTCTTAAATGTAAGAACGCCGCCGATTCCTATAGAAAAGCCCATGTTAAGAAAATCTCTTGCTGCTTCCTTACTGTATGAATAACAGTGGATTATTCCGCCTGTATCCTGTCCATGATTGCTCTTTAATATGTCGATTGTATCCTGACATGCATCTCTTGAATGAATCATTACCGGCATGTGTGTGCGGTACGCAACATCCATCTGTGCTGCAAACCATTCTCGCTGCTGCTTCTTCTCAGCCGCCGCCACATCTGCATCATCTGACACATAGTAGTAATCAAGTCCGATTTCTCCAAGCGCAACAATCTTTCTTGCCTTAGATTCACCAAGCATATTTTCCAGCCATTCAATGTCCGATTCTTTCAATCTGACAATATCCTCCGGGTGGAAACCAATCGCTGCGTATACCTTTTCATATTGTGCAGCAAGTGACGAAGGGAAGCCTCAGCCAACCCTGGACTGGCTTCGCACCTACATTAACAATGTAATCAAGCTCCCCTGTATCACTAAGCATGCTGCTTATAAGTTCATCTCTGTCCTCATCATATCTTTCATCATCATAATGAGCATGAGTTTCAAATATCTTCATATCTATCAGCCAATCTCTGCGCCTTCAATAATATCCTTCTCAAGTGTAAGAACTGATAAGTTATCCTTATCATCATGCTGAGATAATCATTCCCTGTGACTCAATACCACAGATCTTTCTTGGCTTTAAATTAGTACATACAACTAACTTCTTACCAATAAGCTCCTCTGGCTTATAGTACTTCTGGATACCTGATACGATAGTTCTCTTCTCATCACCAATCTGAAGCTCGAACTTAAGAAGCTTTGTCTTCTTAACAGCTTCACATGTAAGAACTTGGCAACTCTGAACTGAACCTTTTCAAAATCATCAAATGTATCTCAGGCTTAACTTCAACCTGTGGATATTCTGTAACACCATTAGCCTTCTTCTGAGCTTCCTGAATAGCATCAACCTTTTCCTTAAGGTCCTTCTCAAAGTCAAGTCTTGCGAAAAGAATCTCTGGAGTCTCAGTAACCTTAAGACCTGTTTCTCTTAAGCCAAATGTAGCAAGGTCGTCAAAATCTCTTACTCCTGCCTCTGGATTAGCTGGGTAAAGCTGTGCAAGAATCTTATCTG
>ENA-OQDW01000475-OQDW01000475.1-human-gut-metagenome-genome-assembly--contig:-NODE-475-length-16583-cov-2.387518_pt1 | contig 16583 bp, 21 predicted proteins | sample MGYA00242784_ERZ504613 | MGnify/ENA primary metagenome ERZ504613 (study PRJEB26092, sample SAMD00036330) | human gut metagenome | host: Homo sapiens | study: EMG produced TPA metagenomics assembly of... | reverse complement strand
CGTGTAGTCTTCGTCTTTTATACTATTCTATCATCCCTCAATACTAACACGCATCTAACCATAAAAGCAGTGGTGATCAGTCTGCGTCATTTTTCTCCCCGCACAGACGCTTTTTCTCGGCGGTCACTCTCTGCAGCTGCATCTCAAAGTCCTGCCTGTTCTTCTGCGCCATGGTCTCAAGCGTCACGCCCACAAAGAGCGACTGGATCGCAGAGAGCATCGTGAAGCCGCAGACGATCAGGGTCGGGAAATCCGGCACAAGACCGGTTGCCAGGTAAGTACCATCACCGGGATGAAAAAGGCGGTCGCTATCACGGCGAGGATCAGTGCAATGATTCCGAAGAATCCCATCGGCTTATAGGCGCGGTACAGTCTCGCAATCGTTTTAAGCACCTTAAATCCATCCGAATAGGTATCCAGCTTGGACACGCTTCCCTCCGGGCGGTCGCGGTAGGTAATGACCACATTTTCCACGAACATATTCTTGTCGATCGCGTGGATGCTCATCTCCGTCTCAATCTCAAAGCCCTTCGAGAGCACCGGAAACGTCTTGACGAACTCATAGCTGAACGCCCGGTATCCCGTCATGATATCCTTGATGTCGTTCTTAAACAGGGTATTGATGCTCTTTCGCACCAGAGAGTTGCCGAAATTGTGAAACGGTCTCTTGTTCTCCGTAAAGTATGTGGAGGACAGGCGGTCTCCCACCACCATGTCCACCCTGCGCTCGAGCACCTGATCCGCCATCTCCCTTGCAGACTCTGCGGGATAGGTGTCATCCCCGTCCGTGATGATATAGCACTCTGCATCGATGTCGCGGAACATCCGGCGCAGCACGTTGCCTTTCCCGACGGTATTCATAGCGCACCGTCGCACCGGCGCCGCGCGCCAGCTCGTCCGTTCCAGTCGGTGGAATTATTGTCGTAGAGTAAATCGTTGCCTCCGGAAGCACCCGCTTAAAGTCCGTCACAACCTTCTCTATCGTCCTGCTCTCATTATAGCAGGGAATCAATACTGCTATTTTATCCATTCTCACTCCCAAACCTTTCTTCTGTTACCGCTTCCCGGCACGAACTGCTGCCAGGTGCATCAGCCTGCACCGATTCCCAGACGCAGGATCATCTTGATCTGCTCCACCACTTCCGGATATGTATAAGTCACATTTCCATCATTCTGGACCAGATACAGCAGAATGCTCTTTCCAATCGTGATAAACGCCCAGAGCGAGATAAAACAGCTGAACTTTCTTCCCGCCGTCTCGGACAGATTGTCATGATAAAATCCGATCACCAGAAAACACAGCACACCCATGATCCAATACTGATCCATGCGGTAGCGCTCCGTCATAAACGGCGACCAGAGTGCATCCATAACCGCAATCACAAGCGGAATCACAAACAGCATGACGATAAACGCGCGCATCTGCTGTTCCTTCATGCGCTTTAAGACGCCCTCCGGCGACAGTCCGATCACCGCAAACCACAGGATCGGGAAATTCAACAGAATACCGTTAAAAATCACATACGGAAACGCCTCGCAGATCGGATTGTAGTTCACGAAATTGTAGAGCACCGCATTGGCAACCGCGATCATCTTCGTCTGTGAAAAATAGGACGCAATGCTTCCGTAATTGCTCTGGTCTGCCGCTGTCAGCTGGTATGCCTGTCCGAACTCAAACGGGCTCTCAAAGCGGGCATAATTGTAGCACATCAGAAGAATTCCGATGACAACGTACGGCAGCGCCGCAACCACAAGCTCCCCGAACAGTTTTTTCGTGAATTTGTGTTTTTTCAGATATACCACCAGCATCGGAATCACGAACAGGTTGGCGAGCGCCACCGGCGGTCTGCATCCGAATGCCAGCGCACCGAACAGGCTTCCGAAAAATGCCAGACGGATGGATTTTTTCTCGTCCTCTTCCACCCACACCGCGCGCATGAAGAAAAAGAGGCTCCAGATCTCCATGCAGAGCGCTCCGGTGATTGCTGTACAGTACAGTGCCGGCGCATCCACGCTGTACCAGACGCTCATAATTGAGAACGCCGACGCCAGCATCAGGTACATGCCAAGCGTCATCTTCTTAAAAAACCGCTTTGACATCATATAAAAATTCGCAAAGACGCCGCAGATAAAGAGTGCGACAAAAACCTGCGTCGCATGGTAAGTCGTAAGGCTCATTCCGGTAATCAGACGGAACGGCAAAAACAGCAAAAATACCGGCACAACACCAAAATACATATAATAGTGTCCATGATAGTACGCCGTATCCCAGCGGTAATCCACGCCGAGATCCACACGCGCCTGCGGATCATACGGATTGTCCATCTGTAAAAGCAGCGGATCGACATCCCCGTTGTCAATATTGATATGTCCATTCAGAATTGCCTCCGCAAGCAGCTCATACTGATTCGTCGCGCCAGGGTCTTCCCCGTTCCAGCCCGGTGCCAGCCCCATCGGCAGTGTGCAGAGCAGAATCAGGATCACTAACACCACGCCGATGGTGATCTTCTCCCTGCGTCCGCAGTCTATAAGCTTTTTCGTATGCAGCGCAGACTTCGGCCGCAGCATAACCAGCACAAACAGCACAATGCCGTAAATGGCACAGCCTCCCAGAAAATATGCGATCATAACTTACCTCCTTATTTGCTTCTCATCTTTTGCTTCTCATCTTTTGTTTCTTATCTTTACTTCGCAATTTTTTTGCTTTTTATCTTCTGCACACACCGATCGCCCAGCCGATAGATGTGCTCGACACACCATGCTTCCGGCACATGGAAAAGCGTCACGCGCGCCCAGTCGATCACGCTTCCCATCACAACGAGCAGCAGTGCAATCCCGAGCAGCAGAAATTCATAGGTGTTTTCTCCCGCGCGGGCAACATAGTCAAACATGTAGTGCGAGATGAATCCCCGCAGCGTCCACTCAAACAGGAAGACCGCCGGCACATGCTTCGCCAGCCGGTTCACAAATGCATTTTCAAATGATGATTCCGGAAAATCAAAAATACCAGAATTGCCTCAAAAATGGTAAACAGCGTATTGTCCCTTGCAAAACGGTTCTGCACCGTTCCCGTCACCACGTACAGCGCTCCGTTCAGGCAGAAATTTACCCCTGCCAGAAGTGCAAACCAGCCGGCAAGCTTTGCCGTATTGTACTGTCTGTCTGCGCGGTACACGCCGATGTAGCGGCCGATCAGATACAGCATCACCATCTGGGTGATTCCTTTTCCGCCGTCCGAGTTGATGTCAAAGAAGAAAAATGTCGTCACCCCCGAAAAAATTACCAGCATCGTGATCAGAAGCTGCCTGAAATGTGCTTCACTTAACTTTTCCACCATCTCATTTAAAAACGGGCTCAAAAACGCCAGCGCAAAATAGCAGGTGAAGTACCAGGAACGCTTTCCGATGACCGGAAGCAGGTAGGATAAAATCTCCTCTCCTCCAAGTGCATTTCCCCACACATATTGAAACAAGAGTCCCGTCCAGGAATAGAACAAAAGCATGCATTCCAGATGCATCATTTTTTTCACATCCAGGCGGATTCCGTAATATCCCGAAATCAGGATAAAACAGGATACACCGATATTTCCGATAACCGCAACCGCAATATCAATCCATGCACTGATCCCGTTCGCCACCCCGCTGTCCGCGGCGTGCATCCAGAATATCATAACAAGACACACAATCCGCAGCAGCTCGATACTCGAGTTACGTCCCTTTTTTACTGTTTTTTCCATGTACTTACCTCTGTGCTTTCCGTGCAGTGCCCGCTTGATTCCATCAAGAATCTTTCCAAACAGCAGACACCCGCAGACAGACGCCGTCACCCTCACCGTGTGGTAAAGGACGAACGCGGCGCCGGTCAGTTCGCCGATATTGATAAACTTTGCCGCTGCCATCTCAAAAATCTCAAGTCCGAGAATATGAAGCGCCAGAAGAACAATCGTATTCTGCCCGATATAGGCTAACACCGTACCCACAATGCAGTTCTGGAATGCTTTTCCGACCCAGATGCAGAGCATGGAGCCCGTAATACCGATCAGAATAAAAAACGGAACACTGAACGCCTGATACACGCCGTACTCGCGCACCGACATGTTGATGCCCGGATTCGCCCGGCTGAGCGACAGATAAAATACCAGTATGCCAATGATCACCCACAGATTCCAGTCCCTGTCAAAGAAATCTGCTCTCTGAAGCAGTGTACCTGCAATCATAAAAATCGTTCCCACAAACGCGAGATCCAGACTCCACGGAAGCAGTATCGGCAGTTCCGCCAAAAGCATCGTGAGCACGGTAAGCACCACCAGACAGCCGATCAGAAACCGGCGGCTCTTTAAGCAGCGGTCGATCACCAGATGGTACACCAGACTTGTCACAAAAAATGCGGTCAGATACCACATGGCACCGTTTGCCACGGTAAATAAAAATACGTTGTCCTGATGCGTCGTCGTATCAAAAAGGCAGTAGCGTGAGTACAGCACTCCGAGTGCAGATCTTCCCGTCTCCTGCCAGGTGCGTCCGATTGCCCGGTAGAACACCAGCAGCAACGCGCTGTAGCCAAAATACGGAACCAGCAGGCGCTTCGCCTTGTGCGCCATATTTTCCCCATAGCTTCTGCCCGGCTTGTACAGATAGCCCGACACCACAAAAAACAGCGGGATATAATAATTGATCAGGTACGGGCTCAGCCCGCAGCTATGTGAAATGATGACGAGGAGAAGTCCGATTCCCCTCGCCACATCCAGGTATTTCCAGTGTTTCATCCCCACTCCTATCTCCAATCCTGCCGGATCAGCGCGCGTTCCCACAGATACGGCTGGATCCGGTTCCAGATATCCGCCGCCTGATGGAAGGTCGCATTCTCACCATTTAGGAACTTTGCAAGATCCGCACGCACGCCTGCCGCATCGTCGATTAAGCTGCAGTTTGCAAACGCCGGGTCCGCCACCGTATCCTCAAAGAACTGGCGGTACGGTCCGCGCATCCAGTCCAGAATCGGCGCATTGAATCCCAGTTTCGTTCTGCGGTAGGCAATGTCGTGCGGCATAAAATCTGCGCAGGCATCGCGGACGATGGATTTGGAAAATCTCCGTGCAGCTTGGATTTCCAGCCGATCGAAAACGCGAACTCCACAATCCTGTAGTCCAGAAACGGCATGCGGATCTCAACGCCGGACGCCATACTGTCTCTGTCGTAATTGCGCAAAAGCGTCGGAAGAATCGTCTCATGTGTGGAGACAAACAGTACCTTATTCAGATTGTCCAGCCTTCTTCCAGTTCGGATGATCCGCGTAAGCGCTCGATACGTCCGCTCTTCCCAGAAGCTTCTTCGCATAATACTTCGTCATATAGTCACGGTACAGCTTATTCCGCTGCCGCTTAAATTCTGCGGACGACGGGTCGTATCCCGTCTCACTCCGCTGATTTAAATACGCCATCGTAATCTGGTCGATCTCCGCTTTTCCCTTTGCATCCGGATACGCTTTTAACACGTCGAATCCGTAGCCGGCAAATAATTCATCTGCCGCATGACCGTCGAGAGATACCGTCGTTCCGAGCTCTCTCTCCTTTTTATAAAGCTCCATCATCGGCACCTGCGGATTGCCCCAGAGTTCCTCAAAGCAGTACAGCTGACGCAAAAATTCCCGCTCCGGCACCGCGTCGTCAATCGTTAAAAACGTATGCCTGATGCCGAGATAATCCGTCACCTGCTTTGCGTATTTTGTCTCATCCAGATCCGTTCCCGGGAAGCATGCCACATACGCGTGCTGCCAGTCCTTGTTCGCGCGCTCATCCGCACAGTTTCTGGAAATGTAGGACATGGCGCAGATGGTGGCGGAAGAATCCAGTCCGCCGCTGAGTCCGGTTCCCAGAGTCACATCGCTTCTCATGCGGATCTTGCAGGCATCCAGAAACAGCTCGCGGAACTGCTCTACCTGCTCCTCGTAGGTATCCGGCACCTCGATCAGATGATCCAGTGTGTTCCAGAAGCGTGTGATCTCTGTTTTTCCATTGCGAATCCACGCATAACTTCCAGCCGGGAATCGCTTGATCCCCTTGATCAGGCACTCCGGCTGGGACTCATAATGATTGTCCGCAAAATAACGGTCAAACATCTCCTTGTTCGGTTCCACCTTCTCAAGCAGCGGGAGAAGCGCCTTCATCTCCGATGCAAAGGCGAATCCTCCGTCCGGGAACTCGGTGTAGTAAAGCGGCTTCACGCCAAAACGGTCCCTGGAGAGAAACAGACTCTTTTCCTGTCTGTCCCAGATGGCGAACGTCCACATTCCGTTAAAGCGGTCCACGCATTTTTCCTTCCACTCGCAGTATGCCGCCATAATCACTTCCGAGTCGCTGTTTCCGCGGAACGTGTACCCCTTGTGCTGCAATTCCTCCCGGATCTCGATAAAATTGTATATCTCACCGTTAAACGTCATCCAGTAGCGCTCATTGGCGTAGGACATCGGCTGGCTTCCGGCGCTGGAGAGATCTAAGATCGCCAGTCTTCTGTGACCGAGCGTCACACCATCCTCCTGCCACAGTCCAAATCCGTCCGGTCCACGATGTATCATCGTATCCAGCACTCCATTGCCTGTTCCCGTCTCACTTTTCTGTTAATTACACCGTAGATTCCACACATACGAATGCTGCCTCCTTCTTCTCGTTACTGTCTCTTCGTTCTGGTCAGCCATAAATAGCGCGTATTTGTCACAAGATACCGCTTGAACAGGCGCTTCGGATCCTGCATCAGGCGGTACAGCCACTCTAAAGACAACTTCTGCATCCACATCGGCGCGCGCTTGATGTTGCCGGCATGATAGTCAAACCCGGCGCCGACGCCAATCATCACGCCGTGGACTTTATCCCTGTGATCGTACATCCAGTTTTCCTGCTTGGGCGCCCCGAGTCCGACCCAGATGATGTCTGCGCCGGACGCATTGATCTTCTCAACCTCAGCCGCATCCTCCTTCTCACTTAAGCTGCGGAACGGCGGGGATACCATCCCCGCAATCTGAAGATGCGGATAGCGCTCCTTAAGCTTTTGCTCTAACATCTGCAATGTCTCCGGCGATCCGCCGTAGAAATAATGCTTTAATCCGTTCTCTCTTGCGAACAGTTCCAGCATCAGATCCGGACCTGTCACGCGCTCCGCCTCCGGGAAACCGTGTTTTCTGCTATACACGGAAAGCGGCTTTCCGTCCGGAAGGACGAACGCCGCACTCTTTTGTACCTCATGATAATGCGCATCGTCATGCGCCATCACCGTCGTATGGACATTGCCCACGCAGATATATTTTCCGCGCAATTCTTCCATATCATGTTCAATTCGTTCCACTGTATCCGCCATATTGGTCACCAGAATCCGGGTGCCCAGTATGTCACAGCATTTCATCTCTATCATAAATTTAATCCTTCTTTACAACCTCAAGCGGTATATCGCCGATATAGGACGGAAGCAGGCTGAATGTGCTGTTATAGCTTCCGAGAATCTTCCGGCATCTTGAGAGCGCCAGCATCTCGATGTAAGCGTCGCAGATTCCCTCTTTGGAATTGCGGTCAATGATACCGGAATCATGGAAAATCAGCTTTGCGTCCGGCAGTGCTTCCCGCAGTTCGCGCTTCACCCCTTCATCGTCCGTCGCCACAAAAAAGTCCGTCCCCGGCACTTCCATCATCTCCTGCCGCATCTTATCCGCAAACAGCGACAGCGGACTGTTGGCAATCGCCTCGGTGTGATCGGTACGTCTGACATGCACTCCCACCGTCTTTGCGCCAAGCTTGGAAAACAGCGGTTCTCCCTTTTGCAGAATGCCCGCGCTCGGCTTTAAAAAGGCAAGGCTTGTCGCATCCAGCTCACAGAGCGATCCGAAGGACTTGATGTAGATGACCGGCTCCTTCTCAATGACTGCAAGCAGTCCCTCGTAGCCTTTCTGCTTTTTGATCGCTTCCACATCCCCGCACTCCAAAAAACGGTCTGCCTTCGCGCGCCATTTCTTTTTTAACTGATTCCCTCTGAAATGCGCAACCGGCTCCTTGGAGTATCCGTTCTCGCTGATCTCGATCACACGGAACGGGAGATCAAACAGTTCTTCTGCTTTTACGTTACAGCCAACCTCACGCTTCCACATGACGATCAGCTCACGGTTTAACTTCTGTGCCACCGCATAAGCCGAGGACATACCAAGCAGCTTATTTCCAAGTCCTGCACACGGTTCAATAATGATCATATTTTCCCTCATTTCTTCTCTACTGCGCGTCCTGAACAGTTACGCTTCCGTTCTCCACCTTGTATACAATGTTGCAGTTTTTGATGGTCGACAGGCGGTGCGCAATGATGAGCATCGTCATCTTACCCTGCAGACTGTCGATCGCCTGCATAACCGCCGCCTCTGTCTCCGTATCCAGTGCAGACGTCGCCTCGTCGAGCACCAGCACCTCCGGCTTGCGGTACAGAGCTCTCGCAATTCCGATTCTCTGACGCTGTCCGCCGGACAGACGCACACCCGCCTCACCGATCACCGTGTCAAGCCCCTCCTCGAGCGACTCCACAAATTCATCGAGCTGTGCCTGGCGCAGTGCTGCCCAGACATCCTCGTCGTTGATTCCTTCTTTTTTTCCAAATGCAATATTGTTGCGGATCGTATCATCCAGCATGTAGATCGTCTGCGGAATATAGCCGATCTTATCGTGCCATCCGCGGTACGATGTGCTGATATCGACACCGTCCAATGTAATCTGTCCCTCTTGCGGCTTTAGCACCCCGAGGATCAGGTCCACCATCGTGGTCTTGCCCGCTCCGGACGGTCCGATAAACGCCACCGAGCTGTTCTTTGGAATCGTCACATTCACATGGGACAATACCGGCTCCTCCATCTCCGGATAGGTAAACGTCATATCGCTGACGCGGATTTCACGCTCAAGTGCCATCGCCGGATAATCGCGCTCCTCGGAAAGATCAATCTCCAGATCGCGGATCTTCGTGTACTCCTCGCCGATCTTGTGAATCACGACGCCGTTGTGAATGATCGACGCTAAGTATTCCGACATTTTGTTAGCAGAAGGAAGCAGGTAAAACGCCGCAGCCGCAAATACGGCAAGCACGCCGACAAAATGGGTCGGATCGGACTCTGTCATATTGATGCGGACCGCAATCGTAATCATCAGACCCGCAATACATAACGCTTCCATCACCGGCTTCGGGATGGAACTTAAAAATGCATTCTGCTTGATGACGTAGGTGTAAAGTCCGTTCTGCTTGCGGAACTCTTCCTCAAAATAACTCTCACGGTTTGCAATCTTGATCTCCTTGATTCCGCCGAATGCCTGCTGCATGCACTGAATAATGTTCGCATTGTATTTCCGGCGCTCATCACCGAAGCGCGCCAGCGTGCGCTTTAACTTTTCATGAAAAGCAGCACCATCAGCATCATCGCAAGTGCCACACCAAGCGTGATAATCGGATCTGTCACTACCAGAAAGATAATTAAAATGGTGCTTGTGCACAGTTCCGCTGCCAGCTGCAGCATATTTAATACCGCTGCATAGAACATCTCCGGATCATTGTTGATGTCGCGCATCAGCTCCGCACTGTTATGGTTCAGGAAAAACGTATAGTCCTTGCTGATATAGTACTTCATCAGACGATCCTGCATCTCCCTTTTCCCGTAGTAGGAAAAACGATACTGCATATTATTCATAAAAATAATAAACGCATTTTTTGCCAGATAGACAATGACAATTCCGATCGCTATCGCCGTGATCAGCTCGTTGGGATTCTCCATCCCCATCCACTCGTAAAATGCCGCCACATAGCGGTTCGCAAGCAGTTCCTCCGGCGCTGTCACCGCCTGGATAAACGGCAGAAGCACGGACACGCCGAGCAGACTGACTCCCGAATTGATCAGAATGAGAAATGCCATACCAAACAGCTTTCTCTTCTGCTTTCCATCAAACACCTTAAAGACGCTCTTTACCAAACTCATAAAACAATCCACTCCTTCAAACGTATCTGTTCACAGCCCTTATATTCCGGCATAATCACTACTTTTTCCGGATTCGGATTCAAGTAAGCCGCCCAGGTGGAATACGAACTATTTGATATGATCTGGTGACGGCACGCCGCCATCAGGAAAAATTCATCGATATCCGAAAACGCTCCCAGTTCGGAGATATAGGTCATCTTCCGCTCTGTATGTTCTCCCTCGAGCGCTTCCTTCGCCGCCTCCTTGTCGTTGGTAAACACAAGATAGCGAAGCCCCGGACGCTCCTTTTCCATGCGCGCTAAGGCCCGCTCAAAGAAAGCTCTCCCCGGACCCACAATATCTCCGCCGCGCACATGCACAGCACAGGTGTCCGTCGTCTGGAATTCCGTACACAGCTTTTCACAAGTTCACTCTGCCCGTACGCAGGCGTCATCATATCTGTAATCTCTTTTAAATAAGGTTCAAAATAACCCGTATGCTGCCAGTAACCGTGCAGGTATTTGTTGCGGAATCTCTTTTTCTGGAAGACTCTCTGATCCACCGCATGCAGATCCCGCTCCTTGATGACGCGGTACTTGAAATCTCTTCGCAGACGTTTGTAAATTTTTTGAAAAACCGTCCGGTTCGGAAAACTCTCCCGCGCGTCATACTTCAAATGAAACTTATCCAGTTCAAAATCGCGCAGGGTGGAATTGTCCGCCTCGGAAGTATCCAGCTTTAACGTGTCATTCTCCCGCCGCGCCGCCGCATATCCGCACGCGTAATTAAACAGCTGGTTGCCCATGCCGTCACCGATTTTTACAATAATCATGCCCGATACCCCAGAATCAGTTCACAGATGCGGTCCACATCCGAAAGATCCAGATCCGCATAGAGCGGCAGTGTCAACACGCGCTTTGATGTCTCAAGCGCCACCGGCGTATCCTTCGCATCATATCTGTCACTGTAACATTGAAATTCGCTTGTCAGCGGATAGAAATACTTTCTGGTGAAAATATCATGCTGCTTTAACATCTCATAAATATCATCCTGCCGTATCCGAGCACTGTCTCATCGAACACCACCGGGAAATAGGCATAGTTCGGCTTTACATCCTTCTGCGGCTGTACCAGCTTGATTCCCGGCACACCGTTTAAATGCTCTCTGTAGCGCGCCACCACGCGGCTGCGCTTCTCGATCTCTCCATCCAGATGCCGCAGGTTGCAAAGTCCCATCGCCGCCTGGAATTCATTCATCTTGGAGTTGGCGCCGACCGCGTCCACAACGACCTCATTGCGGATTCCGAAATTCTTAAGACCGTACAGGTCCTCCTTCAGTCCGTTCTGCTCTCCGTTAAAGCATACAGCGCCGCCCTCGATCGTATGGAACACCTTCGTTGCGTGGAAGCTGAACATGGACGCATCCCCGAACGTCGCCACACCGCGTCCCTTGTACGTAACGCCAAACGTATGTGCCGCATCGTAAATCACTTTCAGATGATGCTTTTTGGCGATCGCCTCGATCGCCTCCACATCACAGAGATTACCGTAGACGTGCACCGGTATGATCGCACTGGTCTTGTCCGTGATCAGCGCCTCGATCTTGGAGACGTCCATCGTGTAGTCCTCCGGATTCACATCACAGAATACCGGCGTCAGCCCGTTCCGCACGATCGCATGTGTTGTGGACGCAAACGTAAACGGCGTGGTAATGACTTCCCCCGTCAGATGCAGTGCCTGGATCAGAAGCTCCAGCGCCATGTGTCCATTGGAAAAAAGGGAAACGTGATCCACCTTCAGATACTTTTCCAGTTCTTTTTCCAGTTCATTGTGCTTCGCCCCCATATTCGTCAGCCAGTGGCTGTCCCAGATATCCTTAATCTCTTCTATATATTCTTCATACTCCGGCATGGAAGAACGTGTTACCAATATTCTGCTCATTTTTTCGCCTTTCCTCTCCCGCAGTTCTCTGCGGGGGCAGTCCTATCCTGCATTTTCAGAAATAGATACCCTGTCATGATAATAAAAATGCAACTTCTTGTCAATCTTTGCGCCATTTTCGGCGCATTTCTAATGATTTCTTAAGAAATTCAGCGCCACAGATGTTTCATACACTTCCTATATAAATGTGTGTTCCAGTATCCGCCCGCGAAGTGCACGATGTAGGCGCCGTCGTCAAACAGGCGGCGGATCAGCTTGTAGTGCGCACCGAGAAGCAGCATATGCTTCTCGCCCGTAAGCCGGCTTAGGACATGCTCGGCTTTTCCGTACAGCCGGTTCTGATGAAGAGCATACAGCCTGTCCGCATACGGATTGCCGATCTCAAAATACGGCATGCAGTTAAACCGGTAATCCAGTTCCAGAAACAGTCCCTTCGTCTGAGTGTAATACGCCATCGGCGCTTCCTCAAACGCCGTGTTCTCGCCCTGGCTCTTCATCGACATGTAGTAATCCCGGAACAGATCGGCGACAAGCCGCGGACGGAACAATAGCACGCCACCGTTGATATTACCGACCAGACCATCCGCCGCCGCAAACCCACGCGACGTAAAATAATCCTCCACCGTCTCGTTTAAAATGCGCTCGTTGTCCGCATAGATTTTGCGGAAACGCGCGGACGAGCGCGGATTGACCTCCGCCATCAGTCCGATATTCTCCGGCATAAGTGCAAAAATATCCGGGCAATCCGGTGAGATGATGATATCCAGATCCAGGAAAAGCACCTGCTCGTATTCCCGCAGATAATCCGGGATCAAAAGCTTCTGGGAATAGATGTCCCGCTTCTTATCCTTATCAATATAGTCATCTATAAAGCGAAAATCCGCATGGCACTTCTTCGCATAAGCCATCAGATTGTCCCGCACCAGTTCGTATTGTTTTCTATATTTTCCTGCGCCAACAGACATTACGCATACCACTCTGTCATTCATTGCGTAGACCCCCTTATTTTCTTATACCATCATAAATTCAAACACATTCCTTGTCAACCACGGGCGCAATCCGCAATCATTGCTTGACACGCTTTTTTGCTACGATATAATAGAAGATACTGATGACTCACCAATATTATATGAGAAGGAGACTTATTATGTCGGATATCATTCCCGTTATTGTACACCATGAGACCGGTGAAAAACCGCAGACAGGTGGCAAAAAGAATCAGGAATATTTAAGATACTGCATCGCACAGGCAAAAAAGTACAACGAAAAAGTCGTACTTTTAGGCGACCAGTACAATAAGGACTGGTGCGACGACTGGCACGATGCCAACGATTTCATCACAGACAAATGGAAGGAATTCCATAGTGTTTTCAAAAACCTCTCCCCTTATCCACAGGCATGGGCGGAGGGTATTTTCCGGCGTTTCTTTCTCATTCTGGAATATCTTGACCGCTATGGATACGACAACTGCGTGATTATGGACAGTGATATTCTTCTCTATACGAATGTCAGCACTTACGAGCCGTTCCGCCACTGCAAGATGGCAGCTGAGTCTCCTCTGGAGCAGGACATTGCCGTCCTCTGGAAAGGCAACGGCTACAAATGGAAGGTCTGCGCAGGTGTTGCCTATTTTACCAAGCAGGGACTGATCGAATTCACGGATTACTGTATCGATATGTACAAGAACCACATGAATGTCCTGATGGAAAAATGGAATATCCACCAGAAATACCAGATCTACGGCGGTGTTGCAGAAATGTCACTGCTTTATCTGTGGGTAAAGACTCTTCCTGAGGGGGAATTCTTAAATCTTCTGATGGACGATGCAGACCACTGCGTCTTCGACAACTCGATCGGGCTTCCGGACGGATATCTGGAAGGACAGTACGAGTTCAACCGCCGTCTCGGTGTCAAGAAGCTGCACTGGGAAGACGGAAAGCCTTACTGCTACACCTTGGACGGACACCAGAAGACCGGATTGTTATGCCTTCATTTCGTAGGCGTCACCAAGATCTTCATGGAAGGAATCTATGAGCACCAGGATTATGCCTTCGGCGCCAGATTCTACACCTATCTGCTCACCATACGCGGTCATCTTGCGGACATCAAGCACGGGAACACCAAGTTCCAGCAGCGCATCAAAATCCGCCGCGCCGAGAAAGCCAGCAAGGCTTCCAACAACTGACAGGAGATCACACCATGAAGCATGAACGTTCTTCCAATTTTGAGCTGCTGCGCCTGCTTTGCATCTTCGGAATCCTGGTAATGCACACGTTTGCAGGAATTGACACTGCCGCTTCGCCCGACAACATGCTGGCGAACGTCTTTGCCAACTCCCTGTTCAACACCGGCGTTACCTGTTTCATCCTGCTTTCGGGCTATTTCGGCATACGTTTTGACTTAAAGAAGCTGATCGGGTTAGACCTGATGGTGATCTTCTTCACGGTGGTCGGCACTGTGGCACTCGGCGATTTCGGCAGCAAGGATCTGATCAAGTCCTGCATTCCGGTCTTGTCGAGACGCTACTGGTTCATCACCTGCTATTTTGTTCTCTGCATCCTGGCACCGTTTCTCAATCAGATGGCAGAACGGCTGGAAAGAGAGCATTTTCGCAGACTGCTTCTTTTACTGCTGCTCGTCTTCAGCCTGATTCCAACGCTCACAACCTACGATGTGATGCAGGATGCCGGCAAGGGACTTGCACATTTTGTGATGATCTATCTGCTGGGACGCTATCTGGCGCGCTATCACACCGGGCATTGTTCCAAAAAGCGGCTGCTCCTCGGAATTACAGGATCCACGGCGCTCATCTTTTGCGCCGACGGAGCGCTGACCCTGCATCAGGGTGTCATCTACAGCACTTTTTCGCGGGATTGTTCGATCTTTATTATTTTTACCGCTGTTCTACTGCTGTTGCTCTTCCGTGAGTTCTCGCTGCAGAGCCGGATCATCAACCGTGCGGCGACCAATGTGCTCGCCATCTATGTGCTGGATCAGGTCATCCGCAGCCTGCTGGGACGCTATCTGGATCTGAATGCATTTTCCGGCCAGTGGTATCTGTTCTTCGTTGTCTGCGGCTATGTGCTCCTCGTCATGCTGCTTGCCGCAGTCTGCAATGAGCTGCGCAAGCTGACGATCGGAAGAATCGAGCCGTGGCTGACCGGCATCATCGCCGCCTTTCTGCAGGCTTGCGGTGCGCTGCTTGTTCGTATGGGCCAGCGGATTGTTCACTGGTTTATTTCGATGGACTGATCCGCACAACAAATTATTTTTGCTTTAATATGAGGTTTTTATGAAAAAACGATTCTTATATCTGCGCTATTACTTAAAACATCTGCATCATAAGTTCCGCGCCAGGCGCGGTGGCATGTACAGCATCATGCACACAAAGTTTCTCGGGAAAATGCCGCCTTCCGACGAGGAGGCCAACCATCTGATCAAGGAGATGATTACAAGCGGCAAGCCGTTCGCTCTGTGCCGTCTCGGAAGCGCCGAGTTCACCCTGATGCAGCTGTTTGACGAATACCAGCTGTTTCACCACGACAGACTCCATCAGAGCAACATGTACACGCTGTTCCACAAGGACATGGACGAGATCTCCCGGTGGGTCAATCTCACCAAAGAGGACTGCAGGGACGTCGATATCATGGCATATTTTGAGGATCATCCGATGGAAGAATATCTGATCCGCTCCTACTGCCAGAATTCCCGCCTGATCCGTCTCGAACAGATCGAGAGATTCTCTATGATGTGCCGTGGACGATGGCGTTAGAAGGAAAAAAAAGTGCTCGTCATCAGTCCTTTCGTGGATACCATCCGGGAACAGTACCCGAAGATCGACAAGATCTATGAGGCAGGAAAATGCTTCCTTCTTTTGAGCTTAAGACATTAAAATCCGTATGGTTCAGCGGAGACAGGGAGGACGATGACTTCGACACCTGGTTTGACGCTCTCCAGTATCTCTACGACGAGGCGATGAAGATTGACTTTGACATTGCCCTGCTTAGCTGCAGCACCTTCGGATTCGATCTTGCCTGCAAGTTCAAGCGCGCCGGCAAACAGGCGATCCAGTACGGCGGTGCCCTTCAGGTTCTGTTCGGCATCAAAGGCGCCCGCTGGGACAACTACCCGCCCTACAGCAAGTATTATAATGAATACTGGGTGCGCGCACCGAAGACCGAAGCGCCGAGCAAACGCTTTGCAAACAAACTGGATAACGGCTGCTACTGGTAGACGGCTGTATTTGATTTTAAAGAATAAGAGGGAACATCATGAATGTAGATCACATTGGATATGCAGTCAAAAATATTGACGCATCCAGACAGGCTTTTGAAGAGCTCGGTTATGTTTTTGATCCGGTCGTAAACGATACGGACCGCAATATTTTTATTTCGTTCGGTCGTCTGGGTGATTACCGCATCGAGCTGGTATCGCCGCTCGATCCCGCGCTTCCTTCGCCGGTCGACGGCACGTTAAAGAAGAGTGGGAACACACCGTATCACATCTGCTATACAAGCAGCCGTTTTGAGGATGACATCAAGGAGTTGCAGCAAAAGCGTTTTCTTCTCACAATCCCGCCCGCTCCCGCATGTGCTTTCGGCGGCAGGCGCGTTGCTTTCCTGTATCATCTCCAAATCGGATTACTGGAACTGGTGGAAGCCTAGTCGCTTCCCAGTTCCG
>ENA-OQDW01000474-OQDW01000474.1-human-gut-metagenome-genome-assembly--contig:-NODE-474-length-16609-cov-5.819379_pt1 | contig 16609 bp, 22 predicted proteins | sample MGYA00242784_ERZ504613 | MGnify/ENA primary metagenome ERZ504613 (study PRJEB26092, sample SAMD00036330) | human gut metagenome | host: Homo sapiens | study: EMG produced TPA metagenomics assembly of... | reverse complement strand
GTCCGAGTACGGCGAGGACTATGTCCGCGCGGTCATCGTTTCCGGCGCAGGGCTCCGTGGATTTTGATCAAGCATGTTCTGCGTAACTGCATTGCCCCGATCATGGTCTTCACCGTTACCCTGGTCGCCGACGCCATCATCTTCGAGGCCTCGCTGACCTTCATCGGCGCTGGTATCCAGGAGCCCACCGCTACCTGGGGCAACATCCTCGCCGACGCCCGCGGCGGCGTGCTCGCCGGCCGTTGGTGGCAGGCACTGTTCCCGGGCCTGGCCATCATGATCACCTGCCTGGCGCTCAACATCCTCTCCGAGGGCATTACCGACGCCATGGCCGCTGCTCCCTCCGCCGCCCTGGATCCCACCGATTCCTCCAAGCGTCGCGAGGCCGACCTGCTGGTCTCCGACCCCGTTCGAGCCTACAAGGAGCAGGCCCAGTCCCTCTCCGCTCGCCTTGGCGCCCTGCGCGATGTCGAGCTCAAGCGTGACGATCGCCATGTGCCCGACGAGTCTGTTGAACCGATTCTCTCGGTCCGTGACTTCTGCATCCAGTTTGAGCATCACGGTGATATCAACGTCGTCGACCATGTCAACTTTGACGTCCGTCCTGGTCAGACCATGGGCCTGGTGGGCGAGTCCGGTTGCGGTAAGTCCATCACCACGCTGGCCATCATGGGCCTGACCGACGATGACGAGCACCTTTCCGGCGAGGTCCTCTGGGAGGGCCGTGACCTGCTCAAGATGAGCAAGAAGGAGTGGTTCGGCCTGCGCGGTACCGATATCGCTATGGTCTATCAGGACGCCCTGTCCTCGCTCAACCCCTCCATGCTCATCTCTGCCCAGATGAAGCAGCTCACCAAGCGCGGCGGAACCCGCAGCGCCGAGGAGCTCCTGGAGCTCGTCGGCCTCGATCCCAAGCGCACGCTCGAGAGCTATCCGCACGAGCTTTCCGGCGGCCAGCGTCAGCGTGTCCTGATCGCTATGGCCCTTACCCGCGACCCCAAGCTGGTCATCTGCGACGAACCCACGACCGCTCTGGACGTTACCGTCCAGAAGCAGGTCATCAAGCTGCTCAACGATCTTCAGGCCAAGCTCGGCTTTGCCATGATCTTCGTTTCGCACGACCTGGCGCTGGTCGCCGAGGTCGCCCACAACATCACGGTTATGTACGCTGGCCAGGTTATCGAGCAGGCACCCACCAAGGAGCTGCTCACTAACCCGATCCACGAGTACACCCGCGGTCTTCTGGGTTCCGTTCTGTCCATCGAGAGCGGTTCGGGCCGCCTGCACCAGGTGCCCGGCGCCGTTCCGAGTCCGCGCGATTTCCCCAAGGGCGATCGCTTCGCGCCCCGCTCGAGCCATCCGCGTATTGGCCTGGACACCCGTCCGGTCTTCAAGCGCGTGCCCGGCACCGAGCACTTCTATTCCGAGCTCCCCGACGAGGTGCTCAAGGCAAATGGTTTGACCCCTCACGCGGAGGTGATGTAGATGAGCGAGACCGCAGTCAACGGCGTCGAGCCGATCATCTTCCTTGATGACGTCCACGTCACCTTTAGGACCGTACCGGCTCGATTCTGCACCCCAACCTGGTTCACGCCGTCCAGGGTGTAACGATTAAGCTCATGCCCGGTCAGACGATCGGCATCGTCGGCGAGTCCGGTTGCGGTAAGTCCACCACCGCCAACGTCATGTGCGGCCTGCAGGCCCCCACGAGCGGCAAGGTCTACTTTAAGGCAAGGACGTTACCAAACGTACCGCCGAGGACCGTCGCCACATGGGTCGCGTCATCTCGGTCGTGTTTCAAAACCCGGCCACGGCGCTCAACCCCCGCATGGTCGTTCGCGAGCAACTGCTCGACCCCATGCGCGTCCACAACCTGGGTACCGAGGCCGAGCAGGAGAAGCGCGTCAAAGAGCTCCTGGAGCTCACCGGTCTGCCCAGCTCCGCCGCCGAGGTTCTTCCCGGTCAGCTTTCGGGCGGCCAGCGCCAGCGCGTCGCAATTGCCCGTGCCCTGTCGCTGAACCCCGATGCCATCATCGCCGACGAGCCCACCTCGGCTCTGGACGTTTCGGTCCGCGCGCAGATTCTGAACCTGCTGACCGACCTTAAGAAGGAGCTCGGCCTGGCCATGGTGTTCATCAGCCATGACATCCAGACGGTCCGCTATATCTCTGACGACATCATCGTTATGAATGGCGGCAAGATCGTCGAGCAGGGCGAGGCCAAGCAGGTCTTCCAGCATCCCCAGGACCCCTACACCAAGATGCTGCTCGGCGCTGCGCCGTCGCTGCTGCACCCCAAGCTCGGCGAATAGCCTCGCTTTCCCTCCCGTGCGCCCGGTTCCCTTGCCGGGCGCACCTCCGTTGCGATTTCGAAAGGTTGGGTTCACGAGCCATGCCAAGTGCTCAGGAGCTACAACATCAATTTGGTGAATATCGAGGCGCCATGCCCCGTCCATCAGATTTCGATCTCTTTTGGAAGGATCGCATGGCCGAGGCCGACGCCGTCGGGCTTGACTATGCGATCGACACGGCATCGGTCACCGATGCCGCGACCTGCCAACTTTTCGACCTCTGGTATACCGGCATGTGTGGCGCTCGCCTGCATGCCAAGTACCTTAAACCCGTCTCGGACGAGCCCGTGCCATTGGTGCTTCAGTTCCATGGGTATCCGGGTGCAAGCCGCAGCTGGTTTGAGCAGGCGTCGTTTGCGGGCATGGGCATGGCACTCATCGCCCTCGACTGCCCCGGCCAAGGAGGTCCCTCCGAGGACATTGGTGGATTTGAGGGCACAACGGTTGCCGGGCATATCGTCGCCGGCATCGACGGCGACCCGGCCAACCTCTACTATGTCCGCTTGCACCAAGATATTCGCATCCTGTGCCGTATTGTTCGCGAGCTCGAGGGCATCGATCTTTCCCGTGTGTTTGTGAACGGCGCGTCGCAGGGTGGTGGTTTGGGCATTGCGACCTGTGCGCTTAACAGCGAGCTTATCAATCGTGCCGCCATCCTCTATCCCTTCCTGTCAGATTTCCGCCTAGTCTGGGATTTGGATGCAGACGACATTGCCTACGAGGGCCTGCGCTATTGGTCTCGCTGGTTTGACGAGGACTCGACTCGTATTGACGAAGCCTATGCCAAGCTGGCGTACTTCGATTCCAAGAACTTTGCCCCTATGGTCAAATGCCCCGTGCTGTTTGGCACCGGCACAGCCGATATCGTCTGCCCGCCAGCGACGCAGTTTGCGGTCTATAACAACCTGACCTGCGAAAAGCGTCATGAGTCTTTGAAGCTTTGGCCACGAGGAGATTCAGGATTTTGACGATCTGATCATTCCGTTTTTCTGCAAGGGAGGGGAGGCTCATGTCTAAGTGCGAGAGCAATGTTAATGAGCTGATTGTCCCCGGGCTCGTGGGAATTCCTGGAACGGTTTCGTCAAGGCTCGCAGAATATCGGGACTGGCGCGGTGATGTCCAAGCAGATGTTTCTGATTTAGAGACATGCGCTTCGAATCTTGAGATTCAAGGCCTGGCCATTACGGCGATTGACTTTGTTAACCCCTGCGCCCGTTACTCGGAGGTCTCCTTTGAGCTCGGTGACGATGCGATTCACGCTCGTTTGATCGAGCCTGTCGGTCGTGCCCGAGTGTCTGAGCGCGTGCCGCTGTGCCTGATGTTCCACGATATCGATCGGCCTGTGCGCGGCTGGCATCACATGACGAGATTTGCCGCCATGGGGTATGCCGTCCTCGCGCTGGATGACGATGTTGCTGGTGCGGACGACCTGCAGCGGGGGATTTCTTCGCCCGCTTTTGTCGAGCGCGTCCGTTGGGGTTGCGCGCTGGCGAAGGTGGCGCGCAATCTTGATGGCATGGACCCCGACCGCATCTTTGCATGGGGCGAGGGTCTAGGCGGCGGAGTCGCGCTGGCGGTTTCTGCTCTGGACGAGCGGGGTCTCGCCTGCACGGCGGTTGCCAATCCGCTTCCTGGCGGCCTCGAGGCGCTGTCGTCTCGGGTGCGCGGATCGGTGCTCATGGGCACATCGCTCATGGATACCGTGAGCGATCCCAAGGATCAGTTTGCCGTATTCAACGGTCTTGAGTGTGACCGGAGACATATCATCTATGCCAAATACGCTCACGAGCGCATCAATGCGTTCGAAAACGAAGTCGTCGACTTTTTTAACCAAACGTTCTACTCGTGTTCTTTGGCCTAGACGGCCTGGACACTGCCAACAAGAGTGGGCGGCATAGGGCTGCCCACCAGACAACTAAGGAGATTCTTGTGGCAACTCAGAAATTCACCGGCGTTATCCCTCCCGTCGTTGTTCCCGATACCGAAGACCACCAGCTCGATGTTGCCTCCTTTGAGCGCAGCATCAACCGCATGATCGATGCCGGCGTCGATGGCTTGTTCTTCCTGGGCTCCTCGGGCGAGGTCGTCTTCTCCACCGACGAGCGTCGCCGTCAGATCATCTCCGAGGCCGTCCGTATCGTCGACCACCGCGTTCCCGTTCTGGTCGGCATCATCGACACCGAGACCGAGCGCATGATCGAGCACGGTAAGGTCGCTCAGGAGCTGGGCGCCGATGCGCTTGTCGCCACCTGCCCGTTCTATGCCCTGCAGGGCATGACCGAGGTCGAGGAGCACTTCCGCATCCTGCATGAGGAACTCGACCTGCCCATCTTCGCCTATGACATCCCCGTGTGTGTCCACACCAAGCTCCCGTGGAAGCTCCTTGCCAAGCTCGGTGCCGAGGGCGTTCTGGCCGGCGTCAAGGATTCCTCGGGTGATGACATCTCGTTCCGCTACCTCGTTCAGGAGAACGAGAAGAACGGCCATCCGATGAGCATCCTCACCGGTCACGAGGTTGTTGTCGACGGCGCCTACCTCGGTGGCGCCGACGGTTCCGTTCCGGGTCTCGCCAACGTTGAGCCCGAGGGCTACGTGCGTCAGTGGAAGGCCGCTCAGGCTGGTGACTGGGCTACCGTCAAGGCCGAGCAGGATCGCCTCAATGAGATTTCGCACATCTGGGATGTCACCTCGGGCGTCCAGGGTTATGCCGGTGGCGTCGGCGCCTTCAAGACCGCTATGAACCTCATGGGTATCTTCGACAGCCCGACCATGCCGCGCCCGGTGAAGGCCATGACCGGCGAGAACGTCGAGGCGATCAAGAAGGTCCTCCAGGACAACGGTCTCCTGTAAAGCTTCCCCGGGCACCCGACCTCGCCGTTCAACCGTGCGGCCATGACCCATTAGATCAATGGTCACACGGTTTCTTGGCGATCTCGGGCACCTGGAAAACCTTTTCCGCGCTGTGACGGCTAGCCTGACGGCGCATTTCCTGTAGTTGTTTTTTATCTCCTAAGGAGAGCGACATGGAGAACAAGTACGTCTGCTCTGTCGATATCGGCGGAACTAAGATCGCGACTGCATCATGGAGTACCCGGCTGACGGTAGTGTGCCCCATCCTGTTTTTGAGGCCGAGGTTCCCACCGAGCCCAAGAGGGCGGCGAGGCCGTCTTCCAGCGTATCGAGGCGTCCATCAAGGCTGCTCTCGAGGCGAATCCCGATGTCGAGGTCCTTGGCGTCGGTATCGGTGCTGCCGGCGTCGTCGATCCCAAGACGGGCGCCATCGCGTATGCCAACGAGATCATGCCCGGCTGGTCCGGTGTTCAGTTGGGGCCGCGCCTGCGCGAGGACCTCGGTCTTCCCGTTGCCGTTGTAGGCGACGTGCAGGCTCATGCTCTGGGCGAGGCCCACTGGGGCGTCGGCAAGGGCAAGTTCTCCGTCTTGTGTCTTGGCATCGGTACGGGCATCGGCGGCGCATATGTCGAGAACGGCCGCGTGATGCAAGGCTTCCATGGTGCTGCTGGCCATATGGGCCACATCGAGTGCTCGGCTGCCGCCGGTATTCCCTGCGCCTGCGGGCGTTCCGGCCATCTGGAGTCGGTTGCTTCGGGCACTTCCATTGGTCGTATGTACGATGAGCGCTTTGGTCGCGTCGACCCCAGCCGTCCTTCGGTCGGTCGCGATGTGAACGACCTGTGCCGTGCGGGCGACGCAAAGGCGACCGAGGTCATCCATGACGCCGGCTTTGCGCTGGGTGCCAGCTTGGGCTCGCTCGCTAACATCCTGGACCCTGAGGTCATCGTGCTTTCGGGCGGCGTGATTCACCAAGGTCCCGATTGGCGTTCACAGACGTGGAAGGACTCGGTGCACGAGGGCTATGCCAGCCAGGCGCTCGACCCGCTTCAGGACACGCCGATTCTCATCGGCTCTCTGGAGGGCGACGCGCCGCTCATCGGTGCTGCCGAACACCTTCTTGCGTCGTTGAAGTAAATATAACTACCAAGTGCGCCTTCTGAGGTGCCGCAGATTGACGTGAAAGAGGAGCGAAGCGTACTTCGGTACGCGAGCGACGGTTTGAACGTCAAGGTGCGGTGTCTCAGAAGGCTGTTTTGAGAAAGGTTGAGTCGAACATGACCGTCGATCCTTTGATCCAGTCCCTGAAGGGCAAGCTCGTCGTGAGCGTTCAGGCGTATATGGGCGAGCCGCTTCGTACGCCCGAGACCATGCTCAAATGTCTCGCGCTTGCGAGCTCGGCGGCGCCGCCGCCATTCGCTGCCAGGGCCTTGCCGACATTGCCGCCATTAAGGGTCGCTGTGAGGTTCCCGTCATCGGCCTGTGGAAGGATGGGCACGAGGCGTTTACATCACGCCGACGCTGCGTCACGCTCGCGCCTGCGTTGCTGCCGGTGCCGATATCGTGGCGATCGACGCCACCGATCGTCCGCGCCCCGATGGCAAGACGGTCGAGGATACCTTCCGTCCGCTGCACGAGGAGGGTGTGCTCCTGATGGCGGATTGTGCCACCATCGAGGATATTCGCCGTGCTGTTGATATGGGCTTTGACCTGGTATCCACCACGCTTTCTCACGGCGTCGCCGCCATCGACTGCACCATGCCGATGGCCCCGATCTGCCGCTCCTGCGTCAGGCGACCGAGGAATTCCCCGGCCTTCCCATCATTTGCGAGGGTCGCGTGCATACGCCCGAGGAGGCTCGCGCCGCGATCGATGCTGGTGCCTGGGCCGTTGTCGTCGGCACCGCCATCACGCACCCCACGAGTATTACGAGTTGGTTCAAGGCTGCGCTTGAGGCGTAAGACAGGCCTCGTATCCGCTCGGGGCGGTATACTCAATATAGGCAATTGACCGCGCGGGATCCGGGTTGCTGGGTCCCGCGCTTGTTTTCGGGAGGCAACACATGCAAAAGGGAGATGCCATGGATGCGGCGGAGCGCTCGGAGCGCATCCCCGATATCGTCATCATCACCGGAATGTCCGGATCAGGCCGCACACAGGCCATGCACGTGTTCGAGGACATGGGCTATTTTTGCATCGATAACCTGCCTCCGCGTCTCATCGCCCAGCTTGCCGAGCTCGTCGGCATCAATACGGGCGTGGGCAGGCATCTCGCCGTCACCTGCGATTTGCGTAGCCAGGGACTGTTTGACGAGCTGCTCGATGCGGTCGCCGCGCTCGAAGAGCGCGAGATGAGCTGCGACATCGTGTTCCTGGAGGCTTCTGACGAGGTGCTGATTCGTCGCTACAGCGAAAATCGCCGCCGTCATCCCATTGCCAAGCCGGGGGAGACTACGGCCGATGCCATTCAGCGCGAGCGCCTTCAGCTGCAGGGCGTGCGCGACCGAGCCGATATGATTATCGACACGAGCCGTCTGCGTACCTCTGCGCTGCGCAACAAGCTACGTATGGCATTTTCCGAGCTGTCCGACCAGCAGCTCATGGACGTCCACGTGTTCTCGTTTGGCTTTAAGCACGGCATGCCCGTCGAAGCGGATATTATGATCGACGTCCGCTTCCTGCCCAATCCGTTCTACGATCCCGAGATGCGCACGATGACCGGTCTCGATAAAAAGGTCTCCGATTTTGTTCTGGACCATCCCAAGACGCAGGAGTTTTGGAAGGCTTGGACACAGCTGCTCGATACGGTCATGCCCGGTTATATCGCGGAGGGTAAGCCGCAGCTTTCTATCGCCATCGGCTGCACGGGCGGCCAGCACCGCAGCGTTGCCATTGCCGAGGCCACGGCACGTTATTTGGAAGGTGCCCAATATCACGTGAGCATTTCCCACCGCGACCTGTCGCGCGCCAACACGAAGGCATAGGCCTGCATGTCGTTTACCGCTGAGGTGCGCGACGAGCTTGCGCGCTGCGAACCCGAATGTGAATACTGCGACTTGTCGACGCTTGCCGCCCTCACGCGCGTGAGCGGTACGCTCTCGCTTACCGGCTCTGGGCGGTATCGTTTGACGGTTGCGACTGAGACGGGAGCCGTCGCGCGCACGATGATCACGCTGACGCATCGTATCCTTAAGCTCAAAACGGAGTTCACCGTCCGTAAATCTGTATTGCATAAGGTTCGAAACTACCTCATCACCTTGCCTGATCAGCCAGACCTGGATAAGGCTCTGGTGCTGCTGGGCATCCTCGACCGCAGGGGAGGACTTGTCGCCGGCGTGCCCCGACATATCGTTGCCCGTCCCTGCTGCAGGCTTGCCTATATCCGCGGCGCGCTCATCGCGGGCGGCTTCGTGGCCGATCCACGCGGCGATTTTCATTTGGAGATCGCGGTGCAGGGCGAGCAATATGCCAAGGGGCTTTGCGATCTGTTGGAGCAGATTGGGTCCATGCTCGTGTTAATGCGCGGCGGGGGTCATATGCCGTGTACATTAAGAGCGCCGAGGAGATCGAGCAGCTCCTAAAGCTGGTCGGCGCCAAGCGCAGCGTTGCCGAGATCGAGGAAGCGCGCGCGGTCAAATTGGTTAAGAACGACGTAAACCGTCGCGTGAACGCCGAGCTCGCCAACCAGACCAGAAGCGCCGGTGCCGCCCAGCATCAGCTTGCGTTGATCGATGAGCTCGAGCAGCGTGGCCTTCGCGATGCGCTTCCGGATGCCTTGGCGGTCTTTTGCGACCTGCGCGAGCGCTACCCCGATCTGTCACTGCGTGATTTGGGGAGATGGCTGACCCTCCCTTGTCGAAGTCGGCCCTCTACCATCGTGTTTTACGGCTTGAAAAGCTCATTGAAGCAAACAGGTAGTTTGAAGTATCGACTTATATATGGATTTAACTGCTATTTTAGTCTTTAAAACGTTTTAACGTAAATTTGATTTTCAATTTCGAGCATTCTCGTGAAATTCAAGTCAAAAAAAAGGTATATTAGGCGAGTGGTTAGTTTGTGGGCCTCAACGGCGGGCGCTGTAGCTCGCGGGGGCCTTACGAAAGGAGACACAATGGCAGTAAAGGTTGCTATTAACGGCTTCGGTCGCATCGGTCGTCTGGCTTTCCGTCAGATGTTCGGTCATGAGGGCTCCGAGATCGTCGCTATCAACGACCTCACCTCTCCCGATATGCTCGCTTACCTGCTGAAGTACGACTCCACGCAGGGCAACTACGCTCGCGATCACGAGGTCGTTGCTGGCGAGGATTCCATCACCGTTGACGGCAAGGAGATCAAGATCTACAAGGAGGCCGACGCCAACAACCTGCCTTGGGGCGACCTCGACGTTGACGTCGTTCTCGAGTGCACCGGCTTCTACACCAGCAAGGCTAAGGCTCAGGCCCACATCAACGCTGGCGCCAAGAAGGTCGTCATCTCCGCTCCGGCTGGCAGCGATCTGCCCACCATCGTGTACAACGTCAACCATGAGACGCTGACCGCTGAGGACAACATCATCTCCGCTGCTTCCTGCACCACCAACTGCCTCGCCCCGATGGCCAAGGGTCTGAACGACTTCGCTCCCATCGTGTCCGGCATCATGACCACCATTCACGCCTGGACTGGCGACCAGATGCCGCTCGACGGCCCGCAGCGCAAGGGCAACAAGCGTCGTAGCCGCGCCTGCGCCGTTAACATCGTCCCCAACACCACCGGTGCTGCCAAGCTATCGGCCTGGTTCTCCCCGAGCTCAACGGTAAGCTCATCGGTGCCGCCCAGCGCGTCCCGACGCCGACCGGCTCCATCACCAACCTCTACGCTGTCGTTGACAAGAAGGTCACCGTCGACGAGGTCAACGCCGCTATGAAGGCCTACGCTGCCACCATCTCCGAGACCTTCGGCTACAACGAGGACGACATCGTCTCCACCGACATCATCGGCGAGACCCACGGCTCCATCTTCGACGCCACTCAGACCATGTGCTCTGACCTCGGCAACGGTCAGACCCTCGTTCAGGTCACCTCTTGGTACGACAACGAGAACTCCTACACCTCTCAGATGGTCCGCACCATCAAGTACTTCGAGAAGTTCGTTGCTTAATTTAGCTTTTAGCGAATAGCTCGTTGAGCGTCTAAAGAAGGGCGCGGCCTTATAGGCTTACACCCTAGGGTCGCGCCCTTTTTATAAGAAATCGTCTGCCGTAATGGGAGGCAGACACGTACGAAAGGTAGAAGCAAACATGGCCTTTACCAAGAAGACCGTTCGCGACATCGATGTCGACGGCAAGCGCGTTCTCGTCCGCGTTGACTTCAACGTGCCTATCAAGGATGGCGTCGTTGGCGACACCACCCGTATCAAGGCTGCCCTGCCCACCATCAACTATCTCGTTGAGCACAACGCTCGCGTCATCCTCATGAGCCACCTCGGCCGTCCCGAGGCACCGGCTTCCAGCCCGAGCTCTCCCTTGAGCCTGTCGCCAAGAAGCTCGCCGAGCTCTCTGGTCTCGACGTTGCCTTTGTCGCCGACACCTACGGCGAGAAGGCTGCTGAGGCTGTTGCCGCCGTCGAGCCGGGCAAGGTCCTCGTTCTCGAGACGTCCGCTTCGATAAGCGTGAGAAGAAGAACGATCCCGAGATCGCCAAGAAGCTCGCTTCCTATGGTGACGTCTTCGTTCTCGATGCCTTCGGCACCGCTCACCGCGCCCAGGGTTCCGTCGTGGGCCCCGCCGCTTACCTGCCTGCCGTCGCCGGCTTCCTGCTCGAGAAGGAGGTCGACACGCTGACCGGCATCTTCGCCGAGCCCGAGCGCCCCTTCGTCGCCATCGTCGGCGGTTCCAAGGTTTCCTCCAAGATCGGCGTTCTCGATCACCTCATCGACTCTGCTGACACCCTGATCATCGGTGGCGGTATGGCCTACACCTTCTTCCTGGCTCAGGGCCTGTCCGTCGGTCAGTCCCTCAAGGAAGAGGACTGGGTCGAGCGCGCTGGCGAGATGCTCAAGAAGGCCGAGGAGAAGGGCGTCAAGATCCTGCTCCCCATCGACAACCGCGTTGCCGATCACTTTGGCGAGGACGCTGTCCCCGAGGTTGTCGCTTCCGACGCTATCCCCGACGATCGTGAGGGTATGGACATCGGCCCCAAGACCGAGGAGCTTTACGCCGAGGCCGTCAAGGGCGCCAAGACTGTGTTCTGGAATGGTCCCATGGGCGTCTTCGAGTTCGACAACTTCGCTCACGGCACCCAGGCTATCGCCGAGGCTGTCGCCGATGCCGACTGCACCTCGATCATCGGCGGTGGCGACTCTGTCGCAGCTGTCAACAAGTTCAACCTGGCCGACAAGATGAGCTGGATCTCCACCGGTGGTGGCGCTTCCATGGAGCTCGTCGAGGGTAAGGCCCTGCCCGGAGTGGAGGCGCTTCTCGATGCCTAATCGCACCCTTCTTATCGCTGGTAACTGGAAGATGAACAACGACGTCGCCGAGGCCGCCAAGCTCGCCGACGAGCTGGCTCAGGCTCTGCCCGAGGTTCCGGCCGGCGTCGAGGTGCTCGTCTGCCCTCCGACCATCGACATCACCACGGTTCATGACCGTATTCAGGCTGCCCCCATTGCCCTCGGTGCACAGAACGTGTACTGGGAGGCCAAGGGTGCCTTCACCGGTGAGTCCTCTTGCGACATGCTCAAGTCCGCTGGCTGCACCTACTGCATCATCGGTCACTCCGAGCGTCGCGACTACTTCCACGAGACCGACGAGGACCAGAACAAGAAGGCTAAGGCTCTCGTTGCCGCCGGCCTTGTTCCCGTCTTCTGCTGCGGCGAGTCCCTCGAGGTCCGCGAGGCTGGCACCTATGTCGAGCACGTCGTGAACCAGGTCAAGGCTGGCCTTGCTGGTCTTGAGATCACCTGCCCCAAGCAGGTCGTCGTCGCCTACGAGCCCATCTGGGCCATCGGCACCGGCAAGACGCTACCGCCGAGGACGCTCAGGAGGTCTGCGGTGCTATCCGTGAGACCCTCAAGGAGATGTTCGGCGAGGAGCTCGCTAACGGCATCCGCGTGCTGTATGGCGGTTCCGCCAAGCCCGGCAACATCGCCGAGCTCGTCGCCAAGCCCGACGTTGACGGCGCCCTCGTGGGCGGCGCTTCGCTCAAGGCTGCCGACTTCGCCTCTATGGTCGTCAAGGCAGGCGAGTAGGACATATGGCACAACGTCATCTTCCTGCACTCCTGATTATCATGGATGGCTGCGGCCTTGCTCCGGCCGATGGCGAGAACGCCGTCGCCGCTGCCAAGACGCCCTTCCTTGATGCCTGTACGAGAAGTACCCCCACACCACGCTCGGTGCTTCGGGCGAGGACGTGGGCCTTCCCGACGGCCAGATGGGTAACTCCGAGGTGGGTCACCTCAACATCGGTGCCGGCCGCATCGTGTTCCAGGAGCTTTCGCGCATCAACAATGCCATCAAGGACGGTTCCATCGCCAAGAACGAGGTTTTCGTCAAGGCTATGGACGATGTCAAGGCTGACGGTAAGACTCTCCACCTCATGGGCCTTATGAGCCTGGCGGTGTTCATTCTCACATGAACCACGTCGAGGCTCTGGTCAAGATGGCTGCCGAGCACGGTGTCAAGACCGTTCGCGTCCACGCCTTCATGGATGGTCGCGACGTTGACCCGCAGTCCGGTGCCGGTTACATGAGTGAGTTCTGCGCTTTCCTGGCTAAGATCTCCGAGGAGACCGGTTGCGACGCTCGCGTTGCCACCGTCTCGGGCCGTTATTGGGCCATGGACCGCGATAATCGTTGGGAGCGCATCCAGCGCGCCTACGACGTCATGGTCAACGCGTCCGATGCTGATACCGACCCCGTTGCCGGTATCAAGGCCTACTACGAGAAGGACCCGCGCGGCGACGAGTTCGTCGAGCCCTTCGCTGCCCACAACGAGGGCATTCACGAGGGCGACGCGGCCATCTTCTTCAACTTCCGTCCCGACCGTGCTCGTCAGATGACCCGCGTGTTCACGGACAAGGAGTTCGACGGCTTTGAGCGCGAGCAGATCAAGCTTTCGCACTTTGTGACGATGACCGAGTATGATCCGACGTTGACGTCGAGGTCGCCTTCCCCAAGACGTTCCCCGAGAACGTCCTGGCCGACGTTATCGCCGCCAATGGCCTGAAGCAGCTGCACACTGCCGAGACCGAGAAGTACGCCCACGTGACGTTCTTCCTCAACGGTGGCATCGAGGAGCCCAAGGAGGGCGAGGAGCGCGTGCTCGTCGCTTCCCCCAAGGTTGCTACCTACGATCTGCAGCCCGAGATGAGCGCTCCCGAGGTTACCGAGAAGCTCGTCGCCGCCATCAACGAGGATCGCGCTGATTTCTACATCGTGAACTTCGCGAACTGCGACATGGTTGGTCACACCGGTGTCTTCGACGCTGCCGTTAAGGCCGTTGAGGCTGTTGACGATGCCCTGTCCAAGGTTGTCCCGGCGATTCTCGCCAAGGGCGGCTTTGCACTGATTACCGCCGACCACGGCAACGCCGATCACATGTTTGACGTTGCTTCCGACGGCTCCAAGCATCCGTTTACGGCTCACACCACCAACCGCGTGCCGTTCATCATCGTTGATGAGAAGGCCAAGCTCACCGGTATCGAGGACGGCCGTCTTTCCGATATCGCTCCGACCATGCTCACCATGCTGGTATTGAGCCTTCCGCCGAGATGACGGGCCGCGTGCTCGCTACCGAGGCCTAATAGAAAACAAATACCGTTTTCTAGCAAGGGGGTTGTCCACAACCGGACAACCCCCTTTTTGGTATTTCTGCCATTTCCACCCCGTCCTTGAGTGGCAGGTAGGGGAGAGCGGGGGATTGTGGTACAGTACTGGAGTTTGAACTGTTCTATTAAGGAGCTTATCTATGGGTCCGTTCCAGATTCTTCTGTTTGTCGTTTGGGCTGTTTCTGCCGTGGCGCTGACGATTCTCGTCCTGATGCATTCCGGTAAGGGTACCGGCGTTTCGGATATGATTGCCAGCTCGCTGTATAACTCCAGCTCTGCCACGGGCGTTATGGAGCAGAACCTTGACCGCCTGACCGTCATCATGGCTGTCGTGTTTGCCGTGTGCGTCGTGCTGTGCATGTTCTTCTTCCCGCAGCATCGTGGGCTACTAATCACGAACCGCATAAATACTTGAAAAGGGTCCCGCAAGTGCGGGACCCATTTTGTTTACATATTTGTAACAGAGTCAAAATATCCTCATATACTTCGCCCAACTAAAGAAAATCTCGACCGTTAACCGGAATTAGCCCCAAATCGTGCATAAAATGCGCTACTGTATTGCAATACGTTGGTCCGCTTTGTATAACCAGCCAAAACGGCGGACCGCGTTTGAATGGTTCGATTGGGCTGTCTTGACGTTGCCCGACCGAACTTACTTTGTCCTATCTCATAAGGAGGATGGCATGGCTGATTCTATGTTCCACCAGCCCGTTATGGGTCGTCGCGCCTTTGTCGGCGGTACCCTTGCTGCGAGCTCCATGGCTTTTCTTGCCGCATGCGGCAAGAAGGGCGGCGACGCTTCCGGTTCTGAGTCCGGTTCGACGCTGAACTTCTACATCAACAACCCGGTCTGCATCGACCCCTATAACGTCCAGGAGGACCAGGCACTCAGGTCGAGTACCAGCTCTTTGATGCTCTGACCTCTTATGACGCCGAGAAGGGCGAGATCGTTCCGCTGGCTTGCGAGTCCTTTGAGGCAACGACGACGCCACCGAGTTCACCTTCAAGATCAAGAAGGCCAAGTTCCACAACGGTGACGACGTTACCTCCAAGTCCTTCAAGCTCGGTTGGGAGCGTCTGGTCAACACCAAGTCGGCCATCGCTACCGAGTACGGCCCTTCCGAGGTCTCCTATCACCTTTCTATGGTCGAGGGCTATGACGACCTGCTTGCCGGTAACGCTACCGAGCTCAGCGGTGTTACTTGCCCCGACGATGAGACCCTCGTCGTCAAGCTGTCTTCCGCTTACGCCGACTTCCCCTTCGTCGCCTCTCACCCGGCTCTGGCCCCGGTTCCCGAGTGCGCCGAGTCCGATGTCAAGAGCTTCTATCTTGCACCGGTCGGTAACGGCCCGTTCATGATGGACGGCAAGTGGGAGGATGGTCAGGAGATCAACCTCAAGAAGTTCGACGATTACTATGCGACAAGGCCAAGATCGATGGCATCCACTTCCAGGTCATCAAGACATGGAGACTGCTTACAAGGAGTTCCAGCCGGTAACCTCGATGTCTGCGACGTTCCCGTCGCTCAGATCGATGCCGCCAAGAAGGATCGCGGCGTGTCCAAGGACGGCTACACCATGGGTGACGGCGAGCGCATGCTGCTCGGCGCCGAGCCTTCCACGTACTATCTGACCTGCAACACCACGGCCGAGCCGTTCAACAACGCCGACCTGCGCAGGGGCATCTCCCTGGCCATCAACCGTGAGGCCATCTGCAAGACCATCTATAAGGTACCCGTACCCCTGCCGACGGCATTGTTCCTCCGGGCATCGATGGCTACAAGGAGGGCGCATGGGAGTTCTGCGCCTACGATGTCGACAAGGCTAACGAGTACCTCGACAAGGTTGCTCCCGCTGGCGCTAACGGGGATCGTGGCATTAGCGTGACCCTTTCCTACAACCAGGACGGCGGTCACAAGGAGATCATGGAGTCCATCATCGGCGACCTCGCCAAGGTTGGCGTTACCGCTGTCTCCGATACCCCTGAGTGGTCTGCCCTGCTCGAGCAGTATCAGAACTTTAACTATCAGTTCGGTCGTCTGGGTTGGATTGCCGACTACCCGATCATGGACAACTTCCTGTATCCGCTGTTCCACTCCGACTCCCTCGGTGGCGATAACCGCTCCGGTTACAACAACCCCGAGTTCGACGCCAAGGTCGACGAGGCTCGTACTATTGTTGACGACGAGGAGCGCGTCGCTAAGATGCAGGAGGCCGACGCAATGGTCGCTGCCGACTGCCCGGTCATCCCGATTATGTTCTACACGCACACCATCGTCGGCTCCGATCGCATCAAGCACCTCTATGTCGATCCGCAGAAGCATGCCGAGCTGGGTACCGCTGAGCTCGCCTAAGAGTTTGCAGCTTCCGTGAGGGTCAAGTATTTACGTAGACCTCATGGGAAACATACAGTTCTCCCTAACCTGGGGTAAACTGGCTGATGGTAATTTTGGGATGCCGGTCTGGCGATCGGCATCCCATTTAGGTTAATCTAGATAGGGGAGTGGTATGGGTAAGTACATCGTTAAACGTGTGCTTCAGTTCATCGGTGTTTTGGGCGTTACGCTGATTCTGTTCGCCCTCCAGAATATCGTGCCGGGAGATCCG
>ENA-OQDW01000473-OQDW01000473.1-human-gut-metagenome-genome-assembly--contig:-NODE-473-length-16616-cov-2.459094_pt1 | contig 16616 bp, 18 predicted proteins | sample MGYA00242784_ERZ504613 | MGnify/ENA primary metagenome ERZ504613 (study PRJEB26092, sample SAMD00036330) | human gut metagenome | host: Homo sapiens | study: EMG produced TPA metagenomics assembly of... | reverse complement strand
GACAATCATATTTTTGTTTTGCACGCCAAATTTTTTTTACATTTTTTACCTATATTCATCTTATCATCTCCCATTTATTTACTATAATAGTACAATGTTTGTCAAAAGTCAATTGTAAAATCAATTACAGAATAAATTTTTACAAAATATTGTATTAAGTCTATCAAATTAGACAGTATCTGTAAAAGAGGGGATTTTACATAAAATGTAACCCCGCCAAGGATTTCTCCCTGGTGGGGTTTGAAGTGCCGATCTTCAAAGCTATAATCGATTTCAGAGTTTTATTCTGTTTCCCGATATAAAGTAAGTTAACCGTGATAGTTTACAAATCCAACCTTTTTTGTATTACCAGCGGTATAAAGAACTACCGGATATCCATACAATCCCGCAATCTTGGTACAAGTCTCCCAAGGATCCAAGTACCCAATAGAATTTGTCCTGTCAGCGGCGTTGTCCACTGTACTATAAACATACTCTCTCGTAGAACCGTTTTTATACGTAGTTGGGTTCCAATATGGATTCGTAACGCCACCATTGTAGTTAACGAATCCAACCTTATAGTTACTAGCCTGACTTCCATAATGCGGCTCAATCGGATACATTACGATATAGCAACCGTCGTAAATACCTACTTGATACGCTGTGTCATTGGCAAACAAGGAGCCTATATAATTACTACCTTGTGCTTTACAAGCGGACACGGTACTATAAACTCGGGTAGTTGAGGCTTTGTTCCGCCAAATCTGATATGTAGCGCTAGCTGATGCAGATGATAATAATGCTTGGCTCAGCACGAAAATAAGGCAAAAAATTGCAACCAATTTTCGAAAGTGTTCGCGGTGTTTCATGTTTTTTCCTCCTTTAATTTGTTTTCCAGATAGGGCGTGATAAATCAAAGAGCTTTATCCTATTGAAATCACCTTCTTAATGCAAATACGATTTATTGTCTTAAATTATCACCAATTTTTGAGAAAGTAAATAATATAACAGAATATTTTTTATTTTCTACATATATAACAGTATCTTACAATATTTAAAATATTGATTCTTATAGAATATTTTCATTGATGAAGATACGCATAACTATAGGAATGCACAATATTATGATATCCTTTTGAGTATAAGAAAACCAGTTTTGGATGCAAGCAAAGCAGCAAATAAAATTGTTATTATTTTGTTACTATCAATACAACTTTCAACGCGTTTTAGCAAAGCAAAGAATTTAAAAAATATTGAAACACCTGCGCCTACTTGTGTTGAACGATTAAATATTTTATGGTATGATAGTCTCCAACAGATCTTAAAATTCTTTAAAGCTTGGAGGCATTGAAAAATGCCTGTCGGCGTGAAGCTTCTCCTGCCGCAGGGAGAATCTCTTTGGGTATGTAATTATTACGATATTGTTTTTTGATCTGAACGAGTGAAAGGAAGGACGTTACGCGCTATGTACAATGAGATTCTAGATACCATCGGCTTTGTTTCCCGCTTTGATCCGGAAGTTGGCGAGGCGATGCAGAAAGAGCTTGGCCGCCAGCAGCGCAACATTGAGTTGATCGCCTCTGAAAATTTTGTTTCCCCTGCTGTGATGGCCGCGATGGGCAGTGTGCTGACCAACAAATATGCAGAGGGATATCCGGGCAAGCGCTATTATGGTGGTTGCCAATATGTTGATATTGTTGAAAATATTGCGATTCAGCGCGCAAAAGAGCTGTTTGGTGCAGATTGCGTCAACGTCCAGCCCCACTCCGGCGCACAGGCGAATATGGCGGTTTATTTTGCTTTGATTAACCTGGCGATACCGTCATGGGCATGAATTTAGCGCACGGGGGCCATTTAACGCACGGCTCTCCTGTAAATATGTCCGGCAAATATTTCAACTTTGTTCCCTATGGTGTGAATGAGGATGGCTATATTGATTACGATCCTTTGCAGAAGAGGCGTTAAAAGTAAAGCCAAAGCTGATTGTCGCCGGTGCGTCTGCTTACCCGCGCATCATTGATTTTGAGCGCATTGGTCAAATTGCTAAGAGCGTGGGCGCTTACCTGATGGTTGATATGGCGCACATTGCGGGGCTTGTGGCAGCAGGGCTGCATCCTTCACCTGTGCCCTATGCCGATGTTGTTACGACGACAACACACAAAACCCTGCGCGGCCCGCGTGGAGGAATGATTCTCTCAAAGGAGGAGTTTGGCCCGGCGATTAATAAGGCCATTTTCCCCGGCACGCAGGGAGGCCCGCTGATGCATACTATCGCGGCAAAAGCTGTTTGTTTCGGCGAAGCGCTCAAGCCGGAATTCAAGGCCTATCAGCAGGCAATCCTTAATAATGCAAAAGCGCTCGCAAACGGGCTGCTTTCCCGCGGAGTTGATCTGGTCTCCGGCGGCACGGATAACCACCTCATGCTCGTTGACCTTCGATCCCTGCATGTAACCGGCAAAGAGCTGGAGCACCGCTTGGACGATGTGTATATCACCGCCAATAAAAATGCGATTCCCAACGATCCTGAGAAGCCTTTCGTGACAAGCGGCCTGCGCTTGGCACAGCGGCGGCTACCACAAGGGGCCTTCAGGAGGAGGATATGGATACGATTGCAGATTGCATCAAGCTTGCTGCAACTGAGTTTGACGCGAAGGCAGATGAAATTCGTGCCCGCGTGAATGCGATTTGCGAGAAATATCCGCTCTACCGCTAAAAAAAGGGATGAAAACCGCCGGATGATTGTTCCCGGCGGTTTTTTCATAACAGGATATTAAAAAATCGGAGTCTATTTCCCCTTGTTTGAAAGGAGGAGTGCTGATGCCTGTCGCTTTGGAGCCTTTGTGTATTCAAATTCCCCAGTTTGATCTCGCCCGCACATTGGATTGTGGCCAGGCATTCCGTTGGAGCCGTCTGGAAAACGGCGCCTTTCACGGTGTTGCGTTTGGCTGGCCTTTGACCATCTGGCAAGAGGGAGAACAGGTTTTCTTCTCCTGTAGCCAGGAAGTGTTCGATCAAATCTGGTTTTCTTATTTTGATCTCAAGCGGGATTACAGCGCCTTATGCGAGCGTTTCCGTGCAGATGCTGTGATGCGTCAAGCGCTTGATGCCTGCCCGGGGATCCGAATTTTGCATCAGGAGCCGTGGGAAGCAATCTGCTCGTTTATCATCTCTCAAAACAACCATATTCCCCGCATCAAGGGATCATTGGGCGGTTATGCGAATCCTTTGGCGAGCTTTGGGCAGTGGAGACTTTGCCTTTCCGTCTCCGGAACGGCTTGCGGTGCTGGATATTTCAGCTCTTGCCCCCCTGCGGGCTGGATTCCGGGCAGGTTATTTATTGGATGCAGCGAAGAAAATTGCCACAGGAGAGGTTAGCCTCGAAGCGCTTTCTATCTTGCCGCTGGAGGAGGCTCGAGCCTCCCTGCAAAAGATTCGGGGTGTGGGGCCGAAAGTTGCGGAATGCGCCCTGCTCTATGGATGCGGCCGGATGGATGCGTTTCCCATAGACGTGTGGATGAAGCGGGTGATGGCGGAATGTTATCCACAGGGGTTGCCCGCCTGCATACAGGGCTATGAAGGGATTGCGCAGCAATATCTATTTGAGTGGAGACGAAAGCGACCATATTCTCGTTAAAAAGGGACTGTTGCAAAATATTTCATCTTGCAACAGTCCCTTTTTTACATTTTTTAGGGAAAATAGTGATAGGCTTCAACGTGCATCCGGCGTATCCGATAAAAGCATCGGCTCATTGGAAACGGTATCACGTGAAAAAATCTTCAGAAAATTGGCACGTATTTCAGCTGTCTGCCGGTTAAAAATAGCCTCATCCCTCGATGCGGCAAAGAGCGTTGCCGCAGCAAACAAATCCTCAATCAGAAGCAGGCACTCATAGCGGCTCGCTTCATCCATTTCAAATTGAGGCAATTTCCGCCAGACAAATTGAGCAATCCCCAGCAGCTTTTCCGAACAGTCGGACGGCATATCCTTTTGCAGGATCAACATGACCAGCAATCTGACATCCGCCATATTCTCCTTGAGCGCCTGGATACAAAAATCCAAAAAATCGATAATCTGAGCTTTTTCAACGAAAATGATCCCGGAGTCTGTAAGGAGGGTTTCTACCTTCTGAACCAGGCGGTCCACCACCGCTTTCAGTAAATCTGACTTGCCGGCGTAATAGTGATAAATCCCGCTGGGAACCACCTTGGCGCGGTCGGCGATCATCTGAATTGTGGTGGCTGCATAGCCGTAATCGGAAAACAATTGTGTAGAAGCAGTTAAAATCCGCTCAATTGCATCCTCCCGCATCGCATCGAATTTATCCCGTTTGCGTTCCGTGGCCATTGCTTCTCGATTCCTCTCTCTCTACTGCTATTTACCATGCCTTCCTGCGATTCCCAAAATACAATTACCGCTCTGAGGCAGGTGGCGTTTCGCGCCGACAAGCATTTTTTGAATGCATCCTAAGTTTCATGCTTTGAAACTTTACGATCTGTTTGACGCTATTGTAGCATGTCGGGTGCGGGCGCTCAACATTTCTTATGGAGAGTTTAAAAATTAGTTACAATTTTATGCCGACTCACTTCGTATTTAGTGGAGAAATGGTAAAACGGAAGCTATAGGGCATGCTGCCATGCAGAATATAGGCTCGCGCAGGCATGCCATACCGGGCATATCGCCGCCGACCCCGCACTGGCGTGCGTCCAGATATAGGTAGGTATTCCCCTCCCGCACCAGCTCGTGCTGGTGGCGCGCCTTCTCCAGCGCTTCCAAGCTGTAATGGTGCGCACTGAATTCGAACACCGAGCCTGCCAGTGCCTTAAAGCAAAGGCCAGAGCCGTCCTCCCTGCGGATTTCCACGCTCCGCACATCCACGCGGTTGCCGTTTTCCTGCGGGCGCATATAGGGCGTTTCCAATTCGGCAACCTTTGCCTCATATCGCCCAATTTTCGCGCCGGTCTTTCGATCGCAATACGTTTCCTGGAAGCCGCGGCCATACCAGCTCACCTGATCCAGCCCAGTAGGTAAAGTCATGCGTAAGCCCACCCGCAACAGGTTCAGCGCAAGCGAGGAGGCCGTGTGCTGCACCACGATCGTGCCGTCCGGCAGGAAACGATACTGCGTTTCCACCTTTCGAGTAAAGGGCGTAAACCATTTTACATTGACAACGGCTCATTGCCTACGCCCTGCGTCACCGTTACGCTGCGTGTCCGCAGCGATTTATTAGCAAGCTTCCACTGATTGGAAGGATTTATCGGCGCAAATTGCGGAGCAAAATTAAAGGTGCCGATATCATTATCCGTCAGCGCGCGGAAGAAGTTTGGACGCAAGCCTCCCCCCTGCACCAGATATGGTTTGCCGTCATAGGAGAGCGTCGTCATCACGCCGTCCTCAAACACAACGTTAAAGCGGCCGCCGCTGATATAAATAAACTTTCCACTGCGCTTGAATTTAATGGCCGGGCCTGGCAAACCGAGCGCGCATCCACCTCTTTTTTCAAAATAAATTGATCCCAGGCGGTTTCAAATCCAGCCTTTGCCCAAGGGGTATCCTCTTTTGTGATAAAGGACACTGTTAAAACGCATTCCGCCGCCGGCAGATCCGTTAAATCATAGGGCAGCGCAAGCTCGGCTGAGGCGCCAGGCTGAATGTGAAGCTCGTTAATTCGCCCTTCCTGAATCGTTTTGCCCGCCGCCTGTATCGTCCAAACCAAGGAAAACCCGCTTAGGTCGGTGAAGAGGAATTTGTTCAACACCCTGATTTTGCCGCTGAGCAGGTTCTGCTCCTCCGTATGGATTGGCTGATAAACCTTTTTTACTTCATAATAGGAGGGGTGGGGCGTTCTGTCTGCCGCAATAATTCCGTTGGCACAGAAATACCCGCTCGTAGCGCCTTCGTCAAAATCGCCGCCATAAAGCCATTTATCTACGCCGTTCTCCTTTTTGTGGATCGCTTGATCAACGAAGTCCCAGATAAATCCACCGCAAAGGTTATCATATTTTTCAAAGGCATCCATAAATTCTTGGAAGTTGCCCAAGCTATTCTCCATTGCATGCGCAAATTCGCACAATACAACGGGTTTTCCTCGGTACATCTCCGCTGTGATCGGCTTATTATCCGCGGCAAGGGAGTTCGCAATATTTTCAAACATCGATACGGTAATTGGCTGGCGTGTGCCGAGTTTCTCCATCATCTCGCCATTTGGATACATCCGGCTGATAAAATCAGATGTTGTCAGGTCGAAATCCCCTTCGTAATGCACCGGGCGAGAATCGTCATGGTAGAGGATCGCCTGCTTCATATATTTGAAATTTTCTCCGTCTCCAGCCTCGTTGCCAAGCGACCAAATGCATACGCAAGCATGGTTGCGATCGCGGATGACCATGCGGCGTGCACGGTCCACGACGGCCTGCGTCCACATCGGGTTGCTGCCCGGAACATCCTTGCGGCGCACACCATGCGTTTCCATATCGCATTCATCCATCACATAAAATCCGTATTCATCACAAAGTTCATAGAAAAACGGATCGTCCGGGTAATGGCTGGTACGAATGGCGTTGATGTTCGCCTGCTTCATAAGGTTTAAATCCTCATAATACCGCTCACGCGGAACAGCCCAGCCGTGATCCGGATCAAAATCGTGGCGGTTAACACCCTTGAGCAGCACGGGGCTGCCATTCACCAAAAGCTGCTCGCCTTTGATCTCGATGCGTTTAAAGCCGATCCGAACGCTTTTACAGGAAAGCACCTGATCACCCTTGCGCAGCGTAAGCACTAACGTATAAAGGTTGGGTGCTTCCGCAGACCATTGCAGCGGCTTCTCAATGTCAGCCGTGAAAAAGCTGCGTGTATTGCCCGGCAGCGCCACCAACTCCAACGGCTCAAAAGAAAGCTTCGTGCCGCCTACTAGAGCTGCATCCAGCACAATGTCTTCCACAGTCTCTTTGCCCCAATTGGCCACACCTGTCCAAACGCTTAGCGTTGCGTCCTGACAAGCTTCATCCAGCTCTGCCCGCGCATAAAAATCGCGCAGATAAATATCGTTTTCAGCATAGAGGTAAACATCGCGGTAAATACCGCTGAGAAACCACATATCCTGATCTTCGAGATAGGTGCCGTCTGAATAACGGTATACCTCTGCTGTGATAGAGTTCTCCCCCGCGTGAATCGCATCCGTAATTCGGAATTCCGCGGGCGTCATGGAGCCCTGTGAATAGCCGACGCGCTTGCCATTGATATAAAGGAAAAACGCGGACTTTACCGCCCCGAAATGAATGAAAATCTGCTTGCCCTTCCATTCAGCGGGAACGGTAAAGGTCCTGCGGTAAATGCCAACCTCATTTTTGGCATGATTGATCGCGGGGATTTTATCCTTTGCCGTTTCAATCGCATCCGGATAGCTGGAGGAGAGGTAAATAGCTTTCCATAACCTTGCAACTGCCATACGCCGGGTACCTCGATTTCATTCCAGCCGCTGTCGTCAAAATTTTCAGCCTGAAACTGCTCTGGAAGCCCTTCCACACCCATCTGCCAATAAAAACGCCACTTGCCGTTCAGCTTTTTTTGATAGGGGGATTCACCACGCCTCAGCGCCTCTTCAAAGCTATCGTAAGGCAGTGCAATCACATGCGCGTCCTCTTTATTCTCCTTAATAATTGCGGGATTTTCCCAATAATACAAGTTGTCCGCCATCGTCCAGCGCCCCTTTCCCAATCTATTGCTTCTTTTCAATTGCTCCCGCAGCCTTCTTTTGGCCCCCGCCTTAGGCCGCGTTTGATGGTTCCAAACGGCGAAAAGCCATATCAGGGGCATTTCAAATAGGTTTGGTATGCATTATTATAGCACAGAGGCTATCCTTTGTATACTTTATAAATGGAAAATACTGTTTTCATATTGTAATATTTGTGCTGTTTTCTCAGCGTTTGGGCACAGTGCAGCAAGGGCAGGAATATTCTAGCCGTTTCCGTGAAAAATAAGGACAATCGAAAAGATGTTTTCACTTTATTCCGGAAAGGGTTGGTTCCCAAATGTATCAAACGCATTCACGCCGCGGCAGGATTCGCCTGGCAAGCTACCTAACTGCGCTATTTGTCGTTTTGGTTGCAACGGCTTCCATTGGCGCGGCGCAGACCCGGCATTATAAAACAGCCTATGAGGAAACGCAGCAGCGGGCTATTTTGGAGCTCGGGGAATATATGGATCATATTGAAAGCGATTTAAATAAGGTGATCTATACCAACACGCCGCCAATGCTCGCAAAGCTCTCCTCTTCCCTATGGCGGGAAGCAACAGGCGCGAAAAGCAGCCTCAGCCAGCTGCCTACCTCCGATTTGCAGATGGATAATACCTACCGGTTCCTCTCTCAGGTGGGCGAATATGCGATGGCACTCAACCGCAAGGTAGCGGAGGGCGGAACCATCTCAGACAGCGAGCGGGAAACGCTCGAAAAGCTGTTGGCACTCTCCCGTTCCCTGTGCGGTCAGCTTGCAACCGTCAGCATGCATCTCGATAACGGCACGCTTGAGCTGGAGCAGGCGCGCGCGGCGCTTTCTGAGGGCGGAGAGGGTGTGCAGGCGCTCTCACTGAGCAAAAGCTTTGCCGATACGGAGCAGGCGCTGGCAGATTATCCAACGCTGATTTATGACGGCCCCTTCTCTGACCATATCAATCAAAAAATCCCGCCATGCTTCATGGAAAGGCAATATTACCCGTGAGGAAGCGGCCCAGATCGCCTCTAAATTCAGCGGGATTGCCGCTAACAACCTACAGGAGGATTCGGATGAGGATGGCAATATGGCTCCTACGGCTTTTTTTATGACACGATGAGCATTAGCATTACCAAGGCGGGCGGCTACCTTTGCTATATGCTCAATTCCCGATTTGCAGATGAGGCGACGCTAAATGCCACAGATGCGATCTCCCGCGCCTCCGCCTTTTTAAAAGAGATGGGCTATGAAAACATGAAGGATAGCTATTATGCGCTCAATGACGGCATATGCGTAGTCAATTTTGCCCAAATGGAGGGGGATGCAATCTGCTATACAGATTTGATCAAGGTTGGCGTTGCTCTGGATAATGGTGAAATCGTGTCCATTGACGCACGCGGCTACCTGATGAACCATAAGGATAGGACGATCCCCACGCCAAAGGTCACCAAGGGTCAGGCTCAGCAACGCCTAAGCCCGAAGCTCACCGTGCTTTCCTCTCGGCTTGCTTTTATCCCCACAGATGCGGGCGGCGAGATCTATTGCTATGAGTTTCGCTGTAAAGGGCAGAAAGAGGATGAAATTCTCGTTTATATCGATGCTAAAACAGGAAATGAGGCGAATATTCTCCAGCTTCTCTACGCAGATGGCGGCATGCTGACCCGTTAATTGAGGGCCTGCGCGTATAAACTGACAAATCTCGGGCACCCTATCGCCTGTATCCCATCTGCACCGGCGGCATACCGGGGCAATTGGGAGGAAAGCATTTCATAAAAAGGAGTCTTCATGCATGAAAAAGGTAATTGCAGTTCTTCTCGGGCTAACGTTGACCTGTAGCGTGTTTTTGGGCGGCTGCGGAGATAAGGATGATGGAAAGATCACGGAATCTTCCGTACTCCTGCTGCGTCTGAAAGCTCCGCCAATATTCTGGAGAATGCCAGCAGCCATTTGGCGGAAGGCGCCACGAAGGCCAGCGAAAAGCTTAGTGAGGCTGGCAGTAAGGTGCAAAACGGCCTGACGGAATTAAGCGAAACTCTGCACAACATGGCCAGCGAGGCTGGAAATGACATCAGCAATGCAGGACGCTGACAGAATTTAATTGAAGCAAAGCGGCCCGGAAACCACCGGGCCGCTTTCTTTTCGATGCTTTATAACCAGTTGTATTTTGTGGACATCCCTTACGATTCAACTGGAATAATCTCAATCCAATAGCCGTCCGGATCGGTGATAAAGTAGATTCCCATCTCCGGGTTTTCAAAGCAGACGCAGCCCATCTCCCTATGGCGTTGCAGGGCTGTATCCATATCGTCCGTTTCAAATGCGAGATGAAATTCATTATCGCCAAGGTTATATTTTTCCTTGCGATCCCGCAGCCAGGTGAGCTCCAGTTTGTGAACCGAGCGCCCGTCGCCCAAAAACACGATGAGGAAGCTTCCATCCGTCGCCTCGATCCGCTTCGTTTCCCGGAGCCCCAGCGCCTGCTCATAAAAGGCAATCGACTCTTTAAGATTTCGCACATTCAGGTTATTGTGTGCAAACGTAAATTGCATTGAAACGCCTCCTTTTTCAATCCTGCCTCTATTTTACCCGAGTTTGGCCCAAAGGCAAAGCTTTTGTAAAAATAAAAATATCTCGTTGCCCAGAGATCTCCGGCGTGATAAAATAGCTTCAAACAGAGTTTAGGTCAGTTTACAAGGAACTACACGCAGACCGTGAAACGGGCTGCTGACAACAAATAAAGGCTGAGTATCAAGCACCGGGGAAGTGCGAGATATTCAGCCTGTTTTGTTGTTCGAGGTTTCCAAAGGGGCTTGCCCCTTGGCACACGACTTGCTTGCAAAGTGTAGTGTGTTATACGCTCTGTCGGCGTTGCCGTAAAAATGCCGTTGCCGTCGGGGAAAGCAAGGGCATTTGAAGCGGCAGGAAGACAGGGCGTATATGAAGCCCCGTCCCTCGTCCCACGCCGAACTATGGGACAAAGTGTCCCAAACGGATAGCCACACTCCCGAAAAAGCAGACGGATTTTCCTCTCAAAATTGAAATGGGGGGAAGCCATTTTAAGGCTTTCCCGCCTTGATTGCCTATCAGCAAAGGCGGGCGGGACTGTCAACGGCGGCGCGTGAAATGCGTCGTTCATCTTGCCGTTGACTGGCTCGGCTGGCTTTGCTATCTTCACGACAAACAGGAATGTACTATTTTTTCTTGATAAGTTTCAATTTTATATTTTTTTGTCGGCAATCTTTTGAAGCACCTCTACCACATACGAACATTGTGCCTTAAATGGTAGTGCAGACAATTCGTCATTTGATTGTATTTGCTTTAGTGCTTCTTGCAACTCAGAAAGTTCTAATAAATTGACTGCTACGCAAAAGAAGTTTTTCCTGCGCCCGTCATTATAGTTAGAAAGTAAGTGGGAAAGAATTTGTATTTTTTCCTGCTGTTCAGCATTATATTGCTCAATGCCCATGCTCTGCGCTCTTTCTAAATCTGCATTTCGCCGCCTATGCGTGATAAAAGAGTCATATTTATCAATGTGTTGATATTTTTCGCATGGATATTGTTTGCACTCATAGCAGTATTCTATCTCTCCATGTGCAAGACTGCATTTCGCTATCTTGCATGATTGATTACCATTGCCGCAGCCGCCGCAGTAATTTCCTAAAAGCATAGGACACAGCCCGCAATTTAATCCACAAAGAGAAAATAATTGATTTTTCCGTTCAAATCCTTTCATAAGTATCAGCTCCACAAATTCAAATTTAACTATCTAATCCTCAAAAACCATTGATTTTTCAAGGCTTCACGCCTGTTTTTCATTCAAACCTTATCTGTTTGCCCTTGTTTTTGCCCTTACGAGCCGAAACAAGGGCAACTTTTTATTCCCCGCCGACCACCTTATCCAGCAGCCTTGCGGAAGTGCGCTTCGCTTCCCTTGTAGAGTGAGCGTAGATGTTCATTGTGGTACTGACATCGGAGTGTCCGAGAAGTTCCTGCACATCTTTCGGCTTTGCGCCGCCGGAAAGCAGATTGCTTGTGTAGGTGTGACGGAGCGTGTGGAAATGGAAATCTTCAAGCCCTTTCACTTTCTTCTTTGCCGCCCTGCACATAATCCCTACCGTACTCGGCGCTTCATACGCCCCGTCTGCTCTCAGGCAGACAAAGGAGATTTCCTTGTAATCCTCCGGGACTTCCTCTGTCCTTTGCAGGCTGTAAACCTCATAATAGGTGCGCCCTTTTTCCTTTACTTCTTTGTAGTAGTTCAGGTGATAAAACTCCCCGTAGCGGAAACGGTTTTTGCGCTGTTCTGTTCTCGCCGCCCGCAGGATTGCCGCCAGCGTGTCGCAGAAATCAACGGTGCGGACTTTGCTCCGTTTTGTCGTTCCCACTTCGGTTGTGTGCCTTGTTCCGTTATAGCGCATGCTTCGGCGTACCGTGAGATATTGTTCCTCAAGGTTAATATCCTGCCAAGTCAAGCCGCATACTTCCCCGATACGAAGCCCCGTGTAGTACGCTATCTGCACAGGCAGCAAGGCGGGATTATCTTTTGCCTTGAGAAATTCCTCCAGCTTTTGGAACTGTTCATGGGTGATAGTAGGAATACTGGAAGTATCTTCCTCACTGTCCGAGAAAATATCCGTTTCCTGCTTCCTGCCCCTCAGCTTCACATACTGCATAGGGTTAAAGGTAATCAGTTTTTTCGGGAAAACCGCAAAGCGGAAGGAATTTTGCAACACCGCCGAGAACAGGAGCATATATCCTTTGCTCATGGGCTTTGAAGTTGTCCCGTCCGGGTTTGTCCCACCGTAGCTCAGAAAATCAATGAACGCCTGCAAATGGTCGGCGGTCACGGTTTTCAGCTTGCGTTTGCCAATGGGATATTGCTTGATACGGTTGACCGTTCCCTGATAGGACATGACCGTCCCGTTGCTTAAGTTGCCGGGTTTCAGTTCTTCCTCTACCCACATATCCAGCATATCGCCTACCGTGATGTTTTCCGCTTTCCCGACAAACTGCTTTTCCTCATAGTCCGCTATCGCTTTGCGGAGCATGGCTTCTGTTTCCGCCTTGCTCTCTGTGCCTGCAAACTCTTTCTGCACTTTTCTGCCGCTTTCATCTTCAATATAAAAGCGTCCGTACCACTTTTTGCCTTTCTTTCTTACAGAACCTTTTGCCATAGATAAAAAACTCCTTTCTATCCGTGGCAATCGGGACTGTGACATATGGTGTGCGTAAAGTAATTGTGTCACTTCCGCCAGTGAAAGTCAACTGGCGTCTTTACTTGTCAAGGTGCCACGGAATTTTCTTTTTCGGAAAGCCTTTCTTCGGCTTCCTCCACTATCCCGAAAAGTGCGCCCATCGACATTCTTGTGCGCCCCTCATCGTGGATATGTAAAATCCCGTCTAAAAACCGTTTCATATCCTCAATCGGTACTTCCATCTTCTTGCGGTATACCTGTTCCATGATTGCCCCGGACTCTATGGCGTACCGTCCAAGAGACTCTTTCAGCCTTTGTCCTCCGCCACACGGTCAACTTCCTCCATAGCATCAGCAAAGTAGCAGGTCATAACCGTATACAGGTCAACCATCTTGCCGAGAAATGTCGTGAGAAGCTGCTGGTGCGGCTCGCCCTTTACTGTATAGGAAACTGTGTCCAGATATTTCCTGATGTGTTCCTCAATATCCCGCTGGCAAAGAGTATAGGTGTCATATTCCTTATCATCGGAAAGACCTGTCAGCCATTCGGGAGTTGTGAGCAACGCTTCCGCAAGACCGTTGATAACCATTGTGCGCTTCGGATCAACTCCGTCCGCTTCATACCGCTGAATGGTGGATTTGTTCACGCCTACACGCCTGCCAAGTTCCGGCATGGTAATGTTTAACTCTGTGCGGCGTTCCTTAATCCTCCTACCGACCTGTTTTGCGGTGAATGTGGTTTCTTTTTTCAAGGTGTTCACCTCCTGACTGGTATCAGTATAACACGCCGATACTTATTTTGCAACCTTTATCTCAATGAAAGTTGTAAATAAACTATGAATGGTTGCAAAATAGGTTGACAAGAGATGGCAGAATAAGTATAATGATAAAACAGTAGTTGCAAAATGAGTATTCTAAAAGGAGGTTGATAGAATGAGCGCAGTCAAAATGGGACTTACCATAGAGGAAGCCGCAGAATGTACGGGTATCGGCAGGAACACCATGCGGAAGCTGGTGGAATGGGGAAAGCTGCCCGTCCTCAAAGTGGGGCGCAAGACCATTATCCGCAGGGACACGCTGGAACGGTTTCTGACGGTCAATCAGGGAAGAAATCTTCTGAAGCCCGATGATGTCCGCAGAGTGGAATGACCATCCATTCTCTTTTCGGAAAGTAACCCTAAGCCCTCGGCGTTTGAGAGCGAAATACACCCCTCGCACAAATCTTCGATTTGTACTCCGGGTATTTCGCCCTTGCAGGGGGCTTCCGTATCAACCGCCTGCGGCGTATGATACGGGGCTGTCACCGCTGCCGCAGCGACAGCCACAACCGTAAACGGTTGCAAAAAAAGGACGCACCTTGACAACAGAAAACGGAGATGATGTATGCCGAGACACAGTTTTATCCAGATGTCAAAACTGCCCAATGTCAAAGGGCGAATATCGTATATTACAAGCCATGCAAGGCAGGAAAATCTCTATGCCACCTACCGCACCGCCGACAGCACCTTTTGGAGCAACCTTGCAAGGGAAAGCCAGCAGGAGTTTCAGCGCAGCGGCACAGAGGGCAAATGTATCGAAGCAAGGGAACTGATTATCGCCTTACCCGAAATCTATACGCAATACGAGCCGCAGCAGGTACTCACGGACTTTACAGAGGAGTTCCGCAGGCGGTACGGTGTGGAGTGCGTGTCCGCCCTCCACCACAACAAGCGCAAGACAAATTATCATATCCATCTGATTTTCAGCGAGAGGAGGTTGCTCCCCGAACCTGATGTAAAGGTTGCTTCCCGCAGCGTGTTCTTTGACGAGACTGGAAAGCGTGTCCGCACCAAAAAGGAAATCACGGGGGAGGACGGGCAGATACGGAAAGGCTGTACCGTCATCAAAAAAGGCGAGGTATACGAAAGCCATCTGTTTACTACCAAAGATACACGCTTTAAGGGAGAGCCTTTTCTCCGAGAGATAAAGGAAGTGTATACAGAACTTATTAACTGCCATATCTCCGATCCTGAGCAGCACTTAAAGGTATTTGATAAAAACAGCGTCTATCTTCCGGCCAAGAAAATCGGCAAAAATAATCCCAAAGAGGACGAAATCAAAGCCGATAATGCCGCAAGGCAGGAATGGAACAGGACAGCGGATATGGCGTTATTATCAGGTATCTCCGAAGCAAAGATTTTAGAAGTCAAGCAGACAGAGATACACGAAAAGGCGAGCCAGTCTATCAAAAGCAAGGGCTGGCTGCCGGGTCTGTTCCGCAGTATCGTAAACAAGGCTAAGGACTTCCTGCAAAACTTAATCCGTGAACACGATATGCCGCCGAAGCCTGTCCTTGAAATAGATATGGCAGAGTTCCGTACCATGCAAAAGCTGATGATAAAGGCGCAGGATAAGGCGAAAGAAATCCGGCATTTGCAGGATACGGTACTTCCGAAGCTGAAACAACAGCTTGCCGATACAAAAGGGATTTTCAAGGGTAAGGAGCGCAAGGCGCTCACAGAGCAGATACAGCGGACAGAAAAGGAAATCGCTGAAAAGCTGGATAAACTGCCCGATGTTCTGAAAGAGGACGGTTATCCCGATGTGCAGGCGTACATGGCAACCTACCGTAAGGCGGAGGCTGTTGTGGAGCAGTTCAATCGTGACCTTGCCGCATGGGAGCAACAGGTCAGGGAAAAACAGAAACCCGCCAAAAAAGAGCAGGCAAAGCCGCCTGAACGAGAGAGCGTGCTGAAACGCCTGCGTCAGCTTCAGGCGGAGGGTAAGCAGAGAAACCAGCCGAGACAGAGAAAGAAATCCTTTGACAGAGGCAGCCGATAGGCGAAGAAAAACCGCCGCTATGGTTTTACCCATACACGGCGGCATACATATAGAGATTAGTTTTCCTGTTTCTTTATAACGGTTACTTTCAAGTTCTCTGCTTCTATCAGCGTTTCCTGCTTGCATTTCGGGCAGTAGAGAGGATAGTTTTTCAAGACCGTATCATATCTTATTCTGTCACGGGTTTGTTGCCACAAACAGGACATAATATCCATTCGGCTTGTTTCTGCATACACTCACCAACCTTACGGTATTTCGTCAATTAACGTTACCGTCCATTTTCCGTCTAACTGTTCAATATCCCAACGTGAATATGCTTCTCCGTTACCAGAAATGAGAGTATCATCCTTATCGTAATATCGGCTGAATATTTCACCCAGATATATCCCTTCCCATTTTCCTGTTTGGTGGTTACAAGTTCTATCGAAACATCTGCGAACCGCCTTATCATCAAAGAAATAGATATCTTTCTAACGCACCGCAGTCCTCTTTATTCGTACCGTCTCCTGACCCGCAGTAAGACATAATATCCTTTGCTTCTGCTATGAGTCATTTGCGACCTTTAGCTGTGTTTCATCGGTACACTCGATTTCCATTTCATCGACCTTTTCCTGACCATAATGCTTCACAAGTGTCGAAACGCCTTTACCGCCGCAGGCGGAAAGACTGATTACCATCGTCAAGAATAGAATAGCACATAAGAATTTTTTCATAGTTGACCTCCGTTTTTAGCAGCGTTACGCTTGTCTTTTTAATTTAATCCAATCCTTTGCAAATGCTCTCATTGCGGTTTACTGATAGGATAATTCCAATAAGTGCCATATCATAAATAATGAACATTCCTCCTGTTACAACGAAGGGTACGCACATAAAGAAGTTCGGAAGAACCCCAATGTCGGATAAGGCAGTGAAAACA
>ENA-OQDW01000472-OQDW01000472.1-human-gut-metagenome-genome-assembly--contig:-NODE-472-length-16629-cov-3.056720_pt1 | contig 16629 bp, 13 predicted proteins | sample MGYA00242784_ERZ504613 | MGnify/ENA primary metagenome ERZ504613 (study PRJEB26092, sample SAMD00036330) | human gut metagenome | host: Homo sapiens | study: EMG produced TPA metagenomics assembly of... | reverse complement strand
CTGCGCTCGCATATCGCGGCGAACTACCTGACGCATGAAAATTTGGAGCCGCCGTTTTTATGTCTCGTCGTCTCCGGCGGGCACAGCCATTTGGTAGAAGTGCTCGACTACACCCGTTTTTCCGTCGTGGGCCGCACGCGAGATGATGCGGCGGGGGAGGCGCTCGATAAAGCGGCGCGCGCGATGGGCCTGCCGTATCCTGGCGGGCTGAATCTTGACCGCGCGGCACAGGGCGGCGATGTGCATGCCTACCGTTTTCCACACCCACATGTGGATGGCAGCCCCCTTGATTTTAGCTTTTCCGGTCTGAAAACTGCGGTGGTTAACCTGATTCATAATGCGACGCAAAAAGGGGAAAAACTACCTGTGAAGGATTTGGGCGCAAGCTTTCTTTCCGCGTGGTAGATTGCCTGTGCGACAATACAGAACGGGCGGCCGTTGAGCGTGGGCATCAAAAAATTGTGCTTGCAGGCGGTGTGTCGGCAAACTCGGTTTTGCGCGGGCGGATGGAAGCGCTCTGTGCCCGGCACGGCTGGCGGCTGTTTATGCCGGAAATTTCCCTCTGTGGGGATAATGCTGCCATGGTCGGCGCGCAGGGCTTCTATGAGCTGAGAGCGGGCAATGTGGCGCAAATGGATTTGAATGCTTGCGCGACAATGCCAATTGAGGCCTGAAATCGGCCGTTTTGCGCCTGATTTTGCAGGATTTCCGTCGTAGTTATTCATTTCAACGGAATAATTTGGCCCCTTATGACAAAGATTTAACATTTTAACGATTGATTGTTCACATCTGAGCGTGTATAATAACGAACAGTAGCCTAATAACGGCGGGAACCTTTTCCGCCTTACCCGAAGAAGTGAAAGGAGTTTACTATGATGGACGCACTTACCACGAACAAAAGTGTCCTCAGCTGGATTGAAGATAAGTCAATCTGGTTAAGCCCGACAAGATCGTCTGGATCGACGGCTCCAAGGAGCAGATCGAGGCGCTGCGCGCAGAGGCTTGCTCGACGGGCGAAATGATTAAGCTTAATGAGGAGAAGCTGCCGGATTGCTACCTGCACCGCACCGCTGTCAACGACGTTGCCCGTGTGGAAGCCCGCACGCTGATCTGCTCGAAGAAAGAAGAAGACGCCGGCCCAACCAACAATTGGATGGATCCGGAAAAAGCCTATAAAATGCTCTATGACATCGCGCGCGATGGCTATAAGGGCCGCACGATGTATGTGATCCCTTATTCGATGGGGCCTGTCGGTTCCCCGTTCTCCAAGATCGGCATCGAGCTGACCGACTCGATCTATGTTGTGCTCAACATGTCCATCATGACTCGCGTTGGCAAGAATGTGCTGGAAGCGCTTGGCGACAGCGACGACTGGGTGCGCGGCCTGCACTGCAAGTGCCAGATCGATGAAGAGAAGCGCTATATCTGCCAGTTCCCGGAGGATAACACGATCATCTCCGTTAACTCTGGCTACGGCGGAAACGTGCTGCTCGGCAAGAAGTGCTTTGCACTCCGCATTGCTTCCTACCTTGGCCGCAAAGAGGGCTGGCAGGCAGAGCATATGCTGATCCTCGGCATTGAGAACCCGCAGGGCGAAGTGAAATATATCTGCGCTGCGTTCCCGTCCGCCTGCGGCAAGACCAATCTCGCAATGCTGATCCCGCCGGAGGGATATAAGAAGAAGGGCTATAAGGTCTGGTGCGTGGGCGACGACATCGCCTGGATCCGCAAGGGCCCGGATGGCCGCTGTATGCCATCAACCCGGAGAACGGCTTCTTCGGCGTAGCGCCCGGCACCAACGACAAATCTAACCCCAACGCGCTCGCTTCTACGAAGAAGGGCACGATTTTCACCAATGTGGTGCATAACCTCGATGACAACACCGTATGGTGGGAAGGCCTTGATAAGAATCCGCCGGCGAATGCCGTCGATTGGAAGGGTAATCCCTGGAACGGGCAGACGTCCGACGTCAAGGGCGCGCATCCCAACAGCCGTTTCACTGCTCCCGCTGTGAACTGCCCCTGCATCAGCCCCGAGTTTGAAAATCCGCAGGGCGTGCCGATCTCTGCATTCGTCTTTGGCGGCCGCCGCGCAAAGCTCGCTCCGCTGGTGTATCAATCCCGCGATTGGAACCACGGCGTGTTCGTAGGCTCCATCATGGCTTCTGAAACGACGGCGGCAGCAGCAGGCGCGGTAGGCGTAGTCCGCCGCGACCCGATGGCGATGCTGCCCTTCTGCGGCTATAACATGGCTGACTATTGGCAGCATTGGATCGATATCGGCGCAACGCTCGACGCTGACAAGGCGCCGAAGATCTTCAACGTCAACTGGTTCCGTAAGGATGACGAGGGCAACTTTATGTGGCCAGGCTTCGGTGATAACCTGCGTGTGCTTGAGTGGATCATTAAGCGCTGCGAGGGCAAGGTAGACGCGGTGGAAACCCCGATTGGCTATGTGCCGGATCCGAAGGATATTAACCTCGAAGGCCTTGAGGGCGAAGTGACAATCGACTCCCTGAAGAGCATGCTGGATGTGGATAAGGCGCTTTGGAACGATGAGGCGGAAGGTATTGCCGAATTCTATGCAAAATTTGGCGACAAGGTTCCGGCAGAGCTTCAGAAGGAGCTTGCTAACCTGAAAGAGAATCTCCAGTAATCCTCCGTTTTGAAAAAAGCGAAATAATACGAAAGGGTCGCCCCAGTTGGGGCGGCCCTTTGCGGCTTTTTCGGGGTGCGAAGCCCGTGTGTAACCACCATGTTTTCAATATGGATTTGTAGCATATTATAATAGCGTGGCGTAGGGCAGATGATTGCCTTGCGCCACGCCTGCTTTAGTTTCGGCCATGCATGACACAAGGAGGAGGTTCTTTTGGTTGCAGCTGCCCAGCTTTCCTGATAAAATAAAGAGAAATATTTGGAGAGGACGATTCGATGAAACAGGCGGTTTTGATTATGGTTGATACGCAGCGGCAAGATATGCTCAGCTGTTATGACGCCGATGCGGCCCCTACGCCCGTGCTTGATGCGCTCGCGCGCGAAGGGATGCAGTTTACCAATGGATACACCTGCCAGCCGGTTTGCGGCCCGGCGCGGTCCGCGATTTTTACAGGGCTTTACCCGCATTCCAACGGATGATAGCAAACTCGATGCAACTCGGCGCAAACACCAAAACGGCTGGGGAATGGCTCAGCCGCATGGGATTGAATGCGGCTATATCGGCAAGTGGCATCTCGACGGAGGTGATTATTTCGGCTACGGGAGATGCCCCACGGGCTACAATCCGGCGTATTGGTACGATATGCGCAATTTCCTCGACGAGCTGACCGAGGAAGAGCGGAAAAAGAGCCGCCAGCCGATGCAGACCCGCCTCGACGATCCCAAGGAGGAGGATACCTATGCCCACCGCTGCGCGGACCGTGCCATCCGCTTCCTGGAGGAATTCCGGGAGAAGGATTTCTTCCTGACTCTGTCGCTCGATGAGCCGCATGATCCGAGCGTGTGCCCGCGACGGTTTGTGGAGGCGCTCAAAAAGCAGAAGCTGAAATTTCATAGAACGCCGAATGTAAAATACAAGCTGAAAAACAAGCCTGACCATCAGGCAATCTGGGCGAAGGAGAGCGGCAAGCTCCCCTTCTGGGGCTTGCAAAAGGCGCTACAGCGGGGGATGCTGGCCTGCAACCTTTTTTGCGACTATGAGATCGGCAGGGTGTTGGATAAGGTGCGGGAGCTGGGGCTCGATCCACTGGTGATTTACACGGCGGATCATGGGGATATGTTCCTCTCGCATGGCATCATGGGCAAAGGCTGCGTGATGTATAACGAGGTCACGCGCGTGCCGTTCCTGATGAAGGGCGGCGGCTTTGCGCAGGGGAAAAATACAACCCCGGTTTCCCACATTGATCTGCTGCCCACTCTGATGGCGCATTTTGGCGTGCAAGTTCCAAAGATGATGCAGGGCAGCCCGCTGCAAGGCATAGGCTGTGATGAAAAGCGCGACATTTTTATTGAATTCACACGCTACGAGGTGGATCACGACGGCTTCATGGGCTTTCAGCCCATCCGCTGCATCTTTGACGGGCGGTATAAGCTGGTGATTAACCTGATGACCTCGGACGAACTCTATGATTTGCAAGAGGACCCCTATGAGCAGGAAAACCTGATTCTGGACAAAGCTTACGCAAAAATCCGCAACAATTTGCATGACAGGCTGATCGAGCAGATGAACGTAACACGGGATGTGTTCCGGGGCTATTACTGGCATTGCCGCCCATGGAGGCCGGAGGTGAAGCCGAGCTTCCGCCATACGGGCTATACCCGGCAGCTGGAGGAAGAGGACTTTACCCAGCTTGATTACAGCACGGGCCTGCCGATGCAGGGCGCAACGAGAGTCAAATAAAAAAGCAAAGAGCCCGCTGCGAAATGCTTTCATTTCGCAGCGGGCTCTTTCACGCGCTCGCAGTAAACGAGATAGCGCTGCCGCGTGGTGGGGTAGGGGTGGCAGGTGACAAGCGTGAGCAGGTCGCGGCCAGGCTGGATCAGCACCTTCTGCATTTCATCCGGCGCGATGATCTCTGTGTCCGTCACCCGGTAGTGCAGCACCTCGCGGAAGTTGGAGAGGGTCACCTCGTCTCCCTCTTCCAGTTGGTCGATATGGAGGAACATCTCCTGTGATGCAAGGCCGCGGTGCGCGGCGATGACAGCGTTGGTATCGGCCCCGCCGATGGGCAGCGAGGTTTGGGAAAGATGCGCAGCCCCTTTGCGCAGGTTTTCACGGCTTGCACCAGATAGACCGGCAGTTGAACGCCAAGCTTCGGGATGGAGAGATAACCCACGATATTATCCGGCAGCCCAAATTGCTTTAAATCAAAGCTCGGCTGCTCATAAGCAAAGGGGTCGGTCAGCTTTTGCCCCTCGCTGTATAGCCGCTTGTTATAGGCCTGCATTTGCCGATAAAGCTCCTCCAGAGATGCATCGGCGGAGGGGTTCGGTTGTGATTGCTCGGAGCCGTAGCGCTGGCTGTCGATCGATTGGAGCATATTGCGCGCCCAATTGCTCAAAACCGGATAGCACACAAGCCCAAGCCCCAACAGGAAGAGCAGAGCCGCGGCGATGCGCAGCCGCTTTTTTTGCGATGCTGTCATGCGCGCGGCCCCTTCCTTTTTTTCTTTTTCGCAAGCAGGATGATGCAGAGGGCGAGCAGGCATGCGGCGGCAATGGCGGCCAGAATCCACGGCCAGACGGCTTGTTCTGCCTGTGGCTGCACCTGAACGGCAGCGGCAGGTGCAGCCTCTTCGCCCGGCGGGGGTGTGGCAATTCGATGGCCGCGCACCAAAAGCGATGCGAGTTGATCATATAGGGCGTGCAGGTCATCAGCGTCACATAATCCTTGCCGGGGACGATCTGCAAATCCGCTAGATTATCCGGCTCGATCACCTTGATTTGATCCACCTCATAGGCGAGCGTTTCATCCAACATATGGATGTAAAATTGGGCGCCCTCCTTGAGCTTTGGCAGCTTGTTGAACAGGGTGGAGGAGGGCAGGCCGCGGTGCCCCATCAGCACCGCATGCGTGCTTTCGCCGCCTATGGGCAGGGAGGAGCTCTCCAGATGGCCCACGCCCATCTCCAAAACCAGGTCGCTGGTGCCGTGATAAATCGGGAGGTTCACGCCAATTTCCGGAATTTCCAGATACCCCATCACATCCTGAAAGGAGAGCAGGCTATAATAGCCTGCGGTGGGCTCCTGCCCATCGGCCTGCGCCGCAGGCTGGGCCAGCTGGCGTTATAGGCCCGTGCTTCCTCTTTCTTTTGTTCCAGCTGCGCGGCGTTTTCCGCTACCTGGCTGCGGTAGTCGGCAATGGCTTTGCTGTGGCTCCAATCCTCTACCTTGCTGCTGACGATGGGGTAGAGGATTAGCCCTAGCCCGATCAGGAAGAGGAGCAGGAAAATGCTGTTTTTCCATTTTTTCATACGCGTTCGCCCTTTGCGTTTTGTTGCAGTGGTTTGGAATGGTTTGTGTGCCGGCGGGGAAGACTGATATCAGCCATTCCGGACGGAAAGCTTCCCCGCACGGCCTCCGCTTGGAAGGCGGCCGGAAATAATATCAATCACTTTCTTTCAATCCACCGCAGGCCGGGCGGTTGAACGGCCGGCCTGCGACTACCTGCGCGATGCTTGCGCGGCTATGATAACGACAAAATTTCAACCCACGCCCCGTCCGGGGCGGCAGAAGGCCGCCTGAAAAGGATTTTTTCTTAGCATTTCTTTCAATCCACACGCTTTCCAGCATGACGGATGGCTTCAAAGGCTGCCGCGCACAAAACGCGGCAGCCTTTTCATGAGAAGCTTACACAGAAGGGAACAGGTCGCATTTGTTCCTGTGCGTTATGTGTTTCGGCTTTTAGGCTTCTGTGGCTTTCTTTTTGCGGGAGCGGATGTATAGCAGCGCCGCAGCGCCCATCAGCGCGATACCGCTGAAGGTGAAGATCAGCGTGCCCATGCCGCCGGTGATCGGGAGGGAAACAAGCGTACTGTTAGCAACCTCTGCTGTATAGACAAACGTGTCTTCCGCTTCGATGTCATCAGCCAGGGTGATATCCTTCACGCCGCCAGCCAGTTTGTAGCCATCCGGAGCCTTGGTCTCGACCAGGTAATAGGTGCCAGCATTCAGGCCAGCAAACGCCTGCTCCAAAGAACCGTCTTTTTCGGTCTTGCCAGTTGCAATTGCATTCTCACCGGCTTTGGCATCCTCTTCGCTGAGATACAGAGCAAACTCTGCACCCGCAAGTTTCTGATCCTTCTGGAGGAATATATACTTATCCACGTCGATGGCATAGAGCGTGGTCTCAGCGATATCGCTCTTGGATTTCTCAGACTCATCATCACGCGCCTGATAGTGAACGGTCGCCGTATTGGTGAACTCACCGGTGGCCGTATTAGCGTTTTTGGTGGAGAAGGTAACCGTTACGTTGCCCGGTCGCAGAGCCGTATAATCCGTAAAGGTAATCGTCATCTCCTGGCCTTCGAAAGCAACCTCATAAGCGCTCTCGTCAAGAACTTTATCATTGTTCTTCACCACGACCGATTCCTGATTGAAGCTCATACGGGCATCTTCAAGCGTATCAGACAGAGAATATGCTTGGTACGTTGCAATGTCGGTCGGAACATAAGCGGTAAATTCCCAGTTTACGACATAACCTGCCGGTGCGGAGGTAACATCCTTCTCAATCGCGGTAACATCGGGATGATCCATATTGCGATCGTTGTCCATCGTTACTGCAACGACTTTATAATTGTTATCTTGTGTAATCGTGAACTCCACCGGAGTGGTATCCAGCGTGTAACCATCGGGAGCCTGTGTCTCAACGAAACGATACTCACCGATGATGAGGCCGGACACCTCGATCAGGCCAGCGTCGTTTGTTTGAAGGCCCTCTCTAACGACTTTCCACTCGTTGCCAACTTTTCTTTCCAGCTTAAAGACTGCATTTGCCAACTGATTGCCACTGGTGGCATCCGTCTTCGTCAACTGTGCCGCATTCAGGTAGGTTTCATTCTTGACATACACATGCACGTCATAAAGCCAGCCGGTGCCTGCCGGATTTGTCATCGGGACATCCACCAGGAAGGGCCGCGCAGGCTTGGTCACCTTATCCGGGTGCTTATCTTCCACAACGAGGTAACGGCCCTGTGTAAAGCTTGCATACTTCATAGTCGAAAATGTAACTTCGCCATTCGGATCGGTTGTACCGGTAAAGGATACAACATCAGGGCCCGTCGGAATCTCCGTGGTAGCAGTATCATTATCTACCTTGTATACCGTGAAGGTCACGTCTGGAAGCGGGTCGCCGTTGGGGTCATCCATGACAGTACCATCGTTCTGGCCATACTGATCTTCCTCTAAGGGAGATTTCATATCCCTCTTGTGAAGGGTAAGGCTAACATCTGCATTCGGGTCCAAAATGGAAGTATCAGTGTCGACCGCCACTACGCCGGTCACGAGCATGGTTGCCGCCATGAGGAGGGCAAGCAGCAGGCAGCCGACTTTTTTCCATGAAAGCTTTTTCATGATGAACTCCTTTCAACTTCTCGTTTGTTTTTTTGCTGCCGGGGTGGCCGGGCGGCAGCCGCCCGGGGTCTTTTATCTGCCGGAGCGATTCCCCCTTTCGCATATTCCTACCCTGCCCGGTGTTATTCCTCCCCCTTTTGCGCTGCTTGAAATATAAGAGGCAGCCGCGCTTGCGAGCGCCAGCCCGCCGGCGGAGAACCAGATAGCGCCCATGCCCCCAGCAACGGGCAGCTTCTCTTGCTCTTTATTAGGAATGGTAGCGGCCTCTCCGGTGGCATCCTCCGCATCGCCGGACGGCAGCTCGATTTCATCGAGCGTCTCGCCATTGACTTTCATGAAGGTTACCATGCCGGCTTCGACCGTTACTCGAACAGGGTCAGTTGGGAGCTTGTAGCCTGCCGGGGCCTTTACCTCATAGAGCAGGTAGTTTCCAAATGGGATATCCGTGAAGGTGGCATTGCATCTTGGCCGGTGGATTCGCCGTTATCCTGATAGGTGGGGTAGAGGGGCTTATCCACATTGGAATCCTTCACCCAGTCATCACCAGCAGGCCACAGCTCAAACTTCGCCCCCGCCAGCAGCGTATCATTCGAGTCCGCATCCACCTTGGTGAAGGTGAAGGATGCCACCTTCAGCGCATTGGTAATGGTGACGGTGGTTTGTTTGCTTGCTGTCACTGTGAGCGGAATTTGGCCTACTGCCTTGCCGTCATCGGTGGAAACAGAGTCTTTTTCCGCGTCCTCAATGGCGTATGCCTCCTCTGCATATTCGGGGGCGAGATTGACCTCGTCTACTTCAAAAGTAGTGCCCCATGGAAGTGGCATAATATAGATGGTTTCACCCGCCCGCATTTTAACGTAGCCCTGATCATCGGCTTGTTTCGGGTTTTCATTATCAATGCCGCCGCCTTGGGTTTGGCCGTAATAGACGCCGCTTGCATAGGGTTCGCCGCCGATCTTGATCGCCACGGTGAATTCGTCATCAGAGCTATGGCCGGGGGCCATTTCTTTTGTGATGACGAGGCTGTTCGCATTTTCAGCGTAAATGGCATTTTCGAAAAGGGCAAAAGGCGCTTCACCGACGATGAGATCGTCTACCCGATGCCCAATCACATTGCCGTGGTCATCGTAAACTTTTGTAACAGTATCCACAGAGGTAATTTCGTATTGGTCTGAATACGCGCCCAGCTCTGTCACTCGGTATTGCGTGGTGGCCTTTACCTTATCCGGAAGCTCCGCATATTGATTGTGCTGCAAGGTGAATTTGCCGTGTGTTGTGCTGCCCTCGCTGATGAGTTCTGCATCCGGAGCGCCAGGCGTACCGCGGTAAATCTTATAGCTGCCGCTATAAGGGGCATAGTCGCCATATGGCTGGCCGTCCTTATCCAGCGGTTTCACCTCTACCAAGAAATCAAACTTTGCATCGGAAAAATCAGGAACATTGGCTTTGGTAATTTGTTTGCCCACATAGATCGTATCATCCGGGATGGATTGCAGGTTAAATTTGATCTTGCAGTTGGAGCCGCCTGCGCCGCGCTCTAAGTAGTAGTAGTTGAAGGTGTGCGTGGTGTAATCCTTGAAAATCCACTGGCCCTTTTCGTTTTTCTCGAAGTTGTCGCGGAGATATTCATAAGATGCACCGTTGCGCCTCATGATGTTATAAAGGTTTTCTATTTTTTGATTATTGTTAGCTTCGTTTCCATTGACGTGCTCAATATACACCTCGCCGTCTGCAAAGTTGACGCTACCCTCATAGGCGTCGTGGATACCGCCCATATCGAGCACTAAAATGCCGTCGATGAAGAGCCACACATCATCGTCGCCGCGGAACTCAAAGACCATATCCTGCTGCCGGTTGTTCCGGTCGGTGACCTTGCCATTTTTCGGCTGTAGGAATTGAAAATCCATCGTCATGCCGAAGTGGAAGTTTGCATTCCCACGCAAACTGTTTCCACGCTGGTCATCCAAATCATTGAAAGGCAAAAATTTGGGGTCGCTGGGCGCAGTCGCATTTTCCTTATAAGGCACACGATAAACGTTGAAATAATTATTTTCTTCGCGGTCTGTCTTTATGGATGCAAAGTTTTTCTCTGAGTCGTAGTAGTAATAGCCGTCATTATCGAGCTGGAACAGGTAGTTGACGTCCTCATATGCCGTCGTCATCGCATAGTTGAGGTCAGCATTATCAGGGTTAAACAGCTTACTGAAAGATGGATTGCTATTGAAAGTCCACGTCTGTCGGCCAGACTGATACGTTGTTGTCAGCTGGGGGTAGCCATCCTCACCAAGCTCGCCCTGTAGGATGCCCTGATAAACGCCACCGTTGGTCTGTGTGTACGAATTCCAGCCGATATCATTGTTAACGTCAATAGCCCCTGACCCTGTAAATGTAAACCAGTTTCTCCTATTATAGTTAAAAATCCTATTTGCTCTTGAGCCGTCGTAATCAAACAAATTGATATGCACGCCCTTTGAGAGCGTATCTTCAGTCTCAACTGTATCGGGCGTTGCCCTTGGCGCTGCCGCCGCAGCGGCGCTTGCCATGCTCTGCTCCCTGTGGCCTGTGGACGAGGCCTCTGCCCCCTCCGACGGGGCGGCGCTTTGCGGGGCAAGATTCTCCGCCGCCAGATTTTCCGTGGCCAGGCTTTCCACGGCAGAGCCGCTTTCCACCGCGCCCCCCGCATAGGCGCTCGTCAACAGCATCGCCGCAATCAGTGCCAGCGCGCAGAGCCTGACCAAAATCCGGCGATGCGGGCCGCTTGATCTTTGCTTGCTCATTTGTTTTTCCTCCTTGCTGTATTTCATGCTACAGTTCCATTTCATTCCTTGTTTTATCTTGATAAAGCGCCTTGTGATCGGGGCTTTTCTGCATATTCGAAAATCCCGTTTCAGCGGATGATCTATAGAAAAGCGGAAAGGGAAGAGGTGTGAAGACCCTTCCGGTGTAACGGACCGGAGACGCACATGGCGTTTTCCGCTTTTCTGGCTGTTCAAAGCAGGGGCGGCAGCGGCAATGCGATGGAAGCATGCCGCTGTGTTTCATGCGGGTGTTTTTGTGATCAGGGTTTTTCTGCATATTCGAAAATCCCGTTTCAGTTGATGATCTATGGAAAAGCGGAAAGGGGAGAGGTATGAAGACCCCTCCGGCATAACGGACCGGAGACGCACATGGCGTTTTCCGCTTTTCTGGCTGTTCAAAGCAGAGGTGGCAGCGGCAATGCGATGGAAGCATGCCGCTGTGTTTCATGCAGATGTTTTTTTTGGTGGATCGGAATCGTTGCTGTCGATGGAGGCGAGCGCACGCAAGATCGCCAACTCTCCCATCTGATACCGTTCCTCCAGAGATCGAAATAAGGCGTCAAATTCTTTTGCAGAAGTATCTTTTGATTGTGTCATAAACTCACCTGCTTTTTTTCGTATGAGTTGTAAACTCAATATACCATGTTTAACCTGTGTTGTCAACGAATATATTAGCGTAAAATTGTGTTTCCGATAATTTTTACTCATGGATTGTGTTATACTAATCCAAAAATCCGCGTAGCAATATCGTTTTCCTTTTGTATGGATTTCACCCTTCTTTTCCATTTTGGTCAAGCGTGATTTCTGGTATGATAGCTTCAAACAAAGTTTGAAGCATTGGAAAAATGTCTGTCGGCGCAAAACGCTCCTGCCGCGGTGCGGCAACGCCATTTTTGCAGAGGAAGCTTTGTGTGTGGTATGATCATTGGCGGTACGGCCACGGGCGGGTTTGTTACAATCACAGAAGCTATTTGGCTCCGCACAATGTTGGAGGGATGCGGGGCCTGTGGTAGTGCTGCATTTCTATTTTGAAAGAAGGGGTATCAGTTGAAAGACCGTATCAAGGCGATTCGGATCGCTTTAAAGCTGTCACAGAGAGAATTTGGCGAGCGGCTGGGTGTGAGCGTGATGTTATCAGCAACTTGGAATACGGCAGGGTTCAGCCGAAGGAATTGCTGCTCAGGCATATTTGTGAATTATACAGCGTCAACGAGGAATGGCTATTCCATGGTGAGGGCAGAATGTTCGCAGGCGATTCGTGCCCTGATCAACGGGTAGAGGAAGCGCTTCGTATTTTTAAATCCCTGCGGCCTGCGTTTCAGGATTATGCATTAGAGCAGATCAGGAGCTTGGTGAAGCTACAGGAGAACAACAAGCCGGAACAATAAGCGGCGCCAGAGCCGCCTGATGATGCATGAAAAAACAGGGCGCTCCCTTTTGATAAAAGAGGGAGCGCCCTGCGGCGGTTTGATGCAAGAAGGGAAACGAAAAAACAAGGGGCTGCAAAATGTTTTGCATTTTGCAGCCCCTTGGTTTTTTTCATGCGATGCGCTTTGCAACAGCTTTTTTTGCTCCTCTATTTCGGAAAGCTTAGCAATAATATTGCGCCTGTGCGTTCCACAGCTCATAATACGCACTGGATGGATCGCGGATCAGCTCCTCGTGCGTGCCAAGCTGAACAAGCTCGCCCTGCTGGAACACCGCGATGTGTTTGCAGAACCGGCAGGAGGATAGGCGATGGGAGATGTAGATCGCCGTTTTATCGCCTACCAGGCGGTTGAATTTGGAATAGATTTCATATTCTGCGATAGGGTCGAGCGCGGCCGTCGGCTCATCAAGCACAATAAACGGCGCGTTTTTATACAGCGCCTGGCAAGGGCGAGTTTTTGCGCCTCACCGCCGGAAATCTCCACGCCGGTTTCCTCCACATCCTTGTAAAGATAGGTATCAAGCTGCTGCTCCATCCCGCGGACGTCGTCCGCGATGCCCGCTTCCTCCAGACAGGCCCAGACGCGCGCTTCCTCGTATGTATCGGCGACGGAGACATTCTGCGCCAAAGGGAAGGAGAACATGCTGAAATCCTGAAATACCACGGAGAAGAGCTGCCGATAAGCGGCATCGTCATATTCGCGGATATTGACGCCGTTTAAAAGAATTTCGCCCTCCTGTGGGTCGTAGAGGCGGCATAGGAGCTTGATGAAGGTCGTCTTTCCGGAGCCGTTGCGCCCAACGACGGCGAGCTTCTCTCCATTTTCCAGCTTAATAGAGAAATTCTTCAGCGCATAGGTTTCCGATTCCGGGTATTTGAAGCTAACATTGCGGAATTCAATGGAGACCGGCGTATCCATCTGTGGCAGGAGCGTGCCGGCCTGCTTGCCGGATTCGGTGTGGAGGATGTCAAAATAATAATCGAGTGTGGGGATAATCTGCGGGATTTGCCCGGTGGTGTTTGCAATGGCGGTAACGCCCTGCACCACCTGCATGAAGCTGCCCGTATAGCATACGAGGCTGCCAATGCTGAATAGGCCGATGAGCCCTTGAGCCCGATAAAAAGGTAGATGCCGAAGCCGATCACCGCGCCGATGATTGCGATCAGGGAGCTGGATTTGGCGCTGTTGGCGGCGATTTTTTTCTGGATAGCAATCCCCTCGTTGAGCAGCTGCTGCGTGGCGTCCTTTTCAATAATCAGCTGCTCCTGATAGGTGCGGATCTCTTTGCCGGTTTTATAGTCGGCTATCATTTCTGTGTAATAGTCGTATAACCGATCGAGCCCCATATACTGCTCGCTCAAACGGAACCATTCCTTGCTGATTTTGCGGCTGATGATCAGGATGATCCCCACCGCGACCCCAATGGCGGCGAAGAGGGCAACCGCAAACCATGGCGATTCTACAAAGGTTTCGCCGCCCTTGAAGCTGATTTTGAGCAGGGGGAAGAGCAAAACCAGGGCAAACGCCAGAGTGGTTGCGCCCGATACCCAATGGGAGAGCATCCAGCTCAGGCGGTAAAGGAAGATCCTGCTTTATCCATCGCCTCCTGATGCTTATGCAACAGGGTTTGGAAAGCGGGGCTTTCCAGTTTTTCATAATCCAGCGTATAGAGCTTGCGGATGACCTCGCCGCGTTCCTTATTATAGAGAAGGCCGCGCGACATATAGTAACGGTTCTCCAGCGTGCGGGAGGTAATGAACAGGAACAGATTGATCGCCAGCGCCAGGGCAACGAATAGGATCAGGGTTTTCATCTCCCGTGTGGTGGAAAGAATATCGATGATCCGGGAGGAAAAATAAAGGTTTACAAAGGGAAGTGCGGCTTTGGTAACGCCGCTTGTCAGCGTCAGCGGGATCAGCTGCGGCTCAAGCCGATGGATTTCCCGGAAGCCTCTCCCGATTTTTTGGAGTGTGGTCATCGCTTTCATATTAATCATTATTCCTTTCCGGCTGTTTTGTGCGGTTTTGCAAAGCAAAATTGCCGCCGCTGTTTTTGCGGCAAAGGCACAAAACTTCAAGTTTGAAAGTTTACTTTCAAACTATGGCCTCCTCTCGTTCGGCCTGCGCGGTATGTTCTTCTTTATAGTAATGGCTTTGAATTTGGAACATGCGCCAATAGGCGCCGTGCATCGCCATCAGCTCCTCATGGGTGCCCATTTCAGCAATCCGGCCGTCTGCGATGAAAAGGATCCGGTCGCAGAAGCGGGTGGAAGAAAGCCGGTGAGAAATGAAGAAAGAGGTTTTATTGCTTGTCAGCGCATTGTATTTTTGATAGAGTTCATTTTCTGCAATCGGGTCGAGCGCCGCGGTGGGCTCATCGAGCACGAGCACCGGCGCGTCGTGATAAAGGGCGCGCGCAAGCAGGAGCTTTTGCTGCTCGCCGCCGGAAAGATTCACGGCGTTTTTATGCACTTGCTTGACCATTTGTGTTTTGCCCTTTTCCGGAAGTTGCTCAATACGCTCCCATATCCCGGCTTGCTTGAGCACAAGCGTGAGCCGGCCATAATCGATCTCTTCCTCTTCGCACAAGCATACATTCCGATCGATGGACATCGGCAGGAAGTTATAATCTTGATATACGGCGGAGAACAAGGAATAGTAGGCGTCCCGCCCGTAGTCGGAGGAGGGGATTCCATTTACTAACACGCGGCCGTTCGTCGGCTGGTAAAAACCGCACAGGATTTTGATACAGGTGGTTTTGCCAGCGCCATTTTCACCAACGATGGCAATCTTTTCACCCGGCTGGACAGTAAAGCTCATTTGCTTAAGCGTTAGGCTTTTGCTGCCCTGATAGCGGAAGTCCACGTTTTCAAAGGTGATGGAGCAGGGCTGCGCCCCTTTGGCGGGCAGGGCAGAGGCGCTTTGCAGCCGTGGGCGGTCCGGCATTTCTAGAAACGCGCGAAAGTGGTCGCATTCCGTGGCCACCATATCAAGATTTTGAAGCTGCTGTGTGATGCCGAGAATCCATGCCGCAAATCCTGTGACAATGCCGAAATAGAAGATAAAGTCGGAAACACCCATTGTTCCTGCTAAAACACTGCCGATCAGATAGATGTAGGCCACTGCTTCGCGCAGCATGGAGAGCAGCGCACGGCCCGCGCTGAACGTGAACACCTGCCGCGTATATTTGCCGATCACTTTGGTGTAGGTAGCAGTCAACTGCGCAAGGATGAGCAAAAACCAATCTCCGGCGCCATAGAGGCGGATATCCTTGCCGGCGGAGAAGTTGTGCGCGTTTTTATAAAGGTAATCAAACCGGACCCAAAGGGGATTGTTTTTTTGCGCGTATCCAGTTCCGCTTGGCAGTGTAGCGCACTAGGAAGAACTCCCCGACGCATGTAACAGCAATCAACAGGAGCATCGTGGGGCGCAGCGCGGAAAGAACCGCGAGGTAGGAGACGATACCGGTGGCATTGGCGCAGAGGCTCACGATAATTTCATACAATGCCTGGCTATCGGAATAACGCCCATACAGCGCAAACCCACGGCCGCGTTCGAATTTTTCCCTGCCTTCCATACTTTCCATGTTTTCATAATCGGCCGTCATAGCCTTGCGAAAGGTGAGGATACTGTAGCGGATCGCTGCCGCTTGGGCGACGCCGGTCATTTTGCCCTGTAGAAACGGATCGATCCAGCTCAGTGCAGCGACCAGAGCCGACATGACTGCAATCAGCCCGATCATGGTGGGAACCGATACATTCTGTGTAATGCAGTCGATCATTAATTTGGGGATGAGTGCCGTAAGCATCGGCAACAACACCAATGCTGGAACACGCAGCGCACAGAACCATATGCTTTTTCGATCCCATTCCCACCAATTGTGCAGCATATACCGCACATTTTCTCGCGAGGAATGCAATTTTTTCTCCACTGGATGCGCCTCCTTAGGATTCAATTTGCAACAATACGAAGAACCGAACATTCGTATCATAGCGTATAGAATATAAAAAGTCAAGTAAATTTAACCAATAATTTAAAACTATTGTTAATAAAATAAATCAATTGATTAAATAATTGACAAACATGATAAAAAATCGAACAACTCTAGATGTTGCGAATTGAATTTTTAATCATAATTATAAAAAATAGCTGGTAGCTATATAAATAATTATATTATATATTTATGAGATGACGATATTAGGAAGGTTGGATTTGTTACTCGCTGCGCTTCGTAATAAAAAAATAGCCGGTAGTTAACTGCTTGCGTAAGCGATACATATCTCTGTGATCTATGTGGTGATGGCGGGCTTTGCTTTGTTACTCGCTGCGCTTCGTA
>ENA-OQDW01000471-OQDW01000471.1-human-gut-metagenome-genome-assembly--contig:-NODE-471-length-16663-cov-2.380201_pt1 | contig 16663 bp, 19 predicted proteins | sample MGYA00242784_ERZ504613 | MGnify/ENA primary metagenome ERZ504613 (study PRJEB26092, sample SAMD00036330) | human gut metagenome | host: Homo sapiens | study: EMG produced TPA metagenomics assembly of... | reverse complement strand
TAAAAATAAGACACCTTTTCTAAAATTAGGGCACTGAACTGACAGGGGCTATATGGCATAATCAGTATCAGAAGCCCGGTGGAGGAAACGGTGTCTTTTTTATGCAATAGGGAATTTCAAAGAAATTCCCTATTGCATAAAAACCCTCTGGGAAGGATGCGCACTCGCGCGAAGGAGAAATATGTCGCAGGCGACGCGCTCGGCGCGGGAATGTGCAATCGCACATTCTTTTATCATCCAGATGCAATTAAAAAATAATACACGATTTTAAAAATTCGGTGCCTGTTACCAGACGGGATAGGATGTTACGATCTTGTTGTCAACAAAAATAAAACTTTTGGGAGGGTTTTAGACATGAAGAAAAAATTGATGGCATCTATTCTTGCAGCATCCATGCTGGTATCCATGGCAGCAGGATGTGGAAACACAGATGAGCAGACCGATGCGCCGGCAGCGGAGGCGTCCGGCACGACGGCTGATGCGGCGGCAGAGAGCGGGGCGGCAGATACGGACGGCGAGGAGGTAACAATCAAATTGTTCTCCAACTTGCCGGACCGCAAGAACGGTCAGGGACTTGTGGAGCAGACGATCATCGACCAGTACATGAGTGAGAATCCGAACGTCAACATCGAGGTGGAAGCGCTCGACGAGGAATCTTACAAGACGAAGTTCAAAGCGTATGCGATGGACGGCATGCCGGATGTTGTCAGCATCTGGGGACAGCCTTCGTTCCTCGATGAGGTGCTGGATGCAGGCGTTCTGGCAGAGTTAGATGAGAGCGATTACTCTGACTACGGTTTTGTTTCCGGCTCGCTCGAGGGATTCAAGAAGGACGGCAAGCTGTACGGACTGCCGAGAAATACCGACATCATGGTATTTTATTACAATGAGAAAATGTTTGACGACAATGGCTGGGAAGTACCGCAGACCTATGATGATCTTTTAGCACTTTCTGATCAGATCAATGCGGCGGGCATCGTTCCGGTAGCCATGGACGGCGGCGACGGCTGGGTGCTGGCATGCTATATGCAGGATCTGATGGTGCGGATTGCACAGACCCCGGCAGGTACAATCTCTGATGCGATTGCAAACGGCGATTTCTCTGATCCACTGTTCTCGGAGGCGGCACAGCTTCTGGCAGACACCGCTTCGGCAGGAGTATTCCAGACCGGTTTTGATTCCCAGGATTACGGAACAGCGCAGAACCTGTTTACCAACGGTCAGGCAGCGATGTTCTACATGGGAAGCTGGGAGACTTCGATGGCGCTCAATGAGGACATTCCGGAAGAGGTAAGAGATAACATCCGCGCATTTGTCATGCCGGCAGTGGCGGACGGCAAGGGAACGGCTACGGATCTTGCAGCATGGAACGGCGGCGGATATGCGGTATCTGCGGATTCCAAGGTAAAGGACGAGGCAATTAAGTTCCTCAACTACATGTACCAGCCGGATCAGTTATCCAGCTTGGATGGGAATTCGGTGTCGGACTTTCCGCACAGGATCAGACCGATTATCTGACTGGCGAGGAGACAGATCTTCAGATGCAGATTATGGATCTTTTGAACAATGCAACCAATATTTCCGGAACACCGATCAACGACTGCGGTTCCTCCAATTTCAAAACAACGATTGAGACAGAGATACAGAGTCTTGCAAACGGTACGGAATCAACAGATGATTTCTTATCTGCATTGGGAAATGCGTGTAAATAACTGACAGGGAGAGACGGGCCGTTGCAAAATATGTGACGGTCCGTTTTTTACCTCGGGATGACGCCAGGCGGCATCATCCTGCGTGGGAAAGGGGCTTTTATGAAGAAATTATATAGCAATAAACTGATTATCTTCAGTCTTGTGCTGCCGGGTCTGCTCGTATTTATCTTCGCGATTCTGGCGCCGATCTGTCTGAGTGTATACTATGGCTTTACCGACTACTCCGGAATGGGACAGGCAACCTTTATCGGAATGGAGAATTATAAGACGCTGCTGCATGACAAATCGTTTGGCCGGGCGCTGCTCAACTCGCTGCTTCTGGCAATCGGTTTTATCTGCATCCAGCATCCGATTGCAATCGTGGTTGCCGCGGTGATTGATAAATTATCGGGAAAGGCGGAGGGCTTTTTCCGGTGTGTCTACTTTATACCGAATGTTATTTCCGTGGCAGTGATTGCCTATCTGTGGAAATTTATATATAACCCGGATTTCGGACTGTTAAACAATGTGCTCAAGGTGTTCGGCTATCAGGGGAAAATCAACTGGTTCTCCGCGGACAACGCCATCTGGTCGGTGCTCATTGTTCTGATCTGGCACGGGTTCGGCTGGGGCATGCTCATCTACTATACAGGAATTAAGAATATCGATCCGGTTCTCTATGAGGCGGCGGCGATCGACGGGGCAGACTGGAAGACGACCTTCCTTCGGATCACGCTCCCGTTGATGAAGCCGGTGATTCAGATCAATGTCACGATGCAATTATCTCCGCCTTAAAGCAGATGGAGACGGTGTATCTGCTGACAAACGGCGGACCGGGGGACGCGACACAGTTTGCGGCCAACTATCTGTATCAGCAGGCGTTTAAAGCCTTTAAGTACGGATACGGGAATGCCATCGGCGTGGTATTTATCATCATCTGTATTCTCGTGACGGTGGGACTCAACAGAATCTTTGCGGGCAGGGAAAATGATTAGGGGGTGCGGCATGAAGAAAAATAATGTAAATCAGAAAAAGGGTGCCGCACATGCAGGCATCGGCAAAATTGTGCTGTGGATCGTGTTGCTTCTGGTGGCGGTGATCCAGATCTTTCCGCTGATCTGGCTGCTTGACTTTTCACTTGCGAGCAGCACGGAAATGTTTACGAACGGACTTTTGATCCTTCCGGAAAAGATACAGTGGGGCAACTATGTGACTGCTTTCGTGGACGGACATTTTCTGCAGTACTTGAAAAACAGTATCATCATCAACGGACTCGCGGTATTTTTTGTGCTGCTGATCTCTATCATGGCGGCCTATGCATGCCGCAGAATGCGCTGGAAGTTAAGCGGGCTTGTAAAAACGATCCTGCTGCTCGGCATGATGATTCCGATCCATGCGACGCTGCTTCCGAATTATAAAATATACAACACGCTGGGACTCACGGACACCATCTGGGCACTACTGATCCCGTATGTGGCATTTTCACTCCCGCAGGGACTGTTCTTAATGACCGGGTTTATCGATTCCATTCCGTGGGAGATGGAGGAGGCGGCGGTCATGGACGGCTGCGGAATCTACCGGATCGTATTCCAGATTATCACACCGATGTTAAAACCGTCGATTGCGACAGTGGCGATCATGACCTTCTTAAATAACTGGAACGAATTCATCATGCGAGCACGTACCTCAGCACGCCGAAGTGGAAGACACTTCCGTTTTCCGTGCTGGAATTCACGGGACAGTATTCTTCCAACTATGCGGTACAGTTCGCCGTCATGGCGCTTACGGCGGCACCGGCAGTCATTGTGTATATTCTGCTCAACAAGCATATCACCAAGGGTGTTGCGATGGGCGCGGTAAAAGGCTGATACAGCGGTCTATGCATGAACCGCACAAAGAAAGGCAGGGAAGCGGATGAGAGGAAAATTGAAAAATGCCGGCATCCGGAAAAAGCTGGTGTGTTACAGCTATGCGATCATCACACCGATCCTGATGCTGATCAGTACCTGCCTGTTTGTGCGCAATTATCACAGAACGATGGCAGAAGAGCGGGAACTGTGCCAGAAGGATGTGGAGAATCTGTCCGGTAATCTGGATACGCTTTTGGACGGGATGGTGGAATTTGGCACCTATATCTGCATCAACAACGACATTCTGGCGATCTTATCGTCGGATGATGCACAAGCTCAACCGGGATTCGCAGCTGTGGGTTCATGAGGCGCCGATGCGGACACTGCAGGATATGATTGCCTTAAGCGGTCAGATCAAGACCCTTGCGATCTATCCGGAGAACGGCGTAAATCCCTATCTGCGCTGTGCGGACGCCGCCGCGTACATCAGCTCCATCGAGGAAATCCGGCAGACGGCGTGTTACCGGAACGCGGTTGAAAAGCGCGGGAAATATTCTTTTGTGCAGGTGAGAAAAAGCGCAAGCGATTTTTACCAGGCGAACCGCACGGACAAAATTGTCCTGTACCGTGAGATCTATGACCGTGCCAAGCGGGAGCGCCTCGGCTATCTTGCAATCGGCGCTTCGACGGAAAAGTACATACAGCTCTGCGAAAAATCGTTGTCCGCGGATACGGCGGGAATTGTCGTGATGAACGAAAGCGGGGAGGAACTGATAAGAACCGGCGCGCTGCCGGCGGAGGTGTATGCGTTCGCGTACGGGAAGGAACCGGAAGACGGCGGCAAGGGCTATGAAGTATACCGCTGTACGAGTGAGAAAACGGGAATCACCGTGTGCGAGATCGTGGCGAGGGAGGGAGTCGTGGAGCGCCTGGACCAGATTGCGCTGGCGCCGGCGGCGCTATTGTTCGGATTCCTGATCGGTCTTTATCCGATTCTTGCGATCGTCTCCAATATTGTCTCAAAGCCGTTAAAGGAATTGGGCGTTGCGATGAAACGCTTTGAAAAAGGGGATTTTGAGCAGAAGGTTGCGGTGACGACCGGCGGAGAGGTCGGGGAGGTGGCGGCAGGATTTAACCAGATGGTAGACGCGATCAAGAAGCTGATCGACACCAATTATGTCATGACACTGCAGGAAAAGGAGAGTGAACTGCGGGCGCTGCAGGCGCAGATCAATCCGCATTTCCTCTACAATACGCTCGACGCGCTGTACTGGCGCGCGACCAATGAGGGGAATGACGAGATCGCGGAGGACATCCTCTCGCTCTCCCAGCTGTTCCGTCATGTGCTCGGACAGGGAAATGCACAGACCGACATCGGAAATGAAAAGGAGCTGCTGGAGGAATACCTTCACATCCAGAAGATGCGGTTTTCGGATCACCTGGATTACGAGATTCACATGGAGAAAGCTATCCTGTCTCATATGATTCCGAAGCTTATTTTGCAGCCGTTTGTGGAAAACGCAGTTGTGCACGGGTTTGAGCGCGACGGCGGAGACTGCCTCATCCGGGTAGACGGGAAGCGCGAGGGGGAATGGATCGTGTTTACCGTGGAGGACAACGGGGTCGGCATGAGTGAGGAACAGCTGCAGGACATCTGGGAAGTCCCGGATGCAAAGCGCTATGCCGGACAGCGGATCGGGCGCTATGCGATACGCAATGTAAAAGAGCGCCTGGAGCTTTTGTACGGGGATGGATGTACCTTAAGAATCGAGAGTGCCGTGGGACGCGGAACCTGTGTGACGATCCGGATACCGTGGGAGGATAACAATTACCGTGAGCATGTGGAAGAAAAGCGGGAATAAGAAAGGAAGAGTGCTATGTGTGTAAAATTACTGATTGCAGATGACGAGGATATGATCCGCAACGGAATTGCCAAGTATATCAAACTGCACACGGATCGCTATGAGACGATCTACCTTGCGAAGAACGGACAGGAGGCGTTGGATATTATTTACCGCCACAAGCCGGATATCATGCTTCTGGATGTCCAGATGCCGCACAAGGACGGAATTGAGGTGATGCAGGAGGCATACCGGGCGGGGGTACTTCCGTGCACGATCATTTTGAGCGGGTACGATGAATTCCGCTACGCACAGCAGGCCATCCGGCTGGGAGCCAGGGATTATCTGTTAAAGCCGAGCCGTTCCTCGGACATTTTAAAGAAGTTAAACGCCATCGCGGATGAGAAATTCAAGGAGCCGGAAGAACCGGTGCTCCTGCCGGAGGGCAGAAACCGGATTGTCGAGCGCGCGAAGGATTATCTGGAAGAGCACTATTATGAGGATCTGTCGCTCACGGAGGTGGCGGAGTATGTCGGCATCACGGCGAGTTATCTGTCCAATCTGTTCTCCAAGCAGGTCGGCATGAAGTTTGTGGATTATCTCAACGAGGTGCGGATCGACCACGCCTGTACCTATCTGCGGCAGAACTATCTGAAGAACTATGAGATCGCCTACAAGGTGGGATTCCGGGATGAAAAATATTTTCCAAGGTGTTCCGCCGGGTGATGGATATGACGCCCTCCGAGTACAAAGCAGGAAAAAATGTGGCGGGATAAGAGAAGAGCAAAAAGTGTGCATTTTTGGCACACTTTTTTCTATGGAAAAAAGGGGGACGGCTCTGTATAATAGGAGAGGAGAAATAACAGGGAAGAGATACGGAGGAACACTATGAGATACACGACAACGGATGAACTGGAACATTTTTCTTTTGCGGAAGCTTACATTGCCGATGTGCAGGTGACGGGCGGATTTTTCCATATGACACTTTCAAACGTGACGATATTGCCGGAGAATTCCTGCAACCGGGATATCCGCGAGATGCGCGCGAACGATCTGGTGTTAAAGATCGAGGAGCCGGTAATCCAGTCCCTGGTGCGGGAGGGATATAAGGTCTACGATGCCAACGGCGCGCTGCTGCGGACCTGCGAGGATGAGGTGATCGATCAGGCGGCGTGGAACGAGACGATCCGTTCCTTTGCGGATGGCAGTGTCTATGCGCTAAAGCAGGAGGGAGAGAATTATATATTTGAGATCGACGCACCCGATGAGGAGGAGTATGTGCTTGCGGTGTCCGGCACACACAATACGGCGTCCTGGGACCGTTTTCTGAATAAGTAAGTGCCCGGAAGAAAAAGGTGTCAGAGAGGCAAACAGGCGCAGATGATGCGGCAGGGATCGGCTATTATCTGCGGCGGCAGCTTTTGCAGTTGCGAACCGCAGGAAGAAATGCTATAGTTTTAGATAGAAAAACAAACCCCACACAGGGGAAAGGAGATACCAATGTCTAGGATTATAACGATTGGACGAGAATTTGGCAGCGGCGGACGCGAGATCGGAAAGAGATTGTCCGATGAGCTGGGAATTGCCTATTACGATAATGAGATCATCAGTCAGATTGCAGACCGTACGAAGCTGGCGGAGGGCTATGTGCAGCATGTGATGGAGAACGGTCCGTCGACGTTGTATCCGATTACGATCGGGAGAAGCTTTTACATGGGAGTTGATCCAATCATGGAGCAGAATAATGCGATCTACCGTGAGCAGAGCCGCCTGATTCAGGAATTTGCGGAGAAGTCCGACTGTGTCATCGTCGGAAGAAGCGCCGATTATATTTTGCGCGAGAAGCATCCGTTCCGCCTGTTTGTCTATGCGGAGATGGAGCACAAGATGGAACGCTGCAAGAAGCGCGCGCCGGAGAGCGAGCACTTTACGGACAAGGAATTAAAGCGCCATATTTTAGACGTGGATAAGCGCAGGGCGCGTTACTATCAGTTCTTTACCGGACAGACCTGGGGAGACCGTCTCAACTATGATCTGTGTATCAATACTTCCAACTATGACATCAAGGAGCTGGTACATGCAATCGCACATCTGGTAGAAGCATAGAACAATCGAATGCATGGGAAAAACAGATTCCCCATATACTTTACAGATATTTGTGATGCAGGGTATATGGGGAATTTTTATGGCATTATTGCAGCATGCGGTGGCGGTGGCGCGGGAATATCTGTGGGGATTTCCCATGCTTGCGCTCTTATTCGGAACACATCTGTATTTCACATTTCACCTGGGCTTCATCCAGAAAAAAATCCCGTTGGGAATCCGGTTGTCACTGACCGGAACGAAGAATCAGGAAAAGGATCAGGTAACACCGTATTCGGCGCTGGCGACGGCGCTTGCAGCGACGATCGGTACGGGTAACATTGTGGGAATTTCCACAGCCATCGCCATCGGCGGACCGGGAGCGGTATTCTGGTGCTGGCTGACCGGGGTATTCGGGATAGCGACCTGCTATGCGGAATGTTATCTCTCCATAAGATACCGGGTGCGCAGGGCAGACAATACGTTTGCCGGCGGACCGATGTATATTTTGGATCGGCGTCTGAAAAAAAGAAAACTGGCGGCGGCGTTTGCTGTATGTACGCTGCTGGCATCGTTTGGTATTGGAAGCAGCGTACAGTCATACTCCATACGCACAGCGCTCCAGCATCAGATTACTGTGTCACCGCATCTGGTCGGAATGGCGGTCGGGGTGCTTGCAGGGATTATTATCATCGGGGGAAACAGCCAGATTGCAAAGGTGTGTATGTGGCTCGTCCCGCTGATGAGCGCTTTTTATGTGGGCGGCTGTCTCTATATTATAGGAAGAAACAGGGCGGTGCTGCCGGAGACGTTAGCGCTGATTCTCTCATCCGCCGTCTGCCCGAAGGCGGTGGCGGGCGGCTGCACCGGCGGAGCCTACTTCTTGGCATCCAGACAGGAGTCTCCCGGGGATTGTTCACCAATGAAGCAGGGCTTGGCTCGATTCCGATGGTCGCGGCGACGGCGGCATCCTCCTCTGACAGCCCGAAGGAGGCGGCTGTGCGGCAGGCGTTAATCTCCATGACAGGACCGTTCTGGGACACGGTGGTATTATGTGCGATCACGGGAATTGCGGCGGTCGGCAGCATGGTAAGCCATCCGCAGGAATACCGGGGAGTGGCACCGGAAAATATGTGTTTTGTGGCATTCCGGGAATTGCCCGTCGGCGGTGAGTGGATGCTCTCGATCTCTCTGACGCTGTTCGCGTTTGCCACGATCATCGGCTGGAACGTGTACGGAACCTGCGCGGTGCGCTACCTGTGGGGCGAGGCGGGGGTGCGTGTCTACCAGGTGGCGTACATGTTTTTCGCTTATCTGGGAGCTGTGCTTTCCATGGAGCTTGTGTGGGGGATCTCGGATCTGCTGAATTCCCTGATGCTCTGCCGAATCTGTTCTGCCTGTGGATGCTGCGAGGCGAAATTGCCACAGACTGTGGAAAAGGGACAGATAAAACATCAAAAAAGAAATAAAAATTGAAAAAATATTATTCATGCCGGATAAAGTATGATATATTGAAATGGTATATGGAGTTATCGAAAGAAGAAAGGTGAAAGTTATGGAGAAAAAGGAACAGAAGCATTTGTATGCAGATACTGTGGAACAGAATAAACGTGCCAATCATTTCCTCGCTATCGGATATATCGTGTTTTATCTCTGTGTGCTTTGTGTGGTAGGAATTGCCTGCCTCAGAGGAATCCGCACAGTCGGATATACCGTTATGATCGCGGTATTGATTATTCTGGCAACAGCGGGAACACTCGTGTTGTACCAGCGGAGAAAAGATGATCCGAAGATCCGCTATATTGCGACGGTCGGGCTGCTTGTCATTACGTTTGTGATGGGATGGGCGTTTGACAATTATTATGTGCGTTTTATGGCTGCAATTCCGCTGGTTGCATGTATTCTGTTTTACGATAAAAAGTTTCGCCGCCTTTTCCGGGATTACTGTATCGGCGGTGAATCTTCTTGTGACGGCGTCAAAGACGCTGGCGCTTCACACATACCAGGGCGAGAATGCACTGGATCAATGGTGTGCGACGCTGGCAATTATACTTATGATGGTAGTGGTTTATCTGACAGTATCCGTGGCGTACCAGTTCAACCGCGATACGATTGGCAGCCTGACAGAAAAGGAAGCAGCACAGCGCCAGATGGTGGACGATATCATTGCGGTTGCAGATCAGGTGCGCAAGGGAACAGAGAATGCGATGAATATCGTCAATGAACTGAATAGTTCCACCGAGGTAGTCAACGGTGCCATGAAGATATTTCGGATAGTACACAGAGTACCGCCGAGAATATCCAGACGCAGACGGAGATGACACAGAATATTCAGGACTCCATCGGAACGACGCTGGAGCGTTCAGAGAAGATGGTACAGGTGGCGAAGCAGTCCGGAGAGCTGAATGAGAAGAGTTCCAGAATCATGGATGATCTGAAGAAGCAGTCCGCAGTTATTGCACAGACAAACTCCGAGGTGGCTTCCTCCATGAGAGAACTCCAGGATCGTACAAGCGCTGTCAAAAGTATTGCAGATACCATTTTTTCTATTTCCAGTCAGACCAACCTTCTGGCGCTCAACGCATCGATCGAGAGTGCGAGAGCAGGCGAGGCGGGACGAGGTTTTGCGGTGGTTGCGGATGAAATCCGTCAGCTGGCGGAGAAGACCAGGCAGGAGACGGAGAATATTGCCAACATTTTAGAGCAGCTGTCTGAAAATGCCCAGACGGCGGCGGATGCGGTGGAGCGTTCCGTGACGGCGGCGGGTGCGCAGGATGAGATGATTGCGCAGGCATCCGAGAGCTTTGGCGCCATGAACCAGAATGTCAATGAGCTTGTGACGGACATCGGTGAGATCGACACCATGTTAAACAACCTCTCCAAGGCGAACAATCAGATCGTGGAGAACATCATGCAGCTCTCCGCAACGACGGAGGAAGTTACAGCTTCTTCTGTGCAGGCGGCGGATCTCAGTGTTAAGAATCTCGGCAATGCGGAAAATACCAAGGATCTGCTTCACAGTGTGTTAGACGAGTCGCACAAGCTGGAGCAGTATATCCACTAATTGGACAGATTTTGACCTGTAGTGAATAAAATAGAAAAATAACAGAAAAATGAGGTATAAAGGATGTATTTAGTGCAGTTTATCAGAGGATTTTGCATGGCACTGGCAGACAGTGTACCTGGCGTATCCGGCGGAACCGTCGCTTTCCTGTTGGGTTTTTATGACCAGTTTATTGATTCTATCGACGATCTGATAACCGGAAGCAGGGAGAAAAAGAAAGCAGCTCTGTTCTTCCTGATTAAGCTTGGAACCGGCTGGGTCTGTGGAATGATTCTCGCCATTCTGATTCTTGCGAGTGTGTTTGACGCTCATATCTATGCAATCAGTTCCCTGTTTATCGGATTTATTATTTTTGCCATTCCGATTATCTTTAGGGAAGAAAAGAACTGCCTTACGGCAAAAAAATCTGCCATTCCGTTTGTGCTGATTGGCATTGCAATCGTGACCGCGATTACTTACTTTAATCCGAGCAGCGGCGGAGAGGGTGTCAGCCTGGAGCATCTGACGCCGGGGCTTGCCCTGTTTGTATTCCTTGCCGGAATGATTGCCATCTGTGCGATGGTGCTGCCGGGAATTTCGGGCTCGACGCTTCTTTTAATCATGGGACTGTATCTGCCGGTGGTGACTGCCATCAAAGATATTCTTCATCTGAATTTTGCTGCATTTCCGACGGTGTTTATTTTCGGATGCGGCGTTCTCGTCGGTATTTTTGGTGTGGTAAAGCTGATCCGCAAGGCGTTAGATCATTTCCGGGCACAGACGATCTATCTGATCATTGGTCTGATGTTAGGATCAATCTACGCGGTTGTCATGGGACCGACCACGTTGGAGGTGCCGCAGCCGGCAATGACGCTTCATGATTTTAACATCCTGTTTTTCGTGATCGGCGGTGCGCTGATTATCGGACTTCAGAAAATGAAAGATTTAAAAGCATAGGACACGAAGGAGTATCATGAAAAAGTTATTGCAGTATTTGGGAAACTATAAAAAAGAAAGTATTTTAGGACCGCTTTTTAAGCTCCTGGAAGCTTCATTTGAATTGATTGTCCCGCTTGTCATGGCGGCAATCATCGATACCGGGGTGGCAAATGCCGATCGTCCATATATTATGAAGATGAGTCTGGTACTGTTTCTCCTGGCGCTGATCGGATTGACCTGTGCCATCACGGCGCAGTATTTTGCGGCGAAAGCGGCGGTTGGCTGTGCGACAGGATTAAGACATGCTCTGTTTGAACATATTGAGACGCTGTCATTTACCGAGATGGATACCGTCGGAACGTCGACGTTAATTACAAGAATGACAAGTGATGTTAATCAGGTGCAGAACGGGGTGAACCTCGTTCTGCGCCTGTTCTTACGTTCGCCGTTTATCGTGTTCGGAGCGATGGTCATGGCATTCACGATTGATGTGAAAGCGGCGCTCGTGTTCGTTGTGACCATTCCGCTGCTGTCGGTAGTTGTGTTTGGCATCATGCTGGTCAGTATTCCGCTGTACAAAAAAGTACAGGCGGCACTCGATAAAGTGCTGGGCATCACAAGAGAGAACCTGACCGGAAGCAGAGTCATCCGTGCATTCAACAAGGAGCAGGATGAGATTGCACAGTTCCACGAAGACAATGAGGCGCTGACAAAGATCCAGCTCTATGTCGGCAAGATCTCGGCGCTCATGAATCCGCTTACCTATATTATCATCAACGGAGCGATCGTCGTTCTGGTATGGGTAGGAGCGATCCGCGTGGACAATGGCAACATTACGCAGGGACAGGTTGTGGCGCTGGTGAGCTACATGTCCCAGATCTTAGTGGAGTTAATCAAGCTGGCCAACCTGATTATCAACATCAACAAATCCATTGCCTGCATGAACCGTATCGAGACTGTGCTTGACATGGAATCGTCGATCACGGAGCATCCAGCAGCGGAGACGGGAAGTCTCACTTCGGATGGAGCAGGCAGGGAAGGAAAAGAGACAATCCCGGCGGAGAATGCCGTCGTATTTTCCAAGGTTGGTCTTACTTATGCGGGCGCATCGGAGGAAGCGCTCTCCGACATTGATTTTACGGTCAGACGCGGAGAGACCATCGGTATTATCGGAGGAACCGGTTCTGGAAAATCTTCGGTCGTGAATCTGATTCCGCGGTTTTACGATGCGACCAGAGGAGAGGTTCTCGTCGACGGGAAGAATGTGCGGGATTATACATTGGAGGAACTCAGGGCGAAGGTCGGTGTTGTTCTGCAGAAGGCGGTTCTCTTTAAGGGAACCATCCGTGAGAACTTAAGCTGGGGCAATTCGGACGCCACGGACGAGGAGATGTATGAGGCGCTTGAGACTGCACAGGCAAGGGAGTTTGTGGATGCCAAGGAAGGCGGACTTTCCTATGAGATCGAGCAGGGCGGCAGAAACCTCTCCGGCGGACAGAGACAGCGCCTTACGATTGCGCGTGCGCTCGTGAAGAAGCCGCAGATTCTCATTATGGACGACAGCGCATCCGCGCTTGATTTCGCGACGGACGCGGCGCTTCGGAAAGCCATCGCACATATGGACGGGCAGATGACGGTATTTATCGTATCGCAGCGTGCGGCGTCCATCATGCAGGCGGACAAGATCGTAGTGCTGGACGATGGAGAGATTGTAGGACTTGGAACACACGAGGATCTGCTTAAGGACTGCGAGGTATACCGCGAGATTTACGAGTCGCAGTTTAAGCGGACAGAAGAATTGCAGGCGGGAGAGGCGAAAAGATGAAAAAAGTGGTAAATGAAAATCAAAAATCAACGCTGCGCAAGGTTCTGCGATACATCAGACGATACTGGGGATACCTGGGAGCATCGATCATTCTCGCGGCGGTGACGGTGGCGCTTACCCTGTATCTTCCGATTCTGATCGGTCAGGCGGTCGACCGGATCGTGGGAAAGGGAGCCGTTGACTTTGCCGGGATCTTTGTGATTCTCAGAAAGATGGCGGTCATCATCGGACTGACGGCAGTGGCACAGTGGTGATGAATGCCTGCAACAATAAAATTACCTACAATGTGATCCGGGATATCCGGACGGAGGCGTTCGAGAAGATTGAAAAGCTTCCTCTGAAATATCTGGACGCTCATTCCTACGGAGAGATTGTGAGCCGTGTCATTGCGGATGTCGATCAGTTCGCGGACGGACTTCTGATGGGATTTACCCAGTTCTTTACCGGTATCGTGACCATCTTCGGAACACTGATTTTCATGCTGACGATCAGCGTGCGGATCACGGTGGCGGTCGTGGTCATCACGCCGGTCTCCCTGTTTGTGGCAAGCTTCATTGCGAAAAAGACATTTTCCATGTTCAAGCTGCAGTCGGAGACAAGAGGAGAGCAGACCGCGTTTATAGAGGAGATGGTCGGCAACCAGAAAGTGGTGCAGGCATTTTCCCATGAAGATGAGGCACTCGAGAAGTTTGATGAGATCAATGAGAGACTGCAGAAGTATTCTCTGCGGGCGATCTTCTTTTCGAGCATTACCAACCCGTCGACGCGTTTTGTCAACAGCCTTGTCTACGCGACGGTAGGCGTTGTCGGAGCTTTTACGCGATCGCCGGAGGGATCAGTGTCGGACAGCTGTCGAGTCTTCTGTCCTACGCGAACCAGTATACGAAGCCGTTCAACGAGATTTCGGGCGTCATCACGGAGCTTCAGAACGCGCTTGCATGTGCGGGCAGAGTGATTGAACTGATCGAGGAGGATGCCGAGGTACCGGATGCCGAGGACGCGGTAGACTTAGAGCATGCAAACGGTAAGGTCGAGCTTTCCCACGTCTATTTTTCCTATGTACCGGAGCAGAAGCTGATTGAGGACTTTAATCTGTCGGTGAAGCCGGGACAGCGCGTGGCGGTCGTGGGACCAACCGGATGCGGCAAGACGACGCTGATCAATCTGCTGATGCGTTTTTATGATGTGAACAGCGGCACGATCAAAGTCAGCGATATTCCGCTGCAGCAGCTGACGCGCAAGAGCCTCAGGGACAACTACGGTATGGTGCTGCAGGAGACCTGGCTTCGGAGTGGAAGCATCCGGGACAACATTGCGATGGGAAAACCGGACGCCACGGACGAGGAGATCATGCGGCCGCAAAGGCATCCCATGCACACGGCTTTATCAAGCGTCTGCCGGAGGGATATGACACCGTGATCGCAGAGGATGGCGGCAACCTGTCACAGGGACAGAAGCAGCTGTTATGCATTGCAAGAGTCATGCTGTGCCTGCCTCCGATGCTGATTCTTGATGAGGCGACGTCCTCGATTGATACGCGTACCGAGATCAAGATTCAGAATGCGTTTGCAAAGATGATGCAGGGACGCACCAGTTTTATCGTGGCACACCGTCTCTCGACGATCCGCGAGGCGGACATCATTCTGGTCATGAAGGATGGAAGCATCATTGAGCAGGGAAATCACGAGGAACTTCTGGAAAAGAACGGATTCTATGCGAAGCTGTATAACAGCCAGTTTGCAAAGACGTCATAGATTGGTTTGACGTGCTAAGTAATAGGATGAGAGGCATATCCAACCGATTTCAGACGGAAGTGCAGATGGAACATTCGTTGAAAAAAATGCGTGCATTTCTTCCGACCGGATTTTTGCATCGGATTCCGTGTCTCTTCCACGTTTTGACAATCCACGGAATGTGTCCGACAAACCGCAGACAATGAGCGGACTTTCTGGTGTCCCTAAGGGCACCTCTTCACAGACAATATAAAACCGCGCGAACCGAACTCGCCGGCATCTGCTATTGAAAACAGGGCAGATGCCGACTCAGACAGCGGCTTCGCGCGGTTATGTTATGTTTAGAGGTGCCCATAAGGGACACACACAAAAGTCCTAAAATTGTCTGCGGATTGCGGACACACCCGTGGAGTGCTCAAAACTTGGAAAAACACGGATCATCGCAGATGCAAAAACCGGTTGTTTAGAAATGCCGCATTTTTTGATCCGAATTTCCAGATGCATTCCAGCTGAAATCGAGAGATATGATTCTCTTCCCACCTGTTACTTCGCACGGCAAAAATTTATTCTGACCGGAAGCGGTGCCTACGTATAGATCTGGCGGCAGCGTCAATACTTTCGTTGGTGGAGTCCGTGATATAGCGGATGGCGGCGTCTTTGTCGCGGTCCCGCACATGAATGAAAATCTGCTCCGAGCTCTCAGCGAGCGCCGCTGCGCCGTACTTGCTGGCGAAGCGCACCCACAGGTTTGTCACCAGATCCTTGAAGGAGGCGAAAAACAGCGGGAGCAGCGAATTGCCGCCGATGAAGGAAAGCTCGTGGCTGAAGTCAAAGATCAGCGATGCAGCCTCCTCAGGATCTTCGCATGCCTTTAAGGCGGTCACATACTGCTCGAGCCCGGCGATGGACGCGTCATCCGCATTGTCGATGGCGAGCGTGGCGGCAAGGTTCATGAACATGATGCGGACTTCCAGAATGGAGCGCACTTCCTTGTCGCGGAGCATACCGCCGTTGTACTGCATGATGGAGACCAGGGTGTCTGCGGTACCGTATTTGCGGTAGTCGGCAACAAAGGTGCCGATTCGTGGTTTGACCACAAGAAATCCCTTTTTCTCCATCTCGTCCAGACCGGAATTGACGACGGCGCGCGATACCTGCATGGACTCGGCAAGCTCGCGCTCAGGCGGAAGTTTTGCGCCTATCTCAAGCTTTCCGGATAATATCATTCCCTCTAATTCTGCAACAAAAAGCTCCTTTAAAGAAGGAGCACTTAATTTCTTAAACAACATAATGTGAGCCTCTCTTTTCTGGTATATCCAAATACCACACAGATATTTTAGAAAAAAAACGAATAAAATGCAAGAGATAAAGTCTGAAATTTTTAGAAAGAATGGCGGGCGTGGGTGTCATGGACAAACAATAGGAAGTATGATAAGATTGGAACTACGGGTAAGACAGAATTGCAACAGAATCTATACAGGAAAAGAGCATTTAATATATGAAGAAAAAGGATCAGGTAACAGCGGCCGAAGAGCAGAAGGAAGCTGTCCAGGTAAAAGGAAAAAACGCCGGGCAAGAGAGGCGCAGAGGGAGATCCGCTGGGATCGTCTGGACAATACGGCGCATTTGTTTCCCAGTGATAGCTGGTGAGAGCATGAG
>ENA-OQDW01000470-OQDW01000470.1-human-gut-metagenome-genome-assembly--contig:-NODE-470-length-16664-cov-3.115559_pt1 | contig 16664 bp, 20 predicted proteins | sample MGYA00242784_ERZ504613 | MGnify/ENA primary metagenome ERZ504613 (study PRJEB26092, sample SAMD00036330) | human gut metagenome | host: Homo sapiens | study: EMG produced TPA metagenomics assembly of... | reverse complement strand
CCACGCTCTTCATCCTGACGCAGGACATTCACCAGAAAATCCTGCCCAGCATATTGTCATTGCCCGCCATGGAATAGGCCACATCAAAAAACTCCGGCAGCACCATAAAATTGATCGCAATATCATTCTGCCCCGCTTTCAGAATCTCATGCTTCGTAAACTGATTGAGAAAAAGCAGCTCACCTTTGTTAACTATGACTTTTTTTCCGTCAATGATATTCGTCAGAGATCCCTCACACACATACAGCACTTCCACAAAATTATGCCTGTGAGACGGAAAATACACAAAACGGGTGTGTGTACGCACAGCGATCAGCCTGCCTTCTTTCAGCATCTTACGGCTGTCCACGGTAAAGTCCCGACCGGATGTGTAGAGATCTTTGTCTACCTCTGCCTCTCCGTCCAGAATTCTCCTCTCTTCATCTGTAATTTTTCTCAGCTGATCCAGTAATGCCTGCTGCATGTATTTTGCTCCTTTATCTGTTCATGGTTTTCTGTTCTGCTGTCCTCATTTTAACACTGCAGCCATAAGAGTACAACCAGAATCAGAAGGCGGAGATTTTTTCAGAAACCTTCTATACACGAAATCCAAACATACAAAACGGGCGGAGCCCGAAGACTCCGCCTGTTCTGAAAGGATTTATCATATGATTATACAATCAATCTGAGGATTGATTAGTACAGCTTAGCCATCTCCTCGATGTTGCTTGTATCGAATTTCAGAGGTGCGCCAAGAACAACTTCTGTACCGCCGTCATCAGCATCTGTTACTGTGTAGTCACCAAGGTCACCAGCTGTGAACTTGTCATCTTTAGCACCTGTGATGTCGCCGTTGATCAGAGAGATTGTTGTGTAAGCACTGAGTTTTCCAAGGCCCTGCATATCCCACAGATAGAAGTACGGGCAGGAATGAGAATCATCATCACCTGTGTACTCCTGCATCTCAGATGGAAGTCCAAGTCCTGTCAGCTTGCAGGAAGATCCGTTATCCTGAAGATATTTAGCTGCTGCTGCGATACCAACTGTTGTAGGTGCGCAAATAACTTTCAGACCCTTGTAGTTCTGAAGAAGAGCTGCTGTCTGGTCTGTGGATTTCTGCGGCTCATCATCACCATATACAACGTCTACAAGCTCAAGCTTGCTGTATTTTTCATCGCCTTCCATGATAGTCTTCATTGCATCGATCCATGCATTCTGGTTAGCGGACTGAGATGTAGCGGAAAGGATAGCGAACTGTCCCTCACCACCGGAAATATCAAGAACTGCATCCATAAGTGCCTGAGCAACTTCTTTTGTACCAGCCTGGTTTACGAAAATCTCACGGCTGTCTTTGTTCGGTGCGGAGTCGAAAGAAGATACTTTGATTCCCTCATCCATAGCTTCCTCAAGCTTAGCCTGAAGAGCGTTAACATCGTTAGCGGAAATACAGATTGCATCGAAGTCCTGGGAAATCAGGTTGTCAAGAACCTTGATCTGTGCATCAGCTGTAGCTGTCTCAGGATAAACGACCTGAACCTCGCCGCCTTCAGCCTCTACTGTCTCCTGGAAAGATTTCGCTGCGATCTCGAAGAATGCGTTACCGGCTGCTTTACCAACCAGAGCGATCTTTTTGCCTTCTGCGGATTTCCAGCTGCTTCTGTCTTAGTATCTTCGGATTTGTCATCTGCTGCGAGAACCGGGCAAACTGTACCAAGAACCATTGCTCCACAAAGGATTGCGCTAATTACCTTTTTTTCATTGTTGTTCCTCCCTATAAGAATATAATTTTTTTATATGCAGCTGCCTCCGCTACACCACTGGAGGCAGCTAACAATCATATGGGTTTCAAAAGTGATATTTAGTTTTTCTTCATTGCGACTGCTTTTTTCACATCGCCGATGATATTCGGAAGAGCTACTGCTGCTACCAGAAGTACACCGATGATGAGAAGGATCACCTGTGCATTTACGTTCTTCTGTCCAAGACCAACTCGTAAGCATACGATGATGAATGCAGAAATGATACCGCCGGCCAGGTTACCTTTACCACCTGTGGATGAGATACCTCCGAATACTGCCATTGCAATGCATCCATCTCAAATCCGTTACCGGTTGTTGTATTTGCACCGTAGGAAGAGGATACCAGGAATACTGCACAAAGTCCGGACATAAGTCCCATAACTGTGTAGATGATGAAACGGATCTTCTCTACGTGAACACCTGCGTAATAAGCTGCCACACGGTTTGTTCCGATCGCATATGTACGGCGTCCGAATGTGCTCTTTCCAAGGAAGATTGCAAAAAGTACACCAAGGATCAGCACCAGAAAAAGAATATATGGAATATTTCCAACCTTTCCACCGATAGCACGGAAGCCATCTGTGTTTGTGATCGCAATACTTCCGCCGGCTCCAAGTGTAACCTCAGCGATACCACGGAAGATAATCTGTGTTGCCAGTGTTACGATCATTGGAGGCAGCTCCTTGAAGCGGGTAAGGATAAATCCGTTAATCGCACCACAGAGGGCACCAACAACCAGTGCTGTAAGTACTACTACAATGAACGGAGCGTTTGTGTTGCAGACCATACAGCTTAAGGTAGCGGAGAGACACACGATCGCACCTACAGAAATATCGATCTCGCCTAATACCAGGATGTACGCCATTGGGAACATCATGAATACCTCTGCAAGGTAAACCGGCATCTGACGAAGAACACTCTTCATATTATAAAACTCAGAAAATGATGCGCAGAAAATATTTACCAGGATAAAGAGAATGACCAGGATGCCTTCCCAACTGAATATGATGTGTTTCATCGGATTTTCCGGCACATTGTTAATACTTCTTCCAGATTTTCCAGCCATGATTTACATCTCCCTTCCCTTTAATGCGTTTTTATCTGCGATTCTCTGCAGAACAACGTTGATCACAACTACTACCAGGATGATAACACCCTTGATCATGTTCTGCCACAGTGAACTGATACCTACAAGCGGAAGAGCTTTTGCGATCGTTGCAAGGATAATGGAACCGAGGAATGCACCTACTACGGTTCCACGTCCACCGCTCATGCTTACACCACCGATAACGCAGGCTGCGATAACATCCATCTCACCGCCGTACTGCATATCAGGCATTGCAGAAGCATAAACAGATACCTGAAGTGCTCCGCCAAGACCTGCGAGGAATCCCATGATCACATATACAAGAAGGTTGATATTCTTTGCATTGATACCGGAAACCTGTGCTGCGCTTGCATTACTTCCTACTGCGTAGATCCTTCGTCCTGTTCTTGTCCATTTCATAAAGAAGAAGAATACCACATAGCATACGATGATCACCCAGATAACCTTGTTGATCCCAAGGAAGCTGGTTGTTGCAAAATTCTTAAACTCACCAAGAGCTGCGGCACTTGCCCACTCACCACCGTGGGAAACAAGATAACCCATTGCTCTGTAGATGTACATAAAGCCCATGGTTGCAATGATAGGCGGAACGTTTGCTCTTGAGATCACAAGACCTACAACCAGTCCGCAGGCAATACCGATCGCCATTGCAATGATGAAAGCAAGTAATGTACTTGTGATATGTCCGTATTTCAGGAGCATACCGATGGACATACCGGAAAGTGCCAGAGTTGACATGATGGAAATATCGATTCCGCCTACCAGCATGACACACAGCATACCAAGTGACATTACCATTGTTACTGCATTATTTTTCAGCATCTCCATGAGTGACTTCGGCGTAAGGAATGACGGGCTGATCACTGTGACAACGGCAAACAGCACGACCACGATAATTGCCAGCAGAGCCTCTCGGGAGCCTGTAATCTTCTTGATAACAGATTTCTTTTCCATTATTTAGTCCCCTTTCCAGTGCTCTTTTCCATGGACAGCTCAAGGATTCCTTCCTGTGTTGCCTCTCCCCTATTCAGTTCACCTGTCTTACGGCCGTTGCACATAACGATGATACGGTCAGACATTCCAAGGATCTCAGGCATCTCGGAAGAGATCAGGATGATAGCATAGCCCTTCTTCGCAAGATCTCCCATGATCGCATAGATCTCGGCTTTTGCACCAACATCGACACCCTTTGTCGGCTCATCCATGATAACGACCTTCATTTCCTGAGCAAGTGCCTTGGCAACAACAACCTTCTGCTGGTTACCACCGGACAGTGAACTTGCAGGCTGGAAAATATCAACAGCCTTGGTATCTACTTCTTCAAGAAGCTTCTTGGAAAGCTCTCTTTCTGCTTTCTCGTCATTGAATCCGGATTTTGCATATTTGCTGATGATCGGAAGGGTTACGTTTCTTCCAAGGCCCCAGCTCATGACAAGGCCCTGCTTCTGTCTGTCCTCAGGAAGAAGGATGATACCTTTTTCCATTGCTTCGGAAGGAGTCTTGATATAAACCTCTTTTCCCTCAAGGAAAACCTTTCCTTCGTCCGGATGGGTGATTCCGCTGACAGCTTCCATAACCTCTGTACGTCCTGCACCGACCAGACCGGTAAGACCTACGATCTCGCCTGCACGTACATTGAAGGAAACATCCTTGAAAAATCCTGTTCTGGAAAGATGTTCAATACGAAGCATCTCATCTCCCAGCTTAACCTCCGGCTTCGGGAACAGATCATTGATCTCACGTCCAACCATTGCCTTGATCAGATCTGCGTTTGTGATCCCGTTTACATCATAGGTTCCGATATACTGAGAATCACGGAATACGGTAACTCTGGAAGCCAGACGGTACATATCCTCGAAACGGTGGGAAATAAAGATAATGGAAACGCCATTCTCTTTCAGCTTATCAACCAGTGTGTAAAGCTTCTCCGACTCGTTTCTGGTAAGTGCTGCTGTAGGCTCATCCAGAATGATGATCTTTGCATTTGTGGAAAGCGCTTTGGCGATCTCAACCATCTGCTGCTGTGCAACAGAAAGAGTTCCCATCTCAGCGGTTGCATCAAAATCTGCATCCAGCTCACCTAAGTACTTGTTCGCCTCCTGATTCATCTCTTTCCACTGGATCATATGATGTTTGATGATCTCGTGACCCATAAAAATATTTTCTGCAACTGTAAGGTGCGGATATGATGTCGGATGCTGATATACGGCTGCAATACCTGCCTCCTGGGCATCCTTCGGACCCTTGAAGTCAACCTTCTGTCCGTTCAGGAACATCTCACCTTCTTCTGCTTTATGTACTCCGGTAATAACCTTGATAAACGTAGATTTACCAGCACCGTTCTCACCCATCAGTGCGTGAACCTCACCAGGCTTGAGCTGGAACTGTACATTATTCAGAGCTTTGACACCGGGGAATATCTTCGTAATACCTTTTAATTCAAGAACATATTCTGACACGGCTCTTTCTCCTCCCTTTCCTTTAATCTGATTATATTCTATCATCCGGCCCACAGGTTGATAATGGGAATATTTTTGGATAAGGGTAAAATATTCTTCTTTTCCCTGTAAAATATTACTCATAAACCATTGTCCCATTCTCGTATTTCTATATACTTTATGCTATAATGATAACGCTGACGTTACAGTTTTCTGGGAATATAAACAGAGCTGTAAACGTCCGATTTACGAAGCTATAAAGCTATGCTCGATTGGAGAATTGTATATGAAATTACTGATCGTCGATGACGAAGAACTTACGCGTACCGGACTGATCTCATCTATCGACTGGGATTCTCTGGGGATCACCGAGATCCTTCAGGCAGATGATGGTGTGAACGGACTGGAAATGGCCAGACTGTATAAACCTGAGATCATTCTCTGCGATGTACGGATGCCGCGGATGACAGGCATTGCCATGCTGGAACGTCTGGAGAAATTCCTGCCGGACAGTATCCCTATCTTTATGAGCGGATATTCTGACAAAGAGTATCTGAAAGCTGCCATCAAACTAAAAGCCATCAATTACATCGAAAAGCCTCTGCATCCCGAGGAAGTACAGGCGGCAGTTCTGGAAGCGCAGACTCTTTACAAACAAAAGCTCCGCTCCCATCGTGGCGAAGCGATCCATTCTCAGGAAATCGCTACCCGGCTGGCACAACAGCTGACTCTTCCACCTTCCGATAACAACAAAATTGCAGATCTCTGTCTGGAACTGGGGCAGCCGGAGCTTCTTGAGAACGGCATGAATTTTACCTCTGTGATCGTAAAGCTTAATGAATCTGTGGAGGCTTCCGGTATTTTCCTGGAAGATCTCCAGAACGACATTTCCTGTTTTCTGGAGCATTACCATCTGAAATGTCTTTTTGTGGAAAAAAGGGTTCAGTATCTGGTCCACCATATATATGGAAGGAATGCCCTTTCCCCGACTACCCTTTCCGCAGTGGGAAGCTATATTTCCAGACAATATGACACCTGCGGAAAGCATCTGATCGCAGCCGGAAATACCGTAACGGATATTTTCAGGGTTTATCAGTCCTACGCTTCTGCCGTGATCCTTCTGCAGAACTGTTTTTTCTTTCCGGAAAAACATTTCTGACGGAAAATGCCATCCGCCTGCTTTCCCCGAAGGGACCGGTTCCGGATTCCCTGCATTCACCGGAAAATACTTTTTCCAAATATCTCCTGGCCGGAGAAGAAGAACCCTGTTTTCAGTTTCTTGATGAGCTTTTCCGGTATTATAGCTGCAATCACACATTTATGCCTAACCAGATCCGTGATCTTTATTACCAGCTATTTAATACACTTTCGGCTTCCCGTAAAAAAATCAGCTGGAAACCGAACTTCATGAAAAGCAGGATCTGATCGTAGATACGTTAAACAACGCCTTCACCTACGAAGAGCTTCACAAAGCTCTGAAAGAAAAAACCGCCCAGTATTTTGAAGATGCGAAAAATTCCCAGCCGGAAAATTCCACGATCTTTATGATCAAGGATTATATCAGCCGGAACTATATGAACGATACACTTTCCGTAAAAGATATCAGCAGCCATGTATACCTTTCCGCATCTTATGTATGCACTTTTTTCAAAAGCGAGACCGGACAGACTCTCAATCAATATCTGACAGAATACCGAATGGAAAAGGCCAAGCAGCTGCTTTCCGATCCCAAATACAAGATTTCCGAGATTTCTTCCAAGGTAGGCTATACGGATGGCAATTACTTCGGAAAAAGCTTCAAAAAATACTCCGGCTTTTCCCCGTCTGAATACCGGGAGAAAATGTCATGAGGGCCCTCTGGCGCCGTTTCAAAAACGGCTACCTGAATTTAAACCTGCAGACAAAATTCACCATTGCCCTGATCAGCATTGTGGTAATTCCTGCCTGTCTTACCGCCTTTCTTTTTTATGGACGACTTTATAGCATGGTGGTTTCCAATACCATCCGGCAGGAGCAGGACGCCTCCGCAAAAACTGCACCTCTGATCGAACGGACTATGGATACGATCCTCGCTACTACCCGGAATATTACAGGACAGAATTTTTTTCAGGAACTTTTTTATATGCCGGTCAGCGATTCAGCAGAACAGCTTGCAACATCTAACCATGCCACTGATTTTAAAAATGCCGTTCAGCGTCTGACCACAGATTCCATTGTTACCGATGTACAGATCTATGTGGATTTTCCTGATGATCTGAAGACACTGGATACTTATCCCAACACTAAGAATATCCTTGCTCCCTTAAGTCAGGCGAAAGGTACCTACTGGTACGGTATCTTTCAGGGAAACCGGAACACCCAGGAAATGTTCTGTCCTTCCTTCTATCTTGGTCCCAGGGAAAAAAAGAATTATGGTGATATGGCATATATCTGCCCTTTAAGCCTTTATTATCACTCCACTGCCTATAAGGCTTATCTGGCAGTGTATTATTCCGATGACAAGCTTACTTCCATTCTTTCCGACAATCTATCTCTGGAAGGAAGTGTTTCATATATTGTAAACGAACGTGATGCCATTGTTGCTACCTCAGATCTGTCATTATCCGGAATCTACCAACTGGATTACGACACCATCAAGGCTTCCTTTATGTCTTCCAATAACTTCATTGAGCGGAACATTCTGGACACAAAGGTTTATGCCGGTTTTTACAGCATTTCCAATACGGACTGGTTTATGGTGACGGTCCTTCCTTCCCCGCCGCTGATCCATGCGAGCAACCGACTGATGGTCCAGATCGTACTGATCTATGCAGTTTTTCTGGTTCTGGCTCTGATTTTTGCCAATGTACTGGCTCATTCCATTACCGGAAGACTTTCTTCTGTGATCCGGCAGATGCAGACCGTCCGCCACGGCCCGCCTACTCCTATGGAAAGTCCACAGGCACATGATGAGATCGGTAATCTTATCGATACCTACAACTATATGACTCGAAAAATGGAGGAACTGATGGAGAAGCAGGCTAAGGCTGCAGAAGATCTCCGGATTGCAGAATTCAATTCCCTCCAGGCACAGATCAATCCGCATTTTCTTTATAATACCATGGATATGATCAACTGGATGGCACTGCAGGGACAGACCGATGAGATCAGTCACGCAGTGCAAAGTCTTTCCCGTTTTTATAAGCTGACTCTGAGCCGCAAAAAAGGAATCTCTACCATTGCAAGGGAGCTGGAGCATGTAACCATCTACGTGCAGCTTCAGAATATGCGCTACCACGACAGCATTGAGCTGATCACGGATATCCCGGATGAGCTTTCAGAATACCAGATCCCGAAGCTGACTCTTCAGCCTGTTGTGGAAAATTCCATTCTTCACGGGATCCTGGAAAAAGAATCAAAATCCGGCACTATTGTTATTACCGGATGGATGGAAAATGAGGATATTGTTCTTCTGATTTCCGATGACGGTGTTGGGATTTCGCCGGAAATCCTGTCAACTATCCTTTCCGGAAAGGGAAAAAGCCAGTCCGGCGGCACAAATATCGCAGTTTATAATACCCACCGGAGACTCCAAATTCTCTATGGAAATAATTACGGACTCACTTATTCCAGCAAGCCTGGAGAGGGGACAGAGGTTGAGATCCGCTTCCCTGCACATCGCGAAAAGTAACTTATGTTCCACAAAAATCTTTATTCAGAAATGAGGTATGACACTATATGAATACACAGCCAGAAGCTCTTTTATATAATTTTAACGACCCAGAACGGCTTCGCCAGATCCGCCGCTATCTGAACCGTCAGAAGGTTAAGACACGGATCGTCACTGCGCCGGAATTTCTTCATCCGCTGGGATATCTTTTTGAGATTCCGGGATTTCATCCCTCATCCAGTTTAATCTGGGAAGCAATTTCAGTGATGAGATGATCGTGCTGAAGGATTTTTCCAGTGCACAGATGGATGATTTTCTTGCTTTTTTCCGTGAAAACCAGATCCCGCCTGTTGCACTGAAGGCCATGCTCACACCGGTAACTCAGCACTGGTCTTCCATCCAGCTGCACGATGAGCTTTCCAGGGAGCACACACTTATGCATAAAAAATAACTGCAAAACCAAAATCTGCCGAATCTGCCTGCTGCATTTCCGGCAGATCTTTTTTATCTTATTTTTCCCACTGAAAAAGGAGACCGCTCCGCGCAGTCTCCTTTTTTGAATATGTTTTAGGTTGAATACATAAGAAAGAATTTATCTTGTCACGATATCTACCGGTACGTTAAAGATTTTTGCAACCTTCAGGATCGTATCGATGTGTCTTCCTGTAGCAGCTGCCATATGATGTGTCGGGCCAGCCTCGCTCCAGCGGTTAACGAACTCTCTTGCTCCGCATGTGAAGCGTGTTCTCATGTTTGTATCACCGAAGGAAAGGATCGGTCCCTCCTCGTTTACGCCCTCAGCTACAACGAATTTGAAGTTTCCGTCTTTATCCTGAGTGATTGCAAGGTAGGTTACAGGGCCTGTGTATGGATAGAACTGTGTCAGGTATCCGCCGCCTGTTTTGCCGTGGAATACCGGCACGATTTTCATGGTTGGTTTCTTGTCGGAGATGTCAGCGTCACCGCTTCCGGAATGTCCGATGATGCAGATGTCATCGTTGAAATCGATGGAGTACATCTCAGAAAGCTGGCCTGTACCGGAAATTGTCTTTAAGATACTCATTGCCATGGCAACCTTCATGTCACCCTCTACCGCACATGCAGTACCCTGTTTGATCAGCATGGAGAAAGCCGGGATCAGCATACTGTCAAGGACTCCTGCTTTACCCTGTGCAAATCCGTCGTAATGGGAAGCGATCATTCCAAGATGCTCGTCTTTTACCCACTCCTCAAAAGCAACTACATATTTTGCCATATCCCATACTTTCTCAATGGTGCCGCCGCCTCAATATCGAATGTATCAAGGATATCCTGTGCCTTTGCCCGGATTGCCTCCTCATCTGTAATATCATCAGCGATCGCCCACATCTTCTCCCAGTCGAACTGTTTTGTGTAGAGGAACATTCTGTTATAGAGGTTTGTCTCATCAATATACAGATCCATCATACCCGGATATGGTCTTCCGATCTGCGCAATGTTAGTCTCACGGAATCTTCTTCTTACCTGAGCAGCCTTGCACCAGTCTTCGATCTCAGCCTGAACTGCAGGATCTCCGCCTTCTACAACGCCTGTGATAACCGCATGTCTCTTGCCTGCTCTCTCAAGGTCAGCAACTGCCTCGCCTACAGCACCGCATGCATAGCCTTCACCCAGCCAGGAGGCAATGTCAGTGTGCTCATAATCCAGCGCTTTGATCTTCTGAACGTTTACAAGAACAACCGGAACATCCAGATCACGGATCGCCGGAAGCATGTTGTAGGATGTTGCGTATGTCAGCATCTGAAGAAATACAAGGTCAACATCTGCTGCACGGAACTTATCTCCTGCCACCATTGCCTGCTCTTTTGTTGTCACCATTCCGCCGTCAACGATCTCTACTGTATCCGGGATCGTTTTCTTGAATGCGTCGTACTGTGCCTCAAATTCCGGCACCAGTGACGGAAACTGCGGAAGATATGCGCCTAAAGCAATTGAAAATACACCAACTTTTGCCTTTGTGTTAACTAACATAATAAGACCTCCAATTATTTATGCTTTGTATACTTTAATACCGAAGGACTCATGGATGGTTGTACGAGCCTCCTCGATCGTTTTAAACTCCTCGGCCTTCAGCATCTGTGCTGTGATATTACCGATTTGCAGTAGCCTCACCAGGGCCTGCATGGATTTCTTTCTTTGTAGCTTTTGCAGTCAGCTCATTTAAGTATCCTGCATTGGAACCACCGCCTACGATATGGATACGGCTGTAGGTTCTTCCTGTCATCTCCTCGATTTCTTTTGCGATCTTAGCGTAGCAATCTGCAAGGCTTGTATAGATAACGGTTGCAATCTCGCCAAGAGTTTCCGGAACCTGCTGTCCTGTTCTGCGGCAGTAGTCCTGAACCTCTTTTGTCATGTTCTCAGGAGAAAGGAAGCACTCATCGTTTGCGTTTACTCTTGACGGGAAGTCTTTTGCCTCCTCAGCCATCTCGCAGATCTGTGCAAAGCTGTACGCATCATCAAACTCATGACGTACAGACTGGATCATCCAGAGACCCATGATGTTCTTCAGATAACGGAAACGTCCTGCATATCCACCCTCGTTTGTGAAGTTCATCTCACAGCTCTTCTCAGAGCAGTCTGCTTCTTTTCTCTCGATTCCCATCAGAGACCATGTTCCGGAACTGATATAAATGAAATCGTCATCATTTGCAGGCACAGCCAGAACTGCAGACCCTGTATCATGTGTAGCCGGTGCTACAACCTCAAGATCAAAGCCAACTGCTTCCTTCACTGCGTCTGTTAAATGTCCGATGCTTGTGCTAGGCATGATCAGCTTCTGGAATATCTTTCTTGGATATCCCAGCATATCGATCAGCTCATAATCCAGTCCTTGGTTGTCGGGCATACAAGCTGTCCTGTGGTTGCCTCTGTGTACTCGCAAGTTTTTTCGCCTGTAAGAAGAAAATGGAAGTAGTCCGGTACATGAAGAAGTGTCTCAGCCTGCTCCAGATACTCAGGATGTTTCTTCTTCACTGCCATCAGCTGATATACTGTATTGTAGATTGCTTTCTGGATACCGGTTCTTGCATACAGATCCTTCAGGGAAATTGTCTTATAAACTTCCTCGTCCATTCCCTCTGTACGATGATCACGGTAGCCTACCGTGTTGCCAAGAACCTTGTCATCCTTGTCTAGAAGCACAAAGTCAACACCCCAGGTATCAACACCCATGCTTACCGGGATCTTGCCGATCTCTTTACATTTCTTAAGACCATTTACGATCTCGTTGAAAAGGCGGTCAAACTCCCAGCAGAGCTCTCCATCCTTCTTAACCATGCCGTTCTCAAAACGATAGATTTCTTCCAGGATCATTTTTCCGTTTTCCATATGTCCCAGAATGTGACGTCCACTGGATGCTCCGATATCTACTGCTAAATAATATGTTGCCATTTTTAAATCCTCCTCAATATGTAAGCTTCTGATCACTTTCATATCTGATGTTGTATTTATCATACATCAGGATCCTTCCGGTGATAAGAACCTCTTTTGTCAAAAAAAGTGTCTTTATTTGCCAATAATACAGCGATTATTTATGAACTACTACATTATTTGTTTAAAAAATCCGCTGACTGAATCAGCCAGCGGATCTCTTATTTCATACGTCCGTGAACGCAATCCGCGTTCATTATAACTTCACGATCTTATCAATTATATGATTAGTCATAAAGGTTAGGTGCGATATTCTCGTCTTCCATATTTGTTGCATCATACCAGTAACCCTCTGTAGGAACATCCTCAAGCTTCTGGCCGTTTGCTGCTGCTGTCAGAGCGTAGATTGCATAGTATCCCATCATAAGAGGAGACTGTGTAACAGCACCAACGAGTGTGCCATCTTTAACAGCTGCTTTGATGATAGAACCAGCATCGAAACCAACACCAACTACATCACCGTTTGCCGGGTCAGAACCAAGAACGTTAAGGTTAGCATTTGCTGCAAGAACACCCTCTGCGGAAACCTGGTTGGAACCGAAGATTGCAATACAGTTCTCCTGGGAAAGGATTGCCTGTGCCTCTGTGGAGCAGAGCTCTACAGTTGTCTGTGCCGGAACAGCTACCTGGATAACAACGTCTGCGTCTTTAGCGTCTGCGTCAGCACCCTCTGCTGCGTTTACATAGAACTCGTTGCCGCTTACTGCAACTGTCTTTCCATCAGCCTGAAGAAGCTCGATCATCTTGTTGATGAATCCTGTACCACGCTGCTGGATATTCTGAGCTGTTGCATCCTGGTTAACCTCACCGATTACAACCTGTCCGTCAGCATCTTTAACAACGTCTTTAATGCTGTTGTACATATTCTCAGCTGCTACTGCACCAGCTGTGCGTTGTCTGTACAAACCTCGCATACTACAGATCCCTCTGGAGCATCAGCGATACCTGTATCGAATGTTACAACCGGGATTCCTTTTTCTGCACATGTCTTAAGTGCATCTGTAACGGAAGATGTATCACAAGCTGCAAGTCCTAATCCAACAGGATTGGAAGCGATAGCTGTGTTGATCATGTTAACCTGGTCAGCGATATCGGACTCACTGTTCGGTCCCTGTGGTTTATAATCAACGCCCAGCTCCTTAGATGCTTTCTTCATACCTTCCTGAGCTGCATCCCAGTATGTGGACTGGAAAGATTTAACCATCATCGGGAACACATAAGCTTCGTTTGCTTTCAGTCCGTCGAACTGTGCAGTAGGATCCTCAGCTGCTGTGGAATCTGCAGATTTCTCTGTTGCTGCATCTTCTTTCTCCTCAGCTGCAAAAGCTGCAGTTGCACTCATGCTTGTTACCATTGCTGCACAGAGCATTAATGCCATAACCTTTTTTGCTTTCATATAATATTTCCTCCTTAAAATATATTATATAGTTTTTTATGTTCATACGCCGTTGCTACCCCTTGGCGTTTCACATCTTTGATTATCGGGTGCTGTTCACATTTCTCTGTAAACAGCACCCTTACTTATTATACACACTTCTTAATATCAGTGTGCTGCTTTTTTCTCTTTCAGGATATCGATCAGAACGGCTACGATCAGAACGATACCAGTGATGATCTGCTGCCAGTTTGCCTGCAGGCCGATATATGGAAGACCTGTTTTCAGAAGCATGATGACGAAGATACCAACGAATGTACCGATCACGGAACCATATCCACCGGTAGCTGCTACACCACCAACGAATACACCACCGATAGCATCCATCTCAAGTCCGGCACCAGTACCAGGCTGTACAGTAGGTGTTACTGCTGCGTATGCGATTGCTGCAAGACCTGTAAACAGACCGCAGACAACGTATACCATTACGTGATAGAACTTTGTATTGATTCCAGAAAGGGCTGCTGCCTCTTTGTTGGAACCGATTGCAATTGTGTAACGACCGAATTTGGTGTGGTTCAGGATGTACTCCATAAGAAGAACCAGAATGATCATCCACAGGAAACCGAGCGGATAACGTGAAGCACTTCTTCCTGTACCAACGGTTACCTTGAAGATGCTGTGGAACCATCCACCCGGCTGTGTAAGTCCCGGCCAAGGTGTTGCACTGCAAAGAGATCCGGCACCACGGGTAATCATACATGTACAAAGCGTTGCAAGGAATGGCGGCAGGTTCATAACACCAATAAGTACACCGTTTAATGCACCAACTGCGATACCAAGTACGATACAGATGATCATAGCAAGTGCTACCGGGCAGTTGTTGTTTCTGATCAGTGTTCCTGCGATCAGTGCGTAAGCTACCATACCAGTTCCGATTGACAGGTCAACACCACCAGTGATAAGCGGGAATGTAACTCCGATCGCCATAAGAAGATCGTAATATGAGAAATCCAGCATACTCAGGATCGTGGTGTACTGTCTGAATTCTTTACTCAAGCCTGAGAATATTGCACACAGGACAATGATAACGAGCAAAACAATAAATCTCTGATCACTTAAAATACTTTTTTCTTCTTAGTCATGACTTTCCTCCTTAATCGATATTCCGTGTGGCCTTGTCCATGATGTTTTCCTGGGTTGCCTCGGAGATATCAATACATCCGGTAACTTTACCCTCACACATGATGATGATACGGTCACTCATTCGGAGAACTTCCGTCATCTCAGAAGAAATCATGATAATGGATTTTCCTTCTGCTGCCAGTCTGTTCATTAATTTGTAGATTTCGTTCTTAGCACCAACATCGATACCTCTGGTAGGCTCATCGAAAATAAGGATGTCACTGTCTCGTGTCAGCCATTTTGCGATAACTACCTTCTGCTGGTTACCACCGGAAAGGTTAACTACCAGCTGGTCTGTAGTAGGTGTCTTAGTTGCAAGTTCGTTTACATATTTCTCAGCAACTTTTTTCTCTTTTGCTTTGTTGATAAAGATACCATTGGTAAACTCTTCCATTGTTGCCAGTGTTGTATTCTCTGTTACAGATTTCTGTACAACACAGCCGTATCTTCTTCTGTCCTCTGACAGATAACCGATACCACATTTAACAGCATCCTGCGGGCTGTTGATGGTCACCTCATGAAGCTGACCGTCTTTACCCATAATGGAGATCTTACCACTCTGCTTCGGATCTGCTCCGAACAGTGCTCTGGCTGTCTCGGTACGTCCTGCGCCCATCAGTCCTGAGAAACCAAGGATCTCGCCTTTTCTCAGCTCAAAGCTACATCCTGAACCATCTTGCCTGCGTTCAGATGCTCAACCTTAAGAACTACCGGTGCATCTGCCGGAACTGCACTCTCCTGCTTCGGATCCTCATAAATAACACGGCCAACCATCATGTTGATGATATCTTCTTTTGTACTGTCTTTTGTGATGAGGGTTCCTACGTAACCACCATCTCGCATGACTGTTACACGGTCTGTGATCGTTTTGATCTCATCCATACGATGTGAGATATACACGATACCGAGATTTTTCTTACGAAGGTCACGGATGATCTCAAACAGATCTGCGATTTCCTTCTCGGTAAGTGCTGCGGAAGGCTCATCGAAGATGATGACCTCAGCTTTATGAGAAATTGCTTTTGCGATCTCACACATCTGCTGTTTTCCGACTGTCAGATTCTTCATCTTTTCCTTCGGATTGATCTCAATGTTCAGATCCTGGAAAAGCTTCTTTGAATCCTCGATCATTTTTTTGTCATCGATACGGAAGCCCTTCTTCGGCTCACGTCCGATAAAGATGTTCTGAGCAACGGTAAGATCACCTACCATGTTCAGCTCCTGATGTACGATTACAACGCCGGCATCCTGTGCCTCACGTGTATTGTGGAATTCTGTTTCCTGTCCTTTGTAAACGATGGAACCTGAATCCTTCTGATAAATACCGGTAAGAACCTTCATCAGTGTTGATTTACCGGCACCGTTTTCTCCCATAAGTGCATGTACTTCGCCGCGTTTTACTTCGAAATTAACGTGATCCAGAGCATGAACTCCAGGAAAGGACTTATCAATGTCCTTCATAGTTAAAATAACTTCACCCATTGTCGCATCCTCCCTCTAAGATCAGTTCTTTCTGCGTCTTGCAGAACGTCGATATAAACTGCAACGATAACGATGATACCTGTGATGATCATCTGCTGTCCTTTACCAAGGCCAAATGCATGATGCCCTGCTGAAGAAGAGAGATGATAAATACGCCGATTACAGTACCGCCGATGGA
>ENA-OQDW01000468-OQDW01000468.1-human-gut-metagenome-genome-assembly--contig:-NODE-468-length-16714-cov-6.879062_pt1 | contig 16714 bp, 10 predicted proteins | sample MGYA00242784_ERZ504613 | MGnify/ENA primary metagenome ERZ504613 (study PRJEB26092, sample SAMD00036330) | human gut metagenome | host: Homo sapiens | study: EMG produced TPA metagenomics assembly of... | reverse complement strand
TGAAACGAATTTTTAAAGCAAGCGGGTACACCCCGAACCGAACTTTAATTAGCAAGATTTTCAAAGATCTCTCGTGCTTACAGCGTATAGCTGCTTAGCACATTATTGAATTATTAACGAACTATTGTTAAAATATAAACTGAAAATAAAAATTATAATAAGTATAACAACCTAAAAGGCAAACAAATGAAAAAGAATCTACTCAGATTGGGGCTCTCACTCATAGCCCTGTTTGTTATGGTAGTGGCAAATGCGCAAACCTACCAGAACGAAGAAGCTAGCGTTTCATGGCCGTTTAATGACGACAACTACGCTACGCAGTACACTAAATCACCAGAAAATGGTTTCAGTCTGGTTTCCGTAAACACCGGTGACTTGAAGTATTCTCTCAAGACATCACGGACTACAATAGACAAAGACGGAAACAAGATGGTCATGGCTGGTTTCGGTCCTGTTGGCACAACAAAAGCCGTAGAATGGACCGTAAAACCAAGCAAGGTCTTACATTCACCCCAACATCTATCAGTACCTATGTAAACCGATTCGGTACAGATGCAGAAAATGGAGTAACCGTAACCGCCAAACTTAGCGACGGAACTTCTGTAGACTTGGGTAATTTCACGGCATTAAGAGAGAACAAGACAACAGAGACTGACAAATATAAGGATCACGAAAACCTGACCAACCATATCGTCATCCAGCTCACTGCCGAGCAGCAAGCCCAACTGACATCAGCTGAAGGCTTCACGCTAAGTTGCACAGTCGGCGTTGGCTCTACTAAGCAGCAAGGCTTTGCCGATGTACACATCAATGGCCTCTTGAACGGAACCGTTCAGCAGGTTGAACAGTACACCCTGTCCGCTGCCGTTTCAACCGTAGGAGCAGGAACAGTCAAAGTATCTCCTGCAGGAACCGTATTTGATGCAGAGACATCAATCACCGTAACAGCAACAAAGAATTTCGGCTACAAGTTTGTCAACTGGACAGATGCCAACAACCAGGTGGTATCTACAGATGAAACATACACCTTCTCTATCTCTGCCAACACAGCATTGAAGGCAAACTTTGAGAAGATAAACACCTACGCATTGAATTACAAGGTTGAAGGTGGAGCAAAAGACTATATGATAAGTGCCTCTCCTATCCCAACCATTGTTGAAGGAAAGAACATGTATGAAGAGGGAACAGAAGTAACCCTCACAGCCAGCAGCAACGACATCCTCACCTTTACCAACTGGAATGATGGTGAAACAGGAGCAGAACGCAAAATAAAGATGAATGTCGACCAATCATACACTGCTGCATATTCTGCAAAAGACTTCATCGCAGGCTGGGACTTCTATAAGTCAGCAAGAGAAGGTCGTACAGTAGACTTCGCTGCAGAAGACAACGATGTAGACCAGCTCATTCTGCGCGATGCAGACGGAAATACATACACATGGCTCGACAAGAGCAACAGTGCTGGCGGCTACGAAGGAAAGAATGCAGCTGTAAACTGGACCTCCAAGAAAACCAAGCCACTGGGTGAGACCTACTGGCAGACCAAGGTCAACGCAACAGCCTTTACCGACATCAAGGTAAAGAGCAGCATGCTCTACAATTATAACGCATACGAAACATATAATGTAGAATACTCTCTCAACGGAACCGACTGGACCAAAGTAGGTGCCATCAAAATGCCAGGAGCTAAAGCCTGGACAGACGGAGAGTTCACTCTCCCATCCGATGCCAACAACAAGGCAGAAGTATACATCCGCTGGATTGCCGACAAGACTTCTTCCATCAAGGGAGCAACAGGCGACAACGACGGAATCTCTATCACAAATATCTACATCACAGGTACTGCCCAGCTCGTTAACGACGGCAAGGCCCCTGTACTCGTAAGCACCATACCAGCAGAAGGCGCAACCAACGCATCTGCCAACGGCAAGATTGTACTGACTTTTGATGAGAAGGTAAAACTCACCGACAACGCAGCCGCTACACTCGGCACACAAAAGATTGAAGGAGCCGTATCCGGCAAGACCATCACCTTTGCATACAAAGGCTTGAACTACGCTACAGCTTATACCTTCACACTCGCTGCAGGTTCGGTAGCCGATTTGACAGACAATGCCACAGACCAGGAAATCGTTCTGAACTTCACTACCAAGACCAAGCCAGCTGTAACCAAGGCTCTCTACGACTTCATCGTCCCAACCGACGGCGACTTCAAGACAGCACTTGATGCAGCAGCTAAGCGTACAGATACTAGCAAGCGTTTCCGCATCTTCATCAAGCAGGGCGACTACAAGATTCCTGCAGACGAGAAGAGTAAGGTAACAGGTAGCGACGGCAAGAGTTATGCTAACCCAACCACCTATATGAATACGCCAAACGTATCAATCATTGGTGAAGGCATGGACAACACCTCACTGACCAACACCGTTCCAAACTCAGGCCAATCAGCAACGTATTGGAAGGTATCGGCAAGGGTGACGTACTCTGCTTGCAGAAGGGAGCAACAAACACCTATTTCCAGGATCTGAAGATGTACAGCAGTATGGGTGATGCCAAAGGTCGCGACATCGTACTCAACGACCAGAGCAACAAGACCATCTGTAAGAACGTAAGCCTCTGGGCTTACCAGGACACCTACGTATCAAACAACCAGAACGGTAAATTCTACTTCGAAGACGGAATCCTTCGTGGTCGTACCGACTACCTCTGCGGTAAGGGTGATGTATATTATAATAATGTAGAACTCTGGATTTGCGAAAAGGGAGGCTATCTTGCAGTTCCTTCTCAACCAAAGAAGTATGGATACATCTTCAAAGACTGTACCATCAAGGATGCTACTGAGGCAAAAGACCTGAATGGTAACTACACCTTAGGTCGTCCATGGGGCAAAGGCACACCTATTGCACTCTACATCGACACCAAGATGGAAGCTATCCCTTCAGCAGCAGGATGGAACGAGATGAGTGGCGGTTACCCTAAGCGTTTCGCTGAATACAACTCATACACATCAACAGGTAGCGTAGTAAACCTCAAGGACAGAAAGAAAGTTTACGATGCCTACGATTCAAAGGATGGTGACAATTATGTAAACCGTCGTAATGAAACAGCAGGAGACCCTATCCTCACAGCAGAGGAAGCAGCAACCTACACCATTGAAACTGTAATGGGTCAGGATGATGACTGGGATCCTACAGCAGCCACCGAGCAGGCTTCAGCTCCAACCAACGTAAAGTTGAACGGCACAACCCTCGCTTGGGACAATAACGACTACGCGCTTCTCTGGGCAGTATGCAAGAACGGCAAGGTAGTAGACTTCACCATCACTCCTCGGTATATCGTTGATGACGCCTCTGCAACATGGAGCGTACGTGCAGCCAACGAGATGGGCGGTTTGAGCGAAGCTACAGTTGTTGGTCAGGGCACCGGCATCCACAACATCGCCGCAGCTACAGATGCAGCAGTCATCAAGACTGCCATCTATGCAGCCAACGGCACCCAGCTCTCAAATCTTCAGAAGGGTATCAACATCATTGTGAAGACCCTGGCAGATGGCAGTAAGAAGACAAGCAAGGTCATCGTAAAGTAAAGAAACAGAGACCATAAGTAATTAGATTGACAGATAACATTCGGAGTGCAATATCCCCATCCTCTTTCAGAAGGGTGCCGGATATTGCACTTTTTTTGTTCCCTCAACTCCCGAAACAGCAGAAACGGGAACTGAGAAACCAGACCGTCGAAATGAAAAAAACAGAGTATTTACGCTAAATCTGTAAACGTTTACGTATTTTTTTACCCCCAATATACCTATATTCTCATATTTTTTATATACTTTTGCAACAAGAAAACCAAGACTTAGCTATTGCTACGCATCTAGGTTGCCCCATCGGAGCCTTCGGGTTCCAAGAGGAACATCCCTTCAGCAAGCATCTGCTCAGAACTGGAATTCTACTTAAAAACATTAAGAAAAAACATTAGAATATTAGTAATTTAGAATAAGTTTTATCTAAACCTAAAGTGTATGTCTGGTAATTTTAGAAAAAAGAAAATTGCTTTGGCAGGCGCACTGATGTTCGTAGTAACAAGTGTATCTGCACAAACAGTAAAAGGCGTTGTTACTGACAATACGGGCGAGCCAATCATCGGCGCATCTGTCATGGAGGTAGGTGTAGCTGGCAATGGTGGCGTGACCGACATTGACGGTAACTTCACAGTAAACTTAAAAGGCAAAAGCAAGAAACTGAAGATTTCATACATTGGTATGAAAGCTAAGGAAGTAAGCGTTGCAGGTAAAGAATCAATCGATGTAAAGCTTGAGGATGACAACACCACCCTCAACGATGTCGTAGTAATCGGTTATGGTACTGTTAGAAAGAAAGACCTCACAGGTTCTGTATCATCTATCAGCGACAAGCAGATTGCCAACATTCCTGTATCTAACGTAAGCGAGGCGATGACCGGTAAGATGGCTGGTGTAAACATCACTACCACTGAAGGTTCACCAGATGCTGACGTGAAGATTCGTGTGCGTGGTGGTGGTTCTCTTTCACAGGACAACTCTCCTCTCTACATCGTAGACGGTTTCCCAGTTAGCTCAATCAGCGACATCGCTCCTAGCGAGATTCAGAGCATCGACGTATTGAAGGATGCTTCCTCTACAGCTATCTATGGTGCCCGTGGTGCCAATGGTGTTATCATCGTTACAACCAAGAGCGGTTCTGAGGGCAAGACCCAGGTGAACTTCAATGCTTCTCTCGGCTACAAGAAAGTATCTAAGTTGGTAAAGACTATGTCTCCATACGACTATGCATACTATCAGTATGAGTTGGGTAGCACTGACTATGGTAACTACAACGACCTCGACATCTGGAAGTCTATCGAAGGACGTGACTATCAGGATGAGGTATTCGGTCGTACAGGTAACCAGAAGCAGTATAACGTGAACGTAAGCGGCGGTACCAAGGATCTGAAATACAACATCGGTTTTTCTCACAACGACGAGAAGAGCATCATGCAGGGTTCTGGCTATGCCAAGAACAATGTAAACGCCAAGATTAATGCCAACTTGAACAAGTGGTTATCTCTCGACTTCAATGGCCGTATGGCTTTCACAAAGCTGGACGGTTTGAATGGTGGTGCTGATACCAACGAGTCAAGTGCAGCAAACTCAGTTGTTGCCAACACCGTAAGATGGAACCCGGTAGAGCCTCTCTCCAGCGCATCGGACGAGGATGAGGAGAACAGCACATCAACACGCCGTAACCCAACAGAGCGTATCACCGATACCTATAAGTATCAGGAGCGTTTCCAGCAGAACTACAATGTAGGCTTAAACTGGAAGCCATTCAAGAACATCACATTCCGTTCTGAGTTCGGCTATGGTTGGAAGTACAACAATACCGAACAGGTTTGGGGTTCTAATGCAACTACCAACTCTAAGTATGGTTACAACGGTCAGCCACAGGCACAGTTCGTACGCTTGGAGAACAAGAACTGGCGTAACGCAAATACATTGACTTACGACAACAAGAAGCTTTTCCATGGTCGTGACCACATCAATGTATTGGTAGGTCAGGAGTGGAGCAGCAGCCAGGACGTAACCCGCACCAACACTTCTGTAGCCTTCCCTACTTCATTCACATTGAACGAGGTATTGGCAAACACAGCAGCAGGTACAGCACTTCCGAACGAAGGTAATATCAAGGCAGAGGAGAACATTCTCTCTTACTTCGGCCGTATCAACTATACACTCAACGACAAGTATCTGGCTACCATTACCGTTCGTGCCGATGGTTCCAGTAAGTTTGGCAAGGACAACCGTTGGGGTATCTTCATCAGCAGCCTTGGCTTGGCGTATATCTGACGAGGAGTTCCTGAAGGGTGCTTCCAGCTGGCTTTCTAACTTGAAGGCCCGTCTGAGCTTCGGTACAGCAGGTAACAACCGTATCAACTCTGGTTTGCTGACTACCACCTACTCAATGGCAGACAACACTTCAAAGGCTCCATTCTTCGATGAGAACAGAGTTTCTATGCTTGAGCATGGAAAATATCTCTATAATCCAGACTTGAAGTGGGAAACCACAGTGACCCGTAACTTCGGTATCGACTACGGTTTCTTCAATGGACGCATCAGCGGTACATTGGACTTCTACTGGAATACAACCAAGGACCTCTTGATGCAAAGTATCGTTCCTGCCAACACAGGTTACTCTTACCAGTTCCAGAACTTCGGTAAGACCTCTAACAAGGGTGTTGAGCTGGCGCTCAACGCAGTAATAGTAGACAAGAAGAACTTTGGTTTGAACTTCAACTTCAACGTATCTTACAACAAGAACAAGATTGACGAGTTGAACATGGAGAACCCATGGCAGAGTTCTAATTGGAGTGGTTCTACCATTGCCAAGTACGAAGACTTCCGCGTAGAGCAAGGCGGTCGCCTCGGTGAGCTTTGGGGCTACAAGAGCAATGGTTTCTACACCGTGTATGATGCCGCAACAGGCAAGGGTGACTTGGTATTGAAAGCCAACGGCACTTGGGCACTGGCAGAAGGCGTAAAGGACAACAGCTACAAGCTCTTCGGCGGTAACCTCTATCCAGGCGTTGCTAAGGTAGAAGTTGATGAGAATGGTGATGCTTTGAAGCAGCGTCTGGGCAACACCGTACCTACCACAACAGGTGGTTTCGGCTTTGATGGTCACGTTGGTAACTTCGACTTCAACCTGTTCTTCAACTACTCATTGGGCAATAAGCTGGTAAACGGTACCAAGCTTGCAACTCATTCTACGCAGGTTCAGCCAAGAACTATAACCTTGTAGATGATTTCAACGTAGGCAACCGTTATACATGGATTGACCCAGCCAACGGTGAGAACATTGGTCGTCCATCAGCTAATCTGATTACACAATACGGTGGCGTAGAGAATGTAATGAACCGCTTGAACGAAATCAATGCCAACGCCAATATCTACAATCCAGCAGGCGTATCAACCATGCAGCTCATCAGCTATGCTGTAGAAGATGCATCATTCCTGCGCCTGCAGAACGTAACAGTGGGTTACACTCTGCCAAAGAAGTGGGTAAACAAGTGCTACATCCAGAATGTACGCATCTACTTCACAGGTTACAACCTGCTTTGCTTCACCAACTACTCAGGCTACGATCCAGAGGTTGATACAAGTTCTAAGAGGAACCCAATGACCCCAGGTATCGACTATGCAGCTTATCCAAAGAGCCGCACCTTCGTAGGTGGTATTAATGTTACATTCTAAAATTTATAAGATCATAACAATGAACAAGATATTATATGCATTTGCATTGGCAGGCGTATTAGGATTGTCTTCATGCTCAGACTTTCTGGATCAGACATCTCCATCAGAGATGACTGCTGAGAATACCTACGCCTCACCTTATTATACCAATCTTCGCGTCAATAAGCTCTATGGTGGCATGGGACAGGACCGTACCTACGCACAGGACTTGTCTATCGTATGGAACCTGAACAGCGACTGCGAATTGATTGACGGTCTTGGAAGCAATGCTACCAATACCTCAAACGAGCGTGGTAACATGAACTACAATATGGACCCAGGATGGAGCAAGATTAGCGGTGTATGGGATGCTGAGTATGGTATCATCGAGGATGCCAACCAGATTATCGAGGGAATCCGCAGTAGCGCCACATTAAAAGCTGGCGGTGCTAACCAGAAGTCGATGGAACGCAGCCTCGGCGAAGCGCTCACCATCCGTGCCATGGTTTACTTCGACCTAGTTCGTATTTTTGGTGATATTCCGTTCAAGAGAGAAGCATCAAAGTCTGACCTGAGCAACGCTTACCTGGAGAAGACCGACCGCGACGTAATCATGGATTCCCTGATGAACGACCTGGATGAGGCTATCAAGTATCTGCCATGGCAGACCAGGTATCAGGCTATACCACAGAGCGCACAACCAAGGGTTATGCTCACGCACTCCTGGCACAGATTGCCATGACCCGTGCAGGATATGTAATTCGCGAGAAGGCTAAAGACGGATATGAGACTGCATCTTACAGCGATGCAACCTATCCAACACAACGCCCAGGTGCTGCCGACCGCAAGGCTCTCTACGAGCGTGCCCTGAAGCACTGGTCTGCTATCATCAACGACAATACTCACAATCTCAACCCATCTTTCGAGAACGAGTGTACTTGATTAACCAGCTCTCTCTCGACAAGACTTACCACGAGAACCTCTTCGAGATTCCTTTCGGTGAGAACGTAACTGGTGAGTTGGGTTACACTGTAGGTGTCCGCCTGAGTGGTGTTACAACAGAATATGGCTATGGCAACTCATCTGGTAAGATGAAGGTTACTGCACCTCTGCTCTATTCTTACGACAAGAAGGATACACGCCGTGACATCACTTGCGCCAACTTTGAAATCAAGCAGGATGGCAGCAACACCATAGAGAGCATGATCAAGAATGCTCCTTTCGGTATATATGTAGGAAAGTGGGATGCCCGCAAAATGAACAACACCTGGTTGCAGAACAACCTGAAGGCTACAGCTAAGCACACTACAGGTATCAACCCTGTAAAGATGCGCTATGCTCAGGTATTGCTCTACTATGCAGAGTGCATGAACGAGTTGGCTGGCAACCCAGATGCCAACTACGAAGGTTCTGCCAATGGTATGACTGCCCGCCAGGCTTTGGAAGCTGTACATACCCGTGCCTTCAACAAGGCTGACAAGGACGAGGCAAAGGCATACATAAACAATATCCCTTCTGACAAGGACGCATTCTTCAATGCTCTCGTTCAGGAGAATATGTGGGAGTTTGCAGGTGAAGGTATCCGCAAGTACGACTTGATCCGCTGGAACCTCTTGGTAGAAAAAATCAACGAGTTCAAGCAGACTTATCTGAATGAGCTTGCAGATGGTACTTACCAGGAGACCATTTACTTCAACTATCTGGATGAGAAGAAGACAAAGATTGACTTCTCTAGCGTAACATGGTATGGTATTCCTGACGGAAAGACACCTGCTGACTACGCTGGCAGCATCGACTCATTCGGCGCAGCTAAGTTGGATTCTGGTTCAGATACACAGGTTGACGTAAACCTGCCATCTATCAGCAGCGGTTTGGTTGGCGATAACGTAGCAGTGAAGAACCGCTATCTCATGCCAATCGCTTCTACAACCATCTCTGCAACCAACGGTAAGATTCACAACTCTTATGGTTATGCAGACTAATTCATCTTTAATCAAAAAGAAAGAAAATGAAGAGCATTAAAACATATTGGCACAGCATCTATGATAGCATTGACTCTGTCGGCTACATCTTGTACCGATGGCAATGACTGGGACGTAGATGGCAGCCTGTCAAGATTGTTCGGTCTCAACGGTGACAAAATCACCGTTGAAACTGCCGAAACATCAGCTACGGTTACATTCTCTGCCTTCACATCAAAAACAGTTCCTTCACCAGAGTACTATGTATTCGAGGTAAGCAAGGATTCTCTTTACGAAGGTGTTGAGAATGCTAACATCATCAAGTTCGGAGAAGATAAGACCTTGACTTCTTCTCCAGTAGTTCTCTCTGGTCTCGATGGCGACAGCAAGTACTACATGCGTGTAAAGGCTATGTCTTCTACTGTTAATGAGTCTAAATGGGTTTACTACAAGGATGGTTCATCTTTCAAGACAAAGGCAGAGCAAATCTTCAACAATGTAGAGGCAACCGACCTCTTCGAGGATCACGTGAACTTGAGCTGGACTCCAGGTGCTGATGTTACTCACATCACTTATGCTAACGCTAACGATGCAGAGAACATCCAGACTATCAATTTGACAGATGAGGAAAAGGCAGCTGGTAAATATACTCTTGCTGGCTTACAGCCAACAAGCACTTATACCATCACTATCTATAAGAATGACGTAAAGCGCGGCCAGTTGCAGATTACAACTCCTGCAGCCATGCCAGCAGCTGACTATAAGTATTCTCTTGCCAGCGATGTAACAGTCATCTCACAGACGCTCATCGATGAGATAGCTGAACAGGCTAAGGCTAAGGCAGGCAACGCGACAAACTATAGCGCAACCATCGGTATCCCAGCCGGTGCCAAGGTAGCTCTCTACGGCACAAATGATTCAGACGGTGGCAAGACCAACGTAACCATCCCAGACGGAATGTCTGTTACATTCTTCGGTTTGGCAGGTGGTGATGCGCCTACCATCAATCTTGACAAGAACTTGGATATTGCAGGTTCACATGCATTTATCAAGTTCCAGAATGTGAAGTTGGAAGAAAATGGTGCTGGCTATTTCATCAACCAGAGCAAGGCTTGTACTGTAAGCGAGTTCACTTTGGAGAATTGTGAGGTTAGCAACCTCAAGACATCATTCTTCCGCCTTCAGGGTAGTGACGCTAAGTCTATCGGCAAGCTGACTTTGAAGAACAGTATCTTCACCAACCTCTGCGCAGGTTATGGTTTCATCCACATTGATCAAAAAAACGGTGCAGGTCATCTCGACAACGTAGAGATTGACGGCTGTACATTCAACAGCATCTGTGTAACAGGTAAGGTATTCATCTACAGCAATAATAAAGATATGCAGGATATTACCATCAAGAACAGCACATTCTACAACTGTAATGGTAACGGTCAGTTCTTCGTTGACTTCGGCAAAGATGCCAAATTTGGACCAAACACATTCACAATTGAAAGCTGTATCTTCGGTAAGAGCGCAGATGAGAAAACAGACAAAAACATCAGAAGCAAGACTCCAGCTACTGTAGCCAACAGCTTCAGAACAACAGACTTCTTCAAGGTGATTAAGGGCGTGAATGATACAGAGTTCAGCTCTACCCAGTTGTTCAAGGACCCAGCCAATGGCGACTTTACCATCAAGGCTGGTACTTTGAAGGAAAAGGCTGGTGACCCACGCTGGTATGCAGTAGAGGATTAATCCACAAGGATTAACATCTCATATAAATTTAAGAAAAAGTGCAATGCTTATATGGAGCATTGCACTTTTTTTTATTTTCTCTTCGTAAGCGGCTCCGCTTACCAATGTTCCCGAAATTACATCACGACGTAGCAATCGGCGCGTCACGATGCAGTAACAGATACGTCGCGACGTAATTCCGGCTACATCCTGCTCACATCAAGTAAGCCTCATTTGAGCTTCAAATAAGCCTCTTTAACCGTTCAAGTAAGCCTCACTTGAACTTCAAATAAGCCTCAGTTAAACGTTACGTAAGGCTCACTTGCAAGCCTGAATTACGCAATTAAAGGCAATATTGTAGAAGAAACACTAGTGAAAACGTTTACGTTAGATTTTTCAATTATTTTGTTCGTTGTTTGAGATTTTTCACTACTTTTGTAGCAGAAATCTAAAGATTATTATCAAAAATCTAAGATTTCTTATGATCTATTGAGAATCAAACACGACTACAACTAATCGCAAATAAGTTCAATTAGACCAAAACTTAACAAGATATAATAATAACCTACAAAACAAACATCGTTATGTATCAACAACTGAAACGTGCCAGCATGGCACTGACCTTGAGTTCGGTTTGTTTCCTCGCTTTTGCGCAGAAAACAATCCAAGGTACCGTTAAGGATGCTAATGGCGACCCAATGATTGGTGTAACCATTACTGACCAGAATGGTAAAGCAGGTGGCATCACCGACCTTGACGGTAAGTTTACCATTCAGAACGCAGACCCTAATGCGGTCTTGACTTTCAGCTACATCGCTGCAAGCCTAAGAAAGTTAAAGTAGGAAGTCAGAAAACATGGAACATCGTACTTGAAGATGACAATGCAGCCCTTGACGAGGTCGTTGTCGTTGGTTATGGTACTATGCGTAAACGCGACGTAACTGGTTCTATCGCATCTGTCAACTCAGAAAAGATAGCCGCTCGTGGTACTACCAATCTTGCAGAGTCTCTGCAGGGTTCTGTTCCAGGTGTCAACATCACCCAGTCTGGTAGCCGCGCAGGTGCAGGCTTCAATATTCAGGTTCGTGGACAGGCTTCTATCAACAAGCAGGCACAGCCATTGTATGTTATCGATGGTGTAGTTTGCGACAACATGGACTTCCTCAATCCTGATGATATCGACCGCATCGACGTATTGAAAGATGCATCTTCTACTGCCATCTATGGTTCCCGTGCCTCTGCCGGTGTCATCATGATTACCACCAAGGCAGCAAGGGTGCAGACAAGGCACAGAAGGCAACCATCTCTTATGACGGATATTATGGTATCAAGAAGTTGGCGCGCATGCCTGAGTTTATGGATGCCAACGAGTTTATGGATTACCGATTTGCCAGATATACCACGCTTGATGGAAAGAGCTACGATGGTTCTAGCCGCAAAGGTGTAGATGCTGATGGACATCCACATTACATCATCAAGAATACCGACTTGAATTCTGCCTTCCTGACCCGCAAGGGAGCAACCAGCTACAAAGACTCCAAACTTTATGACCTGATGATGGATCCAAGTTTCGACGGTTACGACTGGAAGAAGATGGTTACCCGCACAGCCGCCCAGCAAAACCACTTCATCAGTGCTGCCGGTGCTACAGAAAAGGTAAACTACCGTGTAGGTATGGGTTATCAGGGAGAAGAGAACGTATTCAAAGGCAACGACTATGAGCGTTTCAACTTCAAGGGAGCAATGGATGCCAAGCTCTCCAAGATATTCGAGGCAGGTTTCTCTACCAACATGTCAATGAGCCGCACCCAGGACGTATGTACTGATGGTACTTATTCTCCATACGTGAATGCATTCTATTTCAACCCATTCGTTTCTCCAACAGATGCAGATGGCAACCTGATTCCTAACCCGGGAGCAAAGGCAGCCTTTGGTTCAGATGCACAGTTTACATCTACATATAACCCGCTCATCGATTTGAATGACGGCAACTATACCAATGAGACCAAGATGTACCGATTGATGGGTAACTTCTACCTACGTGCCAACATCATCAAGGGATTGAAGTTTACAACCACCTTCTCCCCAAACTACTCTCACAAGCGCCAGGGTATCTTCTATGCAACAGGTCTGAACGAGGGTAACGACGTAGGTTCAACTTACTACCAGAAGAACAAGACCAACTTCGGCTCTGTTGCCAATACAACCCGTGTAGACTGGACTTGGGACAACCAGTTTGACTACAACCGCACATTTGGCGACCACACCGTTGGCGCCATGGCACTGTTCTCACTGTACAAGAGTAACACAGAATATCAGTACGAAGAAGGCAAGGGTATCGCCAGCGACCACACTACATTCCACAATCTGGGAACAGCCAGTGGCGACAAGACACTCTCAAGTTCTTATACTGAGTCATCACTGGAGTCATTCGCTTTCCGTGCCAACTATTCCTACAAGGGACGTTACATGGCTACAGCTACACTCCGTACCGATGGTAGCTCCCGCTTCGCAGACGGCAACCGATGGGGCTGGTTCCCTTCTGTAGCTGCAGCATGGCGTATCTCTGATGAAGCTTGGATGAAGCAGTTCAACAACTGGTTAGACAATGCTAAACTCCGTCTGTCATATGGTGTTACCGGTAACAACAATGTGGGTGACTATGTAACTATCGCTTCTGCTACAGGTCCATCTTATGTAACCATAGATGGCAAAGAGGTACAGGGTTATCATCCTAACGGATTGGTAAATACAGAACTCATCTGGGAGAAGGTAAAGGAATTTGATGTAGGTCTCGACCTGAGTTTCCTGAAAAACCGCATCAATGTAACAGCCGACTTCTACAACCGTCTTTCTGATGGTCAGATTATGTCTCGTTCAGTGCCTATCGAAACCGGTGAGAAAACTTCAACCTTCAATGTTGGTTCTGTCCAGAACAGAGGTATTGAACTCGGTTTGAACTTTAACATCATCAACAAGAAAGACTTCTCTTGGAGTGCGAACGTAAACTTCGCTCGCAACTGGAACAAAATTAAGGAGTTGAGTAATGGTAAGGTTGATGAGGTTGCCAACAACTGGTTTATCGGCGAGCCACTGAACGTACTCCGTGACTATACCCATACCGATGTCATCACCGACAAGGGTGTAACCATGCACACCATGAATGGTGACAAGCACTATACCCTGAAGGAATTCTACGAGAAGTATGGCACTAAGTATAAGTGGTATGAAGGTCAGGTAGCCGTTAACGACTGGAACGATGACGGTAAGATTGACGACAACGATAAGCAGATTTATGGTTGCACCGATCCACGCTGGACTGGTAGTTTCTCTACCAATGTTTACTTCAAGGGCTTCGACTTCTCTATCATGTTCTATACCAAGAGCGGATTCTGGTCACGCAGCTACTTCCACGAGAAGTACATGAAGTATAGCGACCGTGGTAATGCCCACATGAAGTTAGATTACTACATACCAAAGGGAGCACCAATCATCGACCATGCAACAGGTGACATTACAACCGCTACAGAGACCCACTACGGAAAGTATCCTTATCCAAACAACAGCGATACATCTATGGGTGGTTACTTCGGCGACAAGGGTTCTGCCAAGGGAGAAGGCTTCCAGTATCAGAAGACCTCTTTCACCAAGGTTAAGAACATCACCCTGGGTTACACCTTGCCAAAGAACGTAGTGAACAAGGCAGGTATCAGAAACCTCCGTGTTTATGTAAACATTCTGAACCCATTCTGTTTCACCAACTATAAGGGCTTCGACCTGAGTGGGCATCAGAGAATCTGCAGAATGGCGGTCCATCATCTGTAACCTATCAGTTGGTGTAAATCTTAAGTTCTAATCTCATTAAATGAAGTAAACAATTATGAAAAAGATATTATATAGCGTAGCATTGGCGGCCTGCTGCATGGGAACCATGACAAGTTGCAGCGACTTCCTGGATGCGAGCAACAAGTCGAATGTAACTGATAAACAGACATTTGCAACAAAAGAGGGCTTCAATAGCCTCGTCAATGATGCCTATCAGCATCTGCAAAACGTTTATGCAGCACCTCTGTTCACAAGCTGTTTTTCAGCAGGTACAGATATGTATGCCGATGCCCGTAACAAGATGAACGAGCCTCTGAACACATATGAGACTCTGACTCCAGAAAATACGGACATCAAGAATCTCTATACTTACCTCTATGCAGGTATCCGTGCAGCCAACTCTGTATCATATTATGCACAGACAGCACAAGTTGATGACAAGACGAAGAGTCAGCTTGTAGGCGAAGCCCGTGTATTGGCAGCCTACGAGTATTATCTCCTGGTAAACAACTTCGGTGGTGTGCCTATCATGAAGGACTTCCTTACCACAGCAGGCACAGGATATCCGAAGTCTTCTGCTGAAGATGTATACGCCTATATCATCAGCGAGCTTGAAGATGTTATCGGCAAGAATGTGCTCCAGGCTTCTACAGCTACCAAGGGTGGCGGCAGAATCAGCCAGGAAACAGCCAAGGCTATCCTTGCCAAGACCTACCTTTCTGCTGCATGGGACCTCAACAAGCAGGAATACTTCTCTAAGGCTGCAACTCTTGCCGATGAGGTGATTGCGGGCAGAAAGTTGACTACCCCATATGCCAAACTCTGGAAGGCAGACGGATCGGGCGATGACAACGAAGAGTTCCTTTGGGATGTGGAGTATGATCTGGCTACAGCCAATAATACCACATCAGGCGGTACAGAATGGAGCGGTTACTACTGCAACTATCTGGGTGGAAACGAGGATAACATCAAGGCAACAACCTCCAGCTATGTACCAACCCTCTATGCCTTGCATTGCTTTAAGAAGGGCGACCAGCGTTACGACGCTACCTTCATGAAGGAATTGCCAGATGTTAACAAGGGCAATGCTGCCGGCACAGGCTACTGGACCTGGTATAAGAATGGTGAGAGTCTGGTAGGTAAGCCAGTAACCCGCTACTATTCTGCATGGTATGAAACAGATGCCGACTTTGAAGCATGGAAGGCAATAGATCCTGCTAACAGAGCAAACACCTATCGCATTCCTATGGATTCACAGAGCAAGGAAGCACAGAATATGGACGGCAGAGATATGGAATATTACGACAACCAGCAGCTGGTATATGGTTCTAACCCTTGCAAGAAGTTTGACGACAGTAAAACAGCTTCTACAGAGAAGAACACCTGCTATCGCGACATCCATATCATCACTTTGCCAGAGATGTATCTCGTAGCAGCCGAGGCTTATCTGAAGGCTGGTGATAATCCTAAGGCATTGGCACGACTCAATGAGGTTCACCAGCGCGCTGGTCTTTCTGCACTTACAGGAACTATCACTATCGATGACATCCTTGATGAGAATGCCTGCGAGAACTTCGGTAATGAGGCACGCTGGATGGATCTTCGCAGAACCCAGACTCTGGTAGAGCGTTGCACCAAGTATAACCACGAGATGGGAGACAAGGCTGCCCAGTATATCGGCAAGAAGCTTCTTCGCCCTATCCCACAGGCTGCAATTGATGCCAATGACCAACTGACATTAGCCGACCAGAATCCTGGTTACTAATCAAAGTCATTATGTTGATAAGAAAACCTATCAAGACATACGTTAATCATTAGGTTTAAGACCGTATTCTAGGGAGATAATTCCTGATGGATACGGTCTTTCTTTTGGTTCTATCGGCAAGGTATACGTAATCGTTTTCGTAGTTTTTCGCCCACTATCTGCATGCGATAAGCAAAAATGTCGTAACTTTGCAGAAAATCTTAT
>ENA-OQDW01000467-OQDW01000467.1-human-gut-metagenome-genome-assembly--contig:-NODE-467-length-16747-cov-2.284777_pt1 | contig 16747 bp, 19 predicted proteins | sample MGYA00242784_ERZ504613 | MGnify/ENA primary metagenome ERZ504613 (study PRJEB26092, sample SAMD00036330) | human gut metagenome | host: Homo sapiens | study: EMG produced TPA metagenomics assembly of... | reverse complement strand
CGGTTCAGCCTTCCCGGATTTCTCTGCCAGCAGCGTTTTCTGCCGGCTCAGCCTTCCCGGATTCCTCTGCATTTCCCAGCCTTTCCGGACGCTTCCGGCTTCCCCGGATTCTCCTGCCTTACCGCCCGGCTTTCGACGGTTCTGACTTCTTGGATGACCGTGGCTTCTTTGACTGCTCTCTGCCACGCTCTGCTTCCGCTTCCAAGCCAATCTCCCGAACCTGCTCTGCTTCCGCTTCCTGTCCGTTCTCCCGAACCTGCTCTGCTTCCGCTTCCGGGCCGGTCTTTCGAACCTGCTCTGCTTCCGGGCCAGCCGCTCTGGTCTGTTCCTGTTCCGGCTCTGCTGCTGCCCCGGATTCCTTTGCCACGCGCTGCTTTTTCTCTGTCAGCATTCTGTGGCATTCCTTTCCGCTTAAACGGCTCACAGGCATTTTCCGCGTTGACCAGTAGCGCACCGCAGCGTCAAATCCCGTATCATTTGATACAATGACATACTCCCTGTCCGCGTTCTGGCTCAGGCGATAGCCAAGTTCCGATACCAGCTGGAAATCCAGCGCATTGCTTCCCTCAAAACACTTAATAAAGTCTGCTTCCTTTTCCGTCTCCTTGAGCATCCTCACATTTTCGTAATTCATATGCGGGCTCTTTGTCGTATAAAATACAAGAACCTCGTCATCTTCCTGCGAGGATACCAGAAGCGGCACCCATATATCTCCTACATTCTCACTGTCAACCAAATAAATTTTTCCCATTCATTCTCCTGATGACAGAATCCTTTTTTATTGTACCACATTCCGCTTTTATACTGCAATGTTGTTTTTCCGCTGACGCTTCTTCACTTTCCCGTGTTCTGTTTTTATAAAATATCGATGTACTCGCCCGCAAGCGCCTTGTTCATGCTGCGCACCGCACAGAATTTTCCGCACATGGAACAGGTGTCCTCGTGCTCCGGTTTGCGGTCCTCGCGGATTTGTTTTGCGGTCTCGGGATCAATCGCACATTCCCACTGTGCATCCCAGTCCAGCACACGGCGTGCGTCTGCCATCTTGTCGTCAATCTCTCTTGCACCCCGCACGCCCTTGGCAATGTCTGCCGCATGCGCCGCAATTTTCGATGCAATGATGCCCTGCTTGACATCCTCCACATTCGGAAGCGCCAGATGCTCCGCCGGTGTCACATAGCACAAAAATGCAGCTCCGTTCTGCGCGCGATCGCTCCTCCGATCGCGGAAGTGATATGGTCGTACCCCGGCGCAATGTCCGTTACCAGCGGTCCCAGTACATAAAACGGTGCTCCCATGCAGATCGTCTGCTGAATCTTCATATTCGCTGCAATCTGATCCATCGGCATGTGGCCCGGTCCCTCTACCATGACCTGCACATCTCTTGCCCAGGCACGCTTTGTAAGTTCTCCCAGCCGCACCAGTTCCTCAATCTGACACACATCGGACGCATCCGCCAGACAGCCCGGTCTGCAGGCATCGCCCAGAGAGATCGTCACATCATGCTCCCGGCAGATCTCAAGAATCTCATCGTAATACTCGTAAAACGGATTCTCCTCTCCGGTCATACACATCCACGCAAACACCAGTGAACCGCCTCTGGATACAATATTCATTTTTCTCTTGTGTTTCCTGATCTGCTCGATCGTCTTGCGCGTGATTCCGCAGTGCAGCGTCACAAAATCCACGCCATCCTCGGCATGCAGGCGTACCACATCAATAAAATCCTTTGCGGTCAGTGTCGCAAGATCCCTCTGATAGTGAATTACAGAATCATATACCGGAACGGTTCCGATCATAGCCGGACATTCCGCCGTCAGTTTTCTCCGGAACGGAATGGTGTTCCCGTGCGAGGAGAGATCCATGATCGCATGCGCTCCCATGTCAACTGCCGCCATCACTTTTTCCATCTCCACGTCATAATCCTTACAGTCTCTGGAGATTCCGAGATTTACATTGATCTTCGTCCGCAGCATCGAGCCGACACTCCGGGTCAATGCATTTGTGATGCCTGTTCGCGCAGATGACTACCTTTCCCTCCGCAACGAGCGGCATCAGCTCCTCTGTGGTCATGCGCTCCTTCGCCGCAACCTTCTTTAACTCTTCCGTCACAATGCCCTTGCGGGCTGCCTCCATCTGTGTTGCATACTGTTCCATATTTTTCTGCTCCATTTCTGCAGAGGGTGTACGAAAAAATCCGGCGTCGCAGTGACGCCGGATTCCACAAACTATCTGATCCATCATTCGCTCCCTACGACAGTATTAACTGACAGGTTCCAAGAGTCAGGTTTTAACCTTCTCAACCGTTTACGCATGCGCACAGTCCCTCTGCGATATATTCTTTTTCCTCTAACACCTTATCTCAATTCTATGCTTCTGTCAATCTCCCTTTCCTCAGAACTGCTCTTTTCCATAACAAAAAAAGAACAGCCATCACTGGCTGCCTTTTAGGAGAAGGTATTTTTACTATGGGGTATAGCAAAAACTATATATAATGTATTGGGGGGTTTTTACGGTTATTATAGTACCATGACTGCGCAAAGAAGTGTGCACAAACTTCACAAAACTTCTGTTCCATTTCTATACATTTTGTACAGTACCTTAGGACTAGTATTTTATTTCCGCAAAATTTTGCACAACCGGTTGTTCATTTCCCGCTCTTTTTGCAAAATGCCCTTTTTTGCCTTCCCTCTATCTCTGCCGGATCTTTCCCTTGATACGCGAGAGCGCATTGTCGATTGTCTTGGGACTTTTTCCGAGTTCCTCCGCTATCTGGCGGTAATTTTTTCCTTCCAGATATGCGTCTAAAACCTGGCGCTCGAGCGCGCTTAACTGTTCCCGCAGCTGCTCCCAGAAAGCGGTAAAATTCTCCTGCTCAATCACCAGCTGTTCCGGATCGTCCATCTGGTCGGTGAGAAGCGTCTCCGCCAGAGATTTCCCTTCCTCCGTGGTCTGGGAATAAAAGGACACGTAAGTATTCAGAGGTACATGTTTTTTCCGGTTGGATGCCTCCACCGCACTGTAGAGCTGTCTGTTGATGCACAATTCCGCAAAATGGAAAAAGGATGTCTCCCTGTCGGACCGGTAATCCCGGATTGCCTTAAACAGTCCGATCATCCCCTCCTGAATCAGGTCATCCGTATCTCCGCCAATCAAAAACATCGCATTTGCCTTGCGAAGCACCAACGGCTTGTACTTTTCCAGGATATAATCCATGATCCGCTCGTCGCCTTCGCGCAGTTTCTGGATGAGTTCTTCATCCGCCAGCTTCTGATATTCGTCCACGTCTTCCTCCGTCTTCCCTCTCTGCCTGCTATGCCGCCCAAACGTTCCGCGCCCGGCTGTATTTTCCGCAGCCTAAAAATCTGTCCGCCTATGCCTGCTTTGTCATCTTACATCATCCGCTGTCTGACGATCTCATAGGCAAGCACACCGGCTGCCACGGAAGCATTCAGAGAATCAATGTCACCCTTCATCGGAATGGAAGCCACATAATCACAGTTTTCGCGCACCAGCTTGCTGACACCCTCGCCCTCGCTTCCGATTACAAGACCGATCGGTCCCTTCAGATCCAGGTCATACATCTGCGTGCCGCCCATATCCGCGCAGACAAACCAGATGCCCTGCTCCTTTAACTCCTTGATCGTCGCCGTGAGATTCGTCACCTTGGCAACCGGCGTATAGTTTAGCGCGCCGGCGGACGTCTTTGCCACAGTCGCGGTCAGTCCCACCGCCCTGCGCTTTGGAATAATGACCCCGTGTGCTCCGCAGAGGTTCGCGGTACGGATGATCGCCCCGAGATTGTGCGGGTCCTCAATATTATCCAGCAGAAAAAGGAACGGCGGCTCTCCCTTTTCTCTTGCGATCTCCAGAATGTCGTCCACTTCCGCATATTCATATGCTGCCGCCACCGCGATCACGCCCTGGTGCTTCTTCGTCTCCGAGAGCTGATCCAGACGCTCTTTTTCCACAAAATGGATAATGGTGTCGTGCTTTTTTGCCTCTCTTACGATCGTGCGCACCGGTCCGTCCTGACATCCGTCCAGCACAAAAAGCTTGTCGATTGTCTTGCCGGAACGAAACGCCTCAAGCACCGCATTGCGTCCCTCTATTTTTAATTCCTCGTATCCCATGTATTCTCCTTTTCTTTCTGCTTCCGGCAGGCGCTTTCTGCTGCCTGCAGCATCCTCTGCCACCGGCAGACGCTCTATGCTTTCGCCCTCTGATTCCTCTTCCCGCGGCAGGCGCTCTATAACTTCAAATGCAGCCCGTCCACGCCGGTCTTCACCAGTTCCACCAGACGCTCAAACTCATCCTGTAAGTACAGCCATCCCATCAGCGCCTCAAACCCGGTGGCCTTGCGGTAGTCGGACATCGTCGCATTCTTTGCCATCGTCGGCGACTTGGCATTTCTGCCGCGCCGGTAAATGTCCGCTTCCTCCTCTGTCAGAAGCGGCAGAAGCACCTCCATCATCTCGGCCTGCGTGTGCGCCTTGACAATCTGGCTGGTCCGTTTGTGCAGTTCTCCCGCTCTGGTATTCCCTTTTCCCACGACAACAGAACGGATGACGAGATCATAGATCCCGTCACCGATATAAGCCAGTGTCAGCGGTGAGTAGGTGCGGATATCGACTTCCGCAATCCCGAACTGTTCCTTAATATAAGAATCGATTCCTCTTCCCATACCAGCTTCCTCTCCGACTCACGCTTTATGCCAGATCACACCCTCGCGTGTGTCCTTTAACACAATTCCTTTTGCCAGAAGATCATCCCGGATCGCGTCCGCCTTTGCAAAATCCTTCTCTTTCTTGGCAGCTTTGCGCTCCTTAATCTTCTCTAAAATATATGCCTCAAGCTCTGCATCCACCTCTGTGTCTTCCGCCGGATTCTCCACCTTCGCCGTCGTCAGGTTCAAGGAGAGCACGCGGTCAAAATCCTCCGCCAGCGCACGCTTGGTTGCATCGTTTAAGGTATCATCCTTGAGCAGGTCATAGACGATTGTAATCGCCATGGAAGTGTTCAGGTCATTGGAAATGGCATCACAGAATTTTTCCTTGTACTCTGCAAATTTACCCTCATCCACTGTGCCGTCCGCCTTCAGATCTGCGATTCTCTTCACAAGCTTTTTGTAGGCAACGCTCATGTTGTCCAGCACCTCGTAGGAAAACTCAAGCGGCTTTCTGTAGTGGGACTGCAGGCAGAACATACGGTACACGATCGGATCGTATCCTTTTTCCTGCAGAAGCGACACCGTAAGGAAATCCCCCTTCGACTTGCTCATCTTGCCCGACTTGTCGTTCAGGTGGTTCACATGGAACCAGTAACCGCACCACTTGTGTCCCAGATAGCTCTCAGACTGTGCGATCTCGTTGGTGTGATGCGGAAAAATATTGTCCACGCCGCCGCAGTGGATATCCATATATTCACCCAGATGCTTGATGCTGATGCAGGAGCACTCGATATGCCATCCCGGGTATCCCACGCCCCACGGACTATCCCATTTGAGCGCCTGATCCTCGAATTTGGACTTTGTAAACCACAGGACGAAATCATTTTTGTTCCGCTTATTGACGTCCTCCTCCACATCGTCGCGCACACCGACTAACAGCTCTTTCTCGCTCTGGGAAGAAAAAACATAATAGTCGTCCAGCCTGGAAGTGTCAAAATAGACATTTCCGCCTGCCACATAAGCGTAGCCCTTCTCCAGCAGCACCTCGATCATGTGAATAAACTCCGGGATGCAGTTGGTTGCCGGCTCCACAACGTCCGGACGCTTGATATTTAACTTTTTGCAGTCATCGAAAAACGCGTCCGTGTAAAACTTCGCAATCTCCATCACCGTCTTGTGCTCGCGCTTCGCACCTTTTAACATCTTATCCTCACCGGTATCCGCATCGGAGGAAAGGTGTCCCACGTCCGTGATATTCATGACACGTTTTACATCGTAGCCCACATAACGCAGTGCTTTTTCCAGCACGTCCTCCATGATGTAGCTGCGCAGATTGCCGATATGCGCGTAATGATATACCGTCGGTCCGCAGGTATACATGGCAATCTTTCCATCCTCATGCGGAATCACCGTATCGATATTTCTTGTCAGTGTATTGTAAAATTTGAACTTATTCTCCACTTTGGTATTCTCCGTTTCTTTTTATTCTTATTATTCCTGTGACGCTCCGGCTCCCGCGCTTAAAATACGCACTTCTTTTTCCAGATCCAGCACACGGTTCACCAGTTCGGCATTCTCATGCTGCAGCACGGTGATATCCTCCTTCACAGGTCCGGAAGATGCACCTGATCCATGTCATCCTGCGGTGTCCTGATATTGTCGCGCTTTACAACGCGTCCCGGCACTCCGACCACGGTGCAGTTCGGCGGCACTTCCTCGATGACGACGCTTCCGGCGCCGATCTTGGAATTATCCCCGACCGTAAAAGAACCGATAATCTTCGCCCCAGCACTGATCATGACATTGTTCCCGATCGTCGGATGACGCTTTCCGGTCTCCTTGCCGGTACCGCCAAGTGTCACGCCCTGATACAGCGTCACGTTATCTCCGATGATCGACGTCTCGCCGATGATGACGCCACTTCCGTGATCGATAAAAAATCCCTTACCGATCGTCGCTCCCGGATGGATCTCAATGCCTGTTTTCCTGGCTGCGCGCTGCGAAATAAACCGCGCCCAGAAATAATGCCCTTTAAGATAAAGCTTATGCGCCCTTCTGTAGCTTAGCATAACATGAAATGTCGGATAAAGCAAAACTTCCATCGGACTTTTGATCGCCGGATCGCGTTCCTTGATTACCTGAAACTCTTCCTTCATATACCTTAGGATACCCATCTCTTCCCATTCCTTTCCACATACAAACCAGAACAAAGTTCCTATTACAAAAAAAGGATCATCCGTCTCCTAGAGACGAAATGATCCGCGGTTCCACTCTACTAAAATCATATGATTTCACTTGACACATGTAACGTATGCCAGACGTACCCGGCTACGGCATCCCTGCATCCTGCGGTGCAGATGACTCTCGCCGGATCAGCTCACGGAGGCACTTGGGACTCTCTCTTCCAAGACTGCTTTCAGCCGGTGACAGTCTCTCTCTGACGAATGTCCGAATCCTTACTCTTTCCGATCTTCGCTTTTCCAATTCATCTTTTTATCGGCAGAAAATACCTCTCCTGCCTACTATAGTTTATGCACTTCCTGTGTTTTTGTCAATCTTTTTTCACTGCATGTTTCGTCTGCAGCCGCCTGAATTCTTCTTAGCTCATTGTACGCTTCGTCCGCAGCCGCCGCAGCCCGCGCAGCCTGCCGCAGAGTCCGCCACAGTAAAACTTCCCTCATAAAAACTGGAAAGCGCGCAGATCGCCTGTGAGGAAATCCCTTCCTCCGTTCCGGTGAAGCCAAGTCCCTCCTCCGTGGTCGCCTTGACATTGACCTGATCCGTGCTGATGCCGAGCGCTCCCGCGATGTTTTCCTCCATCTGCGGGATATGCGGGCGCATCTTCGGCTTCTGCGCAATGATCGTCGCATCAATGTTCTCCACCACGTAGCCCTTCTCCCGGATCAATTCCGCCACATGGGAGAGCAGCTTCATACTGGAAATTCCCTTATACTGCGGATCAGTGTCCGGAAAATGCTTTCCGATGTCACCTAATCCCGCCGCGCCCAAAAGCGCATCCATAATCGCATGAAGCAGCACATCCGCATCCGAATGTCCGAGCAGACCAAGCGTATGCGGGATCCTGACACCGCCGATAATCAGATCTCTGCCCTCAACCAGTTTATGCACATCGTAACCCATTCCTACTCTCATGATACCCTCACTTTCAAGCCTTTTCCTATGAAAGAACAAAAATCCCCGGACACACAACTGCTTGTATTCCCGAGGACTCTCTAGTAGCGGAAGGGAGATTTGAACTCTCGACACCACGGGTATGAACCGTGTGCTCTAGCCAACTGAGCTATTCCGCCATATTATATTGATATCTATGGGACCTATAGGGCTCGAACCTATGACCCTCTGCTTGTAAGGCAGATGCTCTCCCAGCTGAGCTAAGATCCCATATTCATCGGTCGCTACCGCAACCGACTTGATTAGTATACTATCCGTATTGCAAAAAAGTCAACACTTTTTTTCTATTTTTTTGCATCTATTTTCCCGGGGCAGTTTGAAGGCGGAAAAGACCGCTTTTCGCCTTCTACTCTTCCTCCAACAGACGATCCACCAGCTTCACACATTCCGCCGCATCCTTGGAATAGCCGTCTGCTCCGATCTCCTCCGCAAAGCTTTCCGTGATCGCCGCACCTCCGATGACAACCTTCGCCGTACATCCGCGCTCTTTGACAAGCTCCACCACGTCCTTCATGCGCATCATCGTCGTCGTCATCAGCGCGGAGAGCCCTATCACCCTGGCATTTTCCTTCATCGCGGTATCTACAATCAGATCTGCCGGAACGTCTTTTCCCAGATCAATCACATGATACCCGTAATTTTTCAGCATCAGCACCACAAGATTCTTCCCGATGTCATGGATATCACCCTCCACGGTCGCAACGACGAGCGTTGCCTTCGGCTCCTTGTCCGAGCGTGCTAACATCGGCTCTAAATACTCGATCGCCACCTTCATCGTATTCGCAGAAGAAATCAGCTGCGGCAGAAAATACTTCTGCTTGTCGAACAGCTCGCCGACCTCGTTGATCGCGGGAATCAGATGTCCGTTGATGATGTCATCCGGCGTCTCCCCGGCGTCTAACGCGTGTTTGACCTCGTCTAAAATATGATTCTTATTGCCCTTTAAGACCGCCGTAAAAACCGCACTGCGCGCCTCATTCGCGTTCCCGGAATCTTTTGCGCCGCCTGCGTTTCCCGCCTGTCCCGCGGCAGTACCTTTCACGGCAGCGCCCTTCGCCGTCCCGACAGGTACCCACACATGTTCCATGCCCTCATGCTTCTCGGACAAATAATTCATGCGCCCGATATAGCGGATGTCGCTCTCCTCCTTGTTCAGAAGCATGTCCGATGCAAATGCCGCATTCATCAGAAGTTCCTGGGAAGGATTTGCAATCGCCATCGTAAGGCCATTTCCGATCGCCATTGTGAGAAATGCCGTGTTGACATAGGAGCGCTCCGGAAGTCCGAACGAAATGTTGGACAGTCCGCAGACCGTCGGCAGTTCCATCTCATTTTTGCAGAAAGAAAATGTCTCAAAACACTCCAGCGCCGCCTTCGGATTGGCACCGATCGTCGCCACCAGTCCGTCCACCACAATGTCCTCTTTTCCCATGCCGATCGCTTCCGCGCGTCTTAAGATCTCACGGATGATCCCGTGCTTTTCCGCAGAATCCTTCGGCAGCCCCTCGTCCGAGAGCGGCAGCAAGATAAACATGGCACCGTACTTCTTCGCGATCGGCAGCAGATACTCGATCTTTTCTTTTTCCAGAGAAATGGAATTGACGAGCGCACGACCCGGATAGATGCGCAGCGCCGCCTCGATGATATCCACATGGCTGGAATCGATGCAGAGCGGCAGATCTACCGTGGAAGTCACCTCATAGATGGCGTCTAACATCATCTGCTTCTCGTCAATTCCATTCATTCCCATATTGATGTCCAGAATCTGTGCGCCGTTCTCCTCCTGCTCCGTCGCCATAGTGCGCACCATACTGAGGCTTCCCTCTTTTAACTCCGCCTGCAGCTTTTTCTTTCCTGTCGGATTGATCCGCTCTCCGATCACCATGAACTTACCGTCAAGCCGGATCTCCACATGCATCCGCTCCGAGGCGAGCATACGTCTTTTCTTTGTGAGAGGCATATGCACCGGCATGGAACCCACCGCCTGCTTTAATGCGCAGATATGCTCCGGTGTCGTGCCGCAGCATCCGCCGATGATCGCCGCGCCCGCCTCCACAAGCTTCGCACCGACTGACGCAAACTCCTCCGGCGTGGTACGGTATACGGTCACGCCGTCACAGAGCTCCGGCATACCGGCATTCGGCTTTGCCAGAAGCGGAATCGTCGCATACTCCGCCATCTGCTGTACCGGATCAATCATCGCCTCCGGTCCGGTGGAGCAATTCAGTCCCACAGCATCCGCTCCGAGGCTCTGCAGCACAATCACCGCAGTCGCCGGATCGGTTCCGTAGAGCGTCCGCCCATCCTCATTGTAGGTCAGCGACACCATAATCGGGAGATCACACACTTCGCGGATAGCAATGACCGCAGCACGGCATTCCTGAAGACTCATCATGGTCTCCACGACAAAAAGATCCGCTCCCGCCTCGCAGATCACCTTCGCCTGCTCCTTGTAGACTTCTACCAGATCCTCAAACATCAGATCGCCGAGCGGATAAAGCTGCCGTCCCGTCATCGTCAGATCGCCCGCCACATATGCCCTGCCGCCTGCCGCGCGCTTTGAGAGCGCCACCAGCTCACGGTTCATCTGCACCAGGGAATCCTCCAGTCCGTACTCCTCCAGCTTGATCCGGCTTGCCGTAAAGGTGGGCGCGAACAAAATATCGGTGCCCGCCTCCACATAGCGCTCCTGCAATTCTATCAGAACCCCCGGGTTCTCCAGAATCCACTGCTCCGGGCAGACCCCGACCGGCATTCCTGCTTTCTGCAGATTCGTTCCTGTCGCGCCGTCCAATATCACCGGTCTGCTTCCCACAAGTGTTGCAAATTCCTCTCTGGTCATTCCCGTATCCTCTCTATCATCCGTTCTCGCTTATCAAGCCACATCTTACCATTTCCCCATGCCCGGCGCAAGTCTTTTGCAATGTTTCCTGCAATCTGCGTCCGGCATTGCCGTTTCTTGATTGTTTTCCCGTTTTATTGTATCATTCTGTAGATACATTTACAGAAAGGATACACGACTATGAAACAGCCTGTCAGTCTGATTGCCCTCGATATGGACGGCACTCTTTTTAACGGACAAAGTGAGATCTCAAAGGAGGATCAGGACGCCATCCGCGAAGCTTCCTCCCGCGGAATTCACGTTGCCATATCGACCGGACGCCCTTACGCCGGGCTTCCCGTCACACTTTTATCCGGTCTCGGCGTCTCCTATGCCATCACCTCCAACGGTGCTGCCGTCTATCATCTGCCGGACCGCCTCTGCATCCATGAATCTGCGATGGAGCCTGCGCTTGTATGCCCCATCATCGAAGAACTGCAAAAAAAGAGCATCCATATGGATGCTTTTATCAATGGCGACGGCTTCAGCCAGCGTTCCTGTGAGGGAAAGATCGACTGCCTGGACATGCCCACATCAATCAAACGCTACATTCACCGGACCAGAACCTTCACCGATGATCTGGCTGCCTATATCCGCGTCCACAATCTGAACGTCCAGAAGATGACGCTGAATTTTTATCCGCAAGAGGACGGCACTTTTCTCTACCGCGACGAAGTGATACAGATCCTGTCAGAACACCCTGAGATCACTTTTCTCTCCGGCGGCTATCACAATCTGGAATTCACCAGAGCGGGCGTCACCAAAGGAAACGGTCTCACCCTGCTCTGTTCGCATCTCGGCGTTGATATCCGGGAAACGCTTGCCTGCGGCGACACCCAGAACGACATCGACATTTTAAAAACCGCAGCGATCGGCGTCGCCATGGAAAATGCCCTGCCGGAAGTGAAGGAGATCGCAGACTTTGTGACGCGCTCCAATGAAAACAGCGGTGTCGCGCATGCAATCCGCACGTTTGCCCTGTGATGCAGGCGCTTACGCGTGTGTGATCACGCCGCCTCCCGCGACATAGTCTCCGTCGTACAGCACCACTGCCTGTCCCGGTGTCACGGCGCGCACCGGCTCTTCAAATTCACAGCAGATCTCATCCGCACCGGTGCGCCGCACGGTGCAGCAGCTTCCCGCATGCGAGTACCGGATCTTTGCCTTCAGGCGAACCGGCTCCTCAATGTCGGGAAGCGCCATAAAGTTCAGCTGATTCGCATACAGCCGGTTGGTATACACATCTTTATCACTTCCAAGAACCACTTCATTTGTCTCCGGGCGTATCTCTGTCACAAACACCGGATATCCAAACGCAATCCCGAGTCCTTTGCGCTGTCCGATCGTATAATGTGTAATTCCCTTGTGCCGCCCTAAAATCTCTCCGTCCACCGACACAAAGTTGCCCGGCGGCGGAACCATTTCCCCGCACTCTCTGTCTATAAATCCGGCGTAATCATTGTCCGGTATAAAACAGATCTCCTGACTGTCCTTTTTATGTGCAACCATCAGTCCGATGTCTTCCGCAATCGCGCGGATCTCATCCTTTGTGTAATCTCCTACCGGCATGAGGGTATGGAGAGCTGCTTCTGCGTGAGATTAAACAGCGCGTAGGCTGATCCTTTGCCGCCGTCACGGAGTTGCGGATGGCATATCTTCCGTTGGAAAGCTGTTCCACGCGCGCGTAGTGGCCGGTCGCAATGTAATCGGCTCCGATCTCCAAACTCCTTTGAAGCAGGGATTCCCATTTCACATAGCGGTTGCATGCAATACACGGATTCGGCGTGCGCCCTTTTAAATACTCCGCTGTAAAATAATCCATGACATTCTTCTTGAACTCGCGCTTGAAATTCATCACATAATACGGAATCTCCAGACGGTCCGCCACCCTGCGCGCATCATCCACCGCCGAGAGTCCGCAGCATCCGCCGCTCTCCGCCTGTGTGAACTGATCTTCATCCTGCCAGATCTGCATTGTGACTCCGATCACATCATATCCCTGCTGCTTTAACAGATATGCCGCAACGGAAGAATCCACTCCGCCCGACATACCAACTACTACTTTTTTTTCCTGCCATGCCCGCTCCTGCCAAACAAACATATGAGGTTGCCACACCTTACGGTATGGCAGCCTCATCTCTTCGTGTCTTCCAATGTTAAATTCCGGAATTGTAAAGATCTCCGGTGCTGTAATTATAAGTATACATACCATTCTTGCTGTAGGTATTCGCCTTCGCCGCTTCACTCTTCGCATTGGATGCGATCTTCAGGAGATCCACATTCGTCTGCGTCGCATAAGATCCGTGCGTTGTAAACAGTGACTTCAGCTTGTCCATATCCGCCTTCTCAAAGCTCTTCTCGTCCACGGAAAGTCTGCCGTCGGCATCCACGGTAATGCCCGCTTTCTCCAACGTCTTCTCATTCGCTCTGGCATTGCTCTTCAAAGAGTTCGCCGCACGCAGAATGCTCTTCGTCTTAGAATCGTCCGCCCGATCCAGCAGTGAATTGTAATCATCCACATACGACTTCACCGCCTTATAGATGGCATCACGGTCATACTCCTGCGTCTTCGTGCCGTCCTCCGCGGTCTTCTCCACTTTGTTGAACACAGAATCCTTTCCGGTTGCTGTCAGCTTGGAAAGCGACTTCTCCGTACTCTCCGCCGCACTCTCAATCCGGGTCAGTGTCTTCGCGTCATCCTTCGCGGTTGAGATCGACGGGCTGACCTTCGTGGCGCTGTCCGTGGAATCCGACTTGCTGTAATAGGCACTCAAAAGCTTGAAATAGCTTCCGTTGCGGATCGTCGCATAATCGGAATAATTGATTCCGAGCAGATCGCTTCCGCCTCCCAGCAGAGAGGAGGTTGTATTATTCCGGTTCAGACTGGAAAATAACACGCCCAGTGACGATGAATCATATCCTGAAATACTTGCCATACTCTATCACTCCTTTGAAAAAAAGCATCTGACCTCCGTGTCAGAATGTTGATCCGGCTGTTGCATTTGTGCACAATACCTTCTTGTTATCTCATGTTCTATATCGTCATTTTAGCCCGAAACCTTAGATTTTTCAAGCATTTTCTGGTGATTGTCCTTATTAAAATGTTTAACTATTGTTCATAGTTTATTCATATCTTATTGCTACAATAAAATTATCAAAAAACAAGACAATTCGTTACAATATATTTGATAATTTTTTCATAATAGCCAGGCGCGCGAGTGTCTGGGCACTCCTCATTTTAGGGGCTTTTTCTCCCTTTTACGCAGACAGAGAGGGATGCCGCACATGTGCGGCACCCCTCTCTTCTATCCCAGATCCATACGGCCTGTATTATTTCTGGTCATTATACTTTACATCACGCACGTCATAACCGTGGCGCTCCAGCGCGCGTACCACACGTTCAAAATCCGGTGCTTCCACCCGAAGGAAAATCTCTGCCAGATCCATAACATCCGTCGGAATCACCATCATGTTGCAGATGTCTCCACCCTCCTTAGCAATCAGTTCACAGATCTTGCCGAGCACACCGCGGATATCATACGTGTAGATTGCCATGGAATTGTGCTTGTTACCGAAGATCTTCTGATATTCCTTGAATACCGCCTGCTGCGTCACGATTCCAAGCAGCTTGTTCTGCTCGTTCGTGATCGGAATAAAACGAACTTTGGAGGTGATAAACATTGCTGCCGCTTCCTCAATCCGTGTATTCTCACCGATGGTCTCAATTCTTGTCTTCATGAACTCCATCACTTTTCGCTGTGCAAACTCTTCTCTGGTCCCTGTATAGTTCCGGAAAAATTCCTCAAACAAAAACTGTTTGGACAAAACACCCACAAACTGCTGTCCGTCCACTACCGGAAGCGAGAGAAGTCCCTGCTCGTCGATAATCTTCATTGCCTCTTCTACCGTATTCTCCACGCTGATACACGCCAGCTTACTGAAAGGCATCATAATGCTTTTACACGCATAACCAATACCTCCTGTCTGCTTTTATTGTAAGTATATTATACACTAAATATTCTCAATTTGCCAGTCTATCGGTGCGATTCCATGCTCCTCAAGAAACGCATTTGCCTTGCTGAAATGCCGGCACCCGAAAAATCCCCGGTATGCCGAGAGAGGACTCGGATGCGGTGCCGTTAAGATCAGGTGCTTCGGATTCGTAAGCATCGGTATTTTGGACTGCGCCGGTCTGCCCCAGAGGAGGTACACAATCGGACGATCCTGGGCATTTACTGCCTGAATGACCGCATCGGTGAACTGTTCCCAGCCTCTTCCCTGATGGGAATTCGCCTGGTGCGCGCGCACCGTAAGCACCGTGTTGAGCAGAAGCACTCCCTGATCTGCCATTTTTCAGATAGCCGTTATTCGGAATGTAACAGCCCAGATCATCGTGCAGTTCCTTATAGATATTCTGCAGGGAAGGCGGGATCTCCTTTTGCTCCGGCAGCACGGAAAACGAAAGACCATGTGCCTGATTTACATTGTGGTAGGGGTCCTGTCCCAGCAGAAGCACTTTTACCTCACTAAGCGGTGTAAAATGAAAGGCATTAAAGATATCCTCCGCCGGCGGATAGACCACTGTTCTGCTGTATTCCTCCCGCACAAATGTGTATAATTCCCGGTAATACGGCTTACGGAATTCCCCCTGGATTGCCGGAAGCCAGTCATTGTCAATCATCGACATATCCCACTACTCCTTTTTTCACAGACAGCAGTGTGGGCGCACCGTGCTATCGCCGCACAGATACGCCCCTCGCTGCCAGATCGTTCTTCAGATCCATAATCTCAAGTTCTTTATAGTGAAACAGGGATGCCGCAAGAACCGCATCCGCTTTTCCCTTTGTCAGGGCATCATAAAAATGATCCTTCGTCCCGGCGCCGCCGGAAGCAATCACAGGAATCGATACATTTTCCGCGACCTGTCTGGTCAGTTCAATGTCATATCCCGCTTTCGTACCATCGCAGTCCATGCTTGTCAGAAGAATCTCCCCTGCGCCAAGCCGGTCTGCCTTCATCGCCCACTCGACGGCATCCAGACCCACATCAATCCGTCCGCCGTTCTTATAGATATTCCACCCGGAGCCGTCCGCGCGTCTCCTTGCGTCAATCGCAACCACCACGCATTGGCTGCCGAATTTGTCTGCCGCCTCCGAGATCAGTTCCGGCCGGTTGATCGCGGAAGAATTGATCGCAATCTTGTCTGCGCCCTCGCGGAGCAGTGCCTTAAAATCATCACCGTCCTTATGCCGCCTCCGACCGTAAACGGAATGAACACTCGCTCCGCCACGCGGCGCACCATATCGACCACGGTATTTCTGGCGTCCGAGGTAGCGGTGATATCCAGAAATACCAGTTCGTCCGCACCTGCCTTATCGTAGGCTGCCGCAATCTCCACCGGATCTCCGGCATCCCTCAGATTCACAAAATTAACACCCTTTACCACACGTCCGCCATTCACGTCCAGACAGGGAATCACTCTCTTTGTAAACATCGCATGCCTCCGCTATATTTCCGCAAAATTCTTCAATATCTGAAGTCCCACTGTGCTGCTCTTCTCCGGGTGAAACTGGCACGCAAACAGGTTGCCCTTCTCCACGGAAGCATGAATCGTCACGCCGTACTCTGTGGTCGCCTTCACAATCGACGGATCTTTCGCTTTCAGGTAGTAGGAATGTACAAAATAGACATACGGCTGTTCCTTCAATCCGGCAAACAATCTTCCCTCATGCGGGAAATCCAGTGAATTCCAGCCGATGTGCGGGATCTTAAGTCCCGGCGCCTCCGGAATCTTCACGATCTCTCCGTCCAGCAGATGAAGTCCCTCCACGCCGTCACTCTCCTCGCTGCCCTCAAACAGCAGCTGCAGACCCAGACAGATGCCGAGAAACGGCTTGTCTTCCTGCACAACCTCGCGGATCACCTGATCCAGCTCATATTTTTTCAGCTGCTGCATTGCCGTTCCAAAAGAACCGACACCCGGCAGTACCACTCTGTCTGCCCGG
>ENA-OQDW01000466-OQDW01000466.1-human-gut-metagenome-genome-assembly--contig:-NODE-466-length-16748-cov-9.180615_pt1 | contig 16748 bp, 17 predicted proteins | sample MGYA00242784_ERZ504613 | MGnify/ENA primary metagenome ERZ504613 (study PRJEB26092, sample SAMD00036330) | human gut metagenome | host: Homo sapiens | study: EMG produced TPA metagenomics assembly of... | reverse complement strand
TTTTACATGAGGATTTTGTCTCAGCAACCATCCAAGATATATAGATGGTTGCCAAGCCTCTGTGTCCCTTATATAAAAACATTATAAAGCCTTTAGATAGAGCTCGTTATCCCGAACTGAGGTATATTCGTAACCCAGCGCAGCCATATTCGTAACCCAGTGCAACCATATTCGTAACCCAATGCAGCCATATTCGTAACCCAACGCAGCCATATTCGTGAATAAGTTTTAGATAATTATCTATCATCCATCACGATTTACATACACCACGCACATTAATACACTAATATACAGATACTTAAATAGCGTGACAGATACTCCGAAAACGGGAATATCCATCACGCTATACAGGAGAGATAATTACCTCATTATCAAACGTTTAAAGATTTAAAAAGAGGAAACGTGTAAAATCTAGCACTTTGAAAGCTAGGATACGTGCAACAACAAGAATACCAGGAAGTTATAAGACGTAAAATCTATAGTCAATTATTAAGATGGAAATCAGACGATAATGGGCAGAACGCATTACTCATTGATGGGGCACGACGTATTACCTATCGACTCCTTACGTCATTCACACCTCAGACTTAGCGGAAAAAGATGGGATAGTATATCTGCCACTCTATATGACACCCCTGCTATAAACAAGAACTAGAAGAGGGCGTGCAAAGACAATATCTTGCACACCCTCTTTTTTTCCATATCCCTACAATATCTCCAACTGATCCTTTACCGCCTTATAGCAGCGGCGGGAAACCGTGATTTCCTCATGGTCGAAGGGAGGAGAAAAAATGCAGCGGAGCGTATAGTTCTCAATGCAGAGAAGATAATCGAGATTGATGATGCAATCCTGACGAACCTGAGCCAGAGAAGGCGACATGGAAAGGATGGTCTTTGCCGTGACCTGCCTCTTCAATTTATAAACCTGCCCATTCGACAACTTCAACTGCCAAAGATGAGTAGCCTCATCAAAAGTGCAACTGAACACATCATCGGGCTTCAACATCAATAAACCCGAAATGGTCTGAATGGCAAGACGCTTGGCTGCTGTTCCCAGCATCCCATTCATTCCCGAAAAATCCTGAGCCTTCTGAGAAGCCAAGACTGATTCAGAAGAACAGGAAGAGGACTCTGGAACGGAAGAAGCATCTTCATCCACATCATCTCCATCTTTCATTTTCTGCCGGATTCGGTCTACCACCAGTTCAAACTCATCCTGCTGATAAGGTTTCAACAGAAAATCGAAGGCAGAGGCTCTGAGCGCATCAATCATATACTTATCAAAGGCGCTGTAAAATACTACGATAAGTTCCATCGGAATTTCATCTCTCAAAGATTGCAACACCTCAAAACCCGTCTGTCCAGGCATTTCAACATCGATGAACAGTACATCGGGCTGTATGCTCATCACCAGATTCTTTGCCGATACCGCCGAAGAGGATGTGGCAATCACCTCAAAATCTTCCAGAGTTGCCAAATCATCCTGTAACCTGTGGATGCTCTGTGGTTCATCGTCCACAATCACAACCTTAATTCTATCTTGCATGTTATTTCGTTTTAAATTCTTATGAAAAGTTTCTTACTTAAAGACATTATAATCGTAATTACATGGAACTCCGATACTTACACATATTCCTCTATTCCTGGTACCACCCTCCTCTTCTGATGCTCCTCTGTTGCTCTGCATCTTGAAAAACATCTTGCGTTCGTTGCTTGCATTAAGCATTTCGATGGTACTGTTCAGAATTCTCAATCCGGTTCCCGTACTGGCAGCACAATTTTTCTTTTTCTTGCCAACGGTACCCGAAACTCCACATCCGTTGTCTGTAACATCTATGCGGAGCATATCGTCCTCAACCCAGATGTTACATCCAGCAAAGGCTTATCTTCCGTCTCTTTCATTCCCACAAAAGCATGTTTCAAAGCATTCTCTACAGGAATCTGGATAATCATAGACGGCAGCATGAGCTTCATATCCACATCCTTGGCAACATGGAACTGAGGCATCGGAAGGAACGGATTGGTTTCATGGCGAAGAGTAGAATAGCTCGTCACCATCTGCAGTTCCTCTTCCAAACTTACCGCCATCTTATCGCAAGAAAGCAAGTAGGCACGCAGTACCTGTATCAGGAGCTGAAGCGGTTTGACATTAACCCCCTTCGGAAGATTAGATACGAAGATATTGAGCACATTAAATACAAAATGAGGCGAGAAACGATTGCGCACATTCTCCATCTTCAGAGCCATCATCCGGTTCATCTCCTCATGATGCTGATGCTTGCTGCGCAACCATTTGTAACGGAGGAAAGCGATGAGAGCCAACGCGCTCATTACCAGCAAGCCGATAATCAGGAGCAGGATGACTCTAAAGGATCTTACCTCTGCTTGCGTGGTGCTAAGGGATAAATCACGGCGAACGATGGCCGTATCCTGCTTGAATCTCAATTCATTCTCCTGAACATTCGAAACCATCGTAGCGTTACGGAGCGAATCGTCGTACTGATTCATCAGTTTCTGATATTGCAGAGCCTTGGCATATTGTCCCTTGCGCTCACAAAGAGCCGCCAGTCCCTTATGATAAAGGTAAAGATAATTAGGCGACATCTTGGAGAGATCGTATGGCTTGTTCAAAATCTCAGTAGCCTTCACCAGACTATCCTGCTTCAGAGCCAGAGATGCATTCAATCCATCCACATAGAATTGCACATCGCTCTGCATGGAGGGCTGGGCAAAGAAGAATTTCGTGGTAAGAGTCAGATATTTCTGTGCAGAATCCAACCGGTTGAGCTCCAGATAAGTCTGTCCGAGATTAGCATCAACAATAGCCGTCGCCAGGGGCTGTTCCATCTGCCGTGTAGCCTTTTGAGCCTTCAGAAAGCATTTCAGAGCCTCAGCCGGTTTTTCCTGACTGCTGTACACATTTCCCCAACTGTTGTAAAAGAAATGAACATCTTTCGGATTCTTTGGCGGATACAGCGTTCAGCCTTCTGGAAATAATGATGCGCCAGCTGATAGTTCTGCAAATCATTATAAACCTGTCCCAGTCCTGAGAGAATACTGTTCTGGGCTTCATGCTGATTCAGAGAATCTGCCAGGAAATAGGCACGGCGATACCAGGAAGAAGCATCCGCCAGCTTACCCATCTGTCTGGACGCATCGGCAATATTGATACATACATCAATCGCCTCGCCGCAACTGTCAAGGTTCATGATTTCATGATAAGCTTTCTCATAATAATTCAAAGCCTCCTTCCTCTTGCCGGAAACCAGTAAAAGTATGCCTTGCAGATTATCAGCATAAGAAAGAATTCTGTTGTCAGGAGTTTGTTTGCAATAAGCGTTAACCGAATCTATCAACGACTGGCATTGGGCATCAGCCCCTTCATATAATAACATTTAGCTATTAATATTTTTTTCCATTGATCGCTTTTATCGGGATTACCTTCACATTTGAAATTTCTTATCAGCATGATCATCGAATCAGGATGACTCTGCATGAGAGATTGGTGACCGGACACAAATTCATCGATATCTTTATGCCACGACTCATCACCCTTCTGCCGATGAGAACAAGCGGCAAACAGCAGCATCAGAACGAATAGCCACAGAAGGCACAGTCCGTTCTTAATCTGCATCGTCATTATCTTTCTATATACACTTACCATGATAGACTATTTAAATGAATTTATGTTTCAGTTGCGAAAGTACAACAAAAAATCCAAATAGACAAAAAAATAACTGAAAAACTCATTTTTTATATAAAATATGAACTAAAACGCGTTTAAATGTGTATCTTTGTAGCATGGAAATGCATTTATTCAAAAATATAGAACTAAATAATATACCTGAAAGGATGAACAATCCATTCAGCTACGAACCTCATCCGCTCTGCATCGAAGCATGCAAGGAGCTGCAGGATGAACTCTCACAGCGAAACGACTGGCGGGAGGAAATAGACCGTGGAAAGATGTTCGGCGTACTTATCGTAGAAGCCGACAATGGTAAGATTGGCTATCTGAGAGCTTATAGCGGACAGATTGGCGGCAGAAGCGACTGGGAAGGTTTTGTGCCAGCCGTTTTCGATTATCTTCAACCCGACGGATATTTCAAGGTACATGAGGCTGAGATTTCGGAAATGAACCAGCAAATCAGACAGTTTGAAGCCAACGAAACCCTGATAAAGGCGAAAAGCCTGATTGATGATTTGCAGCAAAAGCGCCAGGAAGTTATCGCAAACTATCAGACAAAGATAAAAGAAGCAAAGGAAAAGCGAGATGCAAGGCGCCAGGAAGCCCTTTCGGCAGGAACGTCCCTGAGCGAGGAAGAGGAGAAAGCGATGATAAAAGAGAGCCAGTTTATGAAGGCAGAACTGAAGAGGCTGAAAAAGTCGATAAACGAAAAGACGGCGTACGAAACGCTATATGAAAACTACGAAAAGGATTTGAAAAGTGCGAAACAGCTCCGCAAACAGTTATCTGAAGAACTTCAGGAATGGCTGTTTTCGAAATTCCAGATGCTGAATGCGGAAGGAGAAAGTAAGGATCTGCTGGAGATTTTCAAGGACGAGGCGGTTAAGATTCCACCTGCCGGAAGTGGAGAATGCTGCGAGCCGAAACTCCTGCAATACGCTTACCAGCATGGCTACAAGCCTCTGCAGATGGCGATGTTCTGGTGGGGAGAGAGTCCGAAAGAAGAAATCAGACATCATCTTCAGTTTTATCCTGCCTGCAACGGAAAATGCAAACCGATACTACATTGGATGCTGCCTAAAACAGTCTTTGAAACCCAACAGACCGAAACTACTATATATAATAAGGTGGAAACGCTCTACGAAGACCGTGAACTGGCAGTCATCTATAAGCCCGAAGGTTTACTCTCGGTTCCGGGGAAAGATGCAACCCAGCCTTCCGTCTACGCTCTGATGCGCAGGAAATATCAGGAAGCTACCGGTCCGCTCATCGTCCATCGTCTGGACATGGCAACAAGCGGACTGATGATTATTGCCAAGACCGAGTTTGCCTATCATCGCCTGCAGAAGGAGTTTCTGAATCATCGGGTTCAGAAGAAGTACGTAGCCATCGTTTGCGGAAAAGACAAGGAATCGTGCAACCGGATTCTGAAAGAAGCTGAAGGCGGAAGAGGTTACATCTCGCTCCCCCTGATAGCAGATTTTCTAGACCGTCCACGCCAGATTGTAAACCGCGAACAGGGCAAGGAAGCCATTACAGAATACGAGGTTCTAGAGCGTATTGACGATACCCATCTTCGCCTGGCGCTCTATCCTAAAACGGGCAGAACGCACCAGCTGAGAGTGCATTGTGCTCATCAGGAAGGTCTGAATGCCCCTATCATCGGCGATCCGCTCTACGGCAACGAGCCGGCAACAAGACTGCATCTTCATGCAGAGGAAATCACATTTGAGCACCCGATGACGGGAAAGAAGATGACTATAACAAGAAAGGCTGATTTCTAACCGAAACCAGCCTTTCTTCATATCTGCGGATGACAGAATCCGCAGAAACAGATGAAAACATCGTAACATCAGACAAAGAACATCACGATAACCTGAGCTATCACCACTCTGATAAACATGCCGAGCGGATAAACCGTAGCATAACTGATACTTGGCGTATCGCCATCCAGCGTCTCGTTGGCGTAAGTAAGCGCCATCGGATTCGCCATACTTCCACAGAGGATTCCGCAGATACTGCCGAAGTCATACTTCTTGGTCTTCAGGATGATGAGACCTACGATAACCACAGGTATAACCGTGATAAGGAAACCGATGCCTACCCACATCAAACCTTCCGGACGGACTACCGTCTCGAAGAACTGTCCACCAGCCGCCAATCCCAGGCAACCGAGATAGAGGGCAAGCCCCAGTTCTCGCAGCATCAGACCCGCACTTCGCGTCATGTAAGAGATGAAATGCACACGAGGCCCCAGCGCACCAATCAGAATACCCATTACGATAGGACCACCGGCAATACCCAGACGCACAGAAGCCGTCATTCCAGGAATATCCAGAGGAATGGTTCCTACGGCAAGACCGAGAATGATTCCGAGGAAGATAGCGCCGAGGTTCGGCTCGTTCAGGGTCTTTACGGTATTACCCAGAAACTGTTCTACATGGTCGATACTCGTAGGGTCGCCAACTACCGTCAGTCGGTCGCGTACTGCAGACGGAGGTCATCTGTAGCAAGCAGACGGATATCACCACGAAGCACTCGGCTCACATTCACGCCATAGGAATTTCGCATCTGCAAACTGCCCAGACGCTTGCCGTTCAGTCCTGGACGGGTAACAACGATAATGCGGCTTTCTACCTTCGCATCAATCGCATTCCAGTCTACCTTATCATTATTCCACTCCTTATCCACCTTCTTTCCGAAGAGAATCTGCATCGCCGAGACCTCTTCCTTATTGGTAACCACGAGCACATTATCATTCGTATGAAGAACCGTATCAGCCTGAGGAACTATCACCTGTTCGCCTCTCCACACACGGGAGATGATGAACTTGCGATGCGTCATCATCGTAATCTCTGCTATGGTATTGCCGTTCAGGGCAGGATTCACGATTACGTATTGTCCGATAGACGTATGGTCGTCATCATCATTATTGCGAATCTCCAGATCTTCCGGTTTCACAAAGAGTTTGCGCAAGAGCATCATCGCCAGGATAACGCCCACAACACCCAACGGATAAGTAACGGCACAGCCCAGAGCCGCACCTTCGCTAGGCAAGCCCAACTGCTGCAACGCCTGCTGGGCAGCACCAAGGCAGGCGTATTGGTTGTGGCGCCACACAGGATGCCCATCATATCAGGCAGACTGATTGGTAGAATCCAGCACAAGCCGAGCGAGAACAAGGTTCCCACCAGGATGACAGCCAGACTCCACAGATTGAGCGAAATGCCTTCGTGACGCATCGAACCGAAGAAGTTAGGACCCACATAAAGACCCAGCACATACACAAACATGGTAAGGCCGAAGCTTTCTGCAAACTCCAGCATATTCTGGTCAATAGAGAGTCCGAGATGACCCGCTATAATACCCACGAAGAATACGAAGGCTATGCCAAGGGAGATTCCTTTGACATGAATCTTGCCGAGGGCAAGACCCAAAGTACAAATCAAAGACAGGATAACGATGCCTTGCACCGCCGAATGCACGTTGATTAAATTATCAAACCACATAATGTTTCTTTATATCTGTTCTAGATAATATTTTAAAAATTGCTTTTTATCGATGCAAAGGTACATTAAAATGCGAACAAAACAAAATAATTCCCATTTTTTTTTGTATTATTCTCGATTTGCAGTACCTTTGCATCCGTAAAATGTAATAAGAATGAAAGATATTTGTTGTATTGGGCACGTAACAAAGGATAAAATCGTGACCCCGAGCAGTACGGTTTACATGGCTGGCGGCACCTCTTTTTATTTTGCCTACGCCATCAACCAATTGCCAAAGGATGTAAGTTTCTCGCTCATTACGGCGATGGATCCTACCGAGAAGGAACCAGTTGAAAAAATGCTCAAGGCTGGAATAGACGTCACCTTGAACCCATCGCGCAATACGGTTTTCTTCGAGAATATTTATGGCGATAATCCTAACGACCGTAAGCAGCGAGTGCTTGCCAAGGCAGATCCTTTCACCATCCAGCAGCTGGAGCATGTAGAGGCAAAGGTTTTTCACCTGGGCAGTCTGCTGAGCGATGATTTCTCGCCAGAAGTGGTTGCCTTTCTTGCCAAGAAGGGAAAAGTTTCCATCGATGTGCAGGGATATCTGCGCGAGGTGAGAGACGAGAAAGTTTACGCTACCGACTGGAAGGACAAACTCCAGGTGCTCAAGAACACCTATTATCTGAAGGTGAATGAGACCGAAATGGAGACCATTACCGGACTGAAGGACCCGAAGGAAGCCGCCAAGCTGATTCATGCCTGGGGCGTAGCCGAGGTTATCATCACCCTGGGTAGCGAGGGTTCGCTGGTTTATGTAGATGATACGTTCTACGACATTCCAGCCTATCCTCCTCATGAAGTAGTAGATGCTACCGGATGCGGCGATACCTATTCGGCAGGCTATCTCTACAAGCGCCTGCAGGGAGCCAATCCGGTAGAAGCCGGCAAGTTTGCGGCAGCCATGTGTACCATCAAACTGGAGCACAACGGACCATTCAACCGCACCATTCAGGACGTAGAACGCATCATGAAATAAATTTTAGATAATTTATCCTATTATCTTCTTATTTTTGCCTGAATTGGTGTAACTTTGCATCCAATTATGGAACAGATTTCACCAATTCAGGCATTATTGCAGCAACGCACATTACTCCAGTTGGAGTATTATACCGAGAAAGAAGCCTTCCGCAAGCTTACCGAACAGATGGGAATGCAGCGGAAGGTGAAACGAGGTGATGCCTGGTTCCCGCTACAGGTGGGAAAGAGCTTTTATAATTCGCTGAACCAGACAGCCATAGAGGTTTTCCGAACCTCTGACCAGGATATCGAGCACAATTTTGAGTTCGGTCGCCCCGTCATGTTCTTTATGGTCAAGAAGATGGGCAAGAATGAGAACCAGGCAACACAGTCCTCCAGCAGTCAGAAAACCCTTCAGACGCTAATCATAAAGTTCAAAATTCAAATCTCAAAGGTCAAAGTATAAAATATTTCTCCTTTACCGGAACCGTGAGTTATGTAGATGGCGACAGAATGGTGGTTACCGTTCCCGATTCTGCCCCTCTGCTCGAACTTCAGCAGTCAACCGATCCTATCGGCGTACAGCTATCCTTTGACGAAACCAGCTACAAACTGATGTTCGAGGCCCTGGACCGCGTGATGAAGGCGAAGAACAACCGTCTGGCTTATCTCCGCGATTTATTCTATTCCCATCAGAAGGCAGGAAGATTCTCCTTCGAACCGATGAAGTTCCCTTGGCTCAATCCTACCCAGGAAAGGGCTGTGAACGAGGTGCTTTGGGCGAAGGATGTGGCCATCGTTCACGGACCTCCGGGAACCGGAAAGACTACAACCCTGGTGGAAGCCATCAACGAAACCCTGATGCGTGAAAGCCAGGTTCTGGTGTGTGCACAGAGCAACATGGCGGTAGACTGGATATCAGAAAAACTGGTGGATAGGGGCATCAACGTGCTCCGTATCGGAAACCCGACCCGCGTGAACGACAAGATGCTGGGCTTCACCTACGAGCGTCGCTTTGAGAGCCATGCTGATTACCCTCAGCTTTGGGCGATTCGCAAGGCAATCAGAGAATTAAGAAAGAACAGGAAGAAGGGTAGCGAAAACTATCATCAGAAGATGGATAGGCTGAAGAGCCGTGCCGCCGAGATAGAACTCCGCATCAACGCAGAACTCTTTGGCGAGGCGCGTGTCATCGCCTGTACCCTGGTAGGCTCAGCCCATCATCTGCTGGAAGGCATGAAGTTTGGTACCCTCTTTATCGACGAGGCTGCCCAGGCTTTGGAAGCAGCCTGCTGGATTCCGATGAGAAGAGCCAGCCGGGTGATTCTGGCAGGCGACCATTGTCAGCTGCCGCCTACCGTAAAGAGTATTGCGGCATTAAGAGCCGGACTGGGCAAGACCCTGATGGAGCGCATCGCCGAAAACAAGCCGGAGGTGGTAACCCTGCTGAAAATCCAATACCGCATGAACGACGAAATCATGCGATTCTCCAGCGACTGGTTCTACGGGGGCAAGGTGGAGAGTGCGCCTCAGATTAAATACCGAAGCGTATTGGATTACGACCATCCGATAACGTGGATTGATACTTCAAACGAGGAGAATCAGATAACGATAGAAGGAGAAGATGCTCCCGAGGATTCTGCATCTGCCTCATCTGCAGCTTCTGCTGCCAATCTGAATTCCGACTTGAACTTCAAGGAGCAGTTTGTGGGCGAGAGTTTCGGGCGCATCAACAAGGCAGAAGCCGAGCTAACCCTGCTGACCCTAGCGGAATACTTCACCAAGATAGGCAAACAACGCGTTTTGGAGGAAAGAATTGATGTAGGCATCATTTCGCCTTACCGTGCCCAGGTGCAGTATCTCAAGAAACTCATCAAGAAGTATGAGTTCTTCAAGCCTTACCGCCGCCTGATAAGCGTGAATACGGTAGATGGTTTCCAGGGGCAGGAAAGAGACGTGATCCTCATCTCCCTGGTACGTTCCAACGATGAAGGCCAGATCGGATTCCTGAAAGACCTCCGCCGCATGAACGTGGCGATGACGAGAGCCCGAATGAAGCTCATCATCCTGGGCAACAAGGACACGATGACGAAACATCCTTTCTATAAGAAACTGTGGGAGTATGTGGAAGCTATCAACAACAACGAATAAAATAAAGACTATTTTATGCTACAACGAGACTACATACAGCGGTTGATTTGCGAGTTTATGGCGGCACTCGAAAGAATGCTCGAAAAGAAAGAGGTGGAGGTGAGACGTGAGAAGATTAAGGAGCTCTACAATCAATACGTAGGCCCTTACGCCTTCTACAGCATCGCCACCATCGAGGATGTGATGAAAGCAATGGCAGGAATCGACGACGAGGAGAAGCAACTCTCCAAGATGGATATGCTTGCCGAACTCTACTATCACGAGGCGGATACCGTGGGACAACCTACAAGAGATGAACTCCTGAACAAGGCGTTCATGCTCTTCGATTATGTGGAAGCCCACGGAGATACGTTCTCCATTGAGCGCCGCAACAAAATGGCACAAATCAGACAGAAGATAGGAGATGCGCTCAAATAAAATGAGTGCATTCTCCCCCTCTTTCATATTTTTAGGATAACAAAAACTAATCATAAAGTTCAATGGTCAAAACTCAAAGTTCAAAGTCTACTAATGACATGACTGTAGGTTCGCCCATGCGAGCCATCATCAAATTTGCGATTCCACTTATCTTGGGTTACATCCTTCAGCAGATGTATCTCATCATCGATGCCGCCATCGTGGGAAGATGGATTGGCGTGGGGGCTCTTGCGGCAGTAGGCGCATCCAGCTCCATCATGTTTCTCATCATGGGCTTCTGCAACGGTTCCTGTGCCGGTTTTGCCATCCTGTCGCCCAGCTTTCGGCGCCAGGGATTATGCCAAGATGCGGCTTACGTAAGCAACAGCATCCGCATCGCCGTGGTGTTTGCCGTGGTCATCACCTTTCTTTCCTGCATCTTCTGCGGAAAGATTCTGCATCTGGTGAATACGCCGAAGGAGGTGTTCGATGATGCCTACATCTTCCTGATGCTGCAGTTTGCGGCGATTCCTTTTACCATAGGCTACAATCTGCTCTCCGGTCAGATCCGTGCCTTGGGCAACTCCAAACAGCCTTTCTATTTCCTCATCACCGCCTCCGTCATCAACATCATTCTCGATGGCATTCTGATTCTCGGTATGGGGTTAGGCGTAGAGGGAGCGGGTATTGCCACCTGGATTTCGCAGGGAATCTCCATGCTGCTCTGTATCTGGTTTATCAAGAAGAAAATGCAGATTCTGATTCCGAAGGGTGAGGAAAGAAAATTCGATAATAAGAAGATAAGCATTCTGCTGAACAACGGCGTTCCGATGGGGCTGCAGTTCTCTATTACCGCTATCGGTCTCATCATGCTCCAGAGTGCGAACAACGCTCTGGGAACGGTTTATGTGGCGGCATTCACAGCCTCTATGCGCATCAAATATCTCTTTACCTGCGTTTTTGAGAACATCGGCGTGGCGATGGCTACCTATTGCGGTCAGAACCTGGGAGCCCGGAAGTTGGATAGAATCGGTCAAGGCGTAAGGCGTTCCATCAGGATGATGCTTGGTTTATTTCGTCTTCATCCTTCCTGCTCATCTATCCGTTTGCCGACGAGATGATGATGCTCTTCGTGGATAAAGGCGAGGCTGAGGTGGTGACCTATGCAGCCAGTTTATGCGCATAGCCAACTATTTCTATCCTTGTCTGGGCTTGCTCACCATCCTGCGCTACAGCATCCAGGGCTTGGGTTACAGCAATCTCTCGATGCTGAGTGGCGTGATGGAAATGATAGCGAGATGCGGTGTGAGTCTCTGGCTGGTGCCTGCCCTGGCTTGGACGGGTGTCTGCTTCGGCGACCCTGTGGCGTGGGTCATGGCAGATCTCTTCCTCATTCCCGCCTTCCTGTGGCTTTACAAGCATCTGAAGAAGGAGCAAGTCCGATAGGGTAATTTTGGCGTTTTAAAAATTTGCATTAAAAAATATTCTGCTAAGGGTTAGGAAAATGAAAATTCGATTGTAATATAGGCAAAAGAAAATAAAGTAATGCAAATAAACAAAGAAACGATAGAACAGCTCTTCCGGCAGCATTATCTGAGGATGTACCAATTGGCCAGGGTACTTCTGAAGGACGATGCAGCCAGCAAGGATGTGGTGAGCGAAGTCTTTGCCGATGTGCTCGACGGAAAGACCCAACTGGGTCTTGATAACGAGACAATAGCCAGCGATTCGCCCCTGCCTTCCACTAACGCCGGGAGCTATCTTCTGGTGTGTGTGCGCCATAAATGCCTCAACCTGTTGAGCCGACAGAAGATGAAAGACCGGGTTCATCATCTTCTGAAAGCCGATACTTCGCCTTCGATAGCTCCCCTGGAAGCGACGATTGCCGAAATAGACAAGGAGACCGAAAAGTACGAGGCAATTCAGGCTTATATGGATACTGAACTCACGCCACAAACCCGCAAGGTACTCAATCTCCGTTTTCGGCAGAAACTGAAATATCGGGAGATTGCTACGGAATTGGGCATCAGCGAAGTGGCAGTTTATAAGCATCTGGCGCAAGGCATCAGAAAATTAAAGCAAAAGTTTAACCCTTAGCAGATTTATTATGGACAAGTTTGAAAAAATACTGGATATCATCGACCATCAGGAGAAGTATTCTGATGAGGAGATTCGTGAAATATTGCAGGATGAGGAATGCCGAAAACTCTATCAGACGATGATGGAAGTGGATTCTGCACTTGAAAGCCCCTCTCCTATTATTAATGTAGATGAGGAATGGGAGAAATTCAGCCAGGAGCATCAACTTCAGGAAAAAGCAACTCATCCTATAACTTCCTGGCGCAAGCTGGCAGCATCCATCGCCGGCTTTGTCTTGATTTCGGGTATTGCCTTTGCCGCAATCCATACTTACATCAAGCGCAGCCAGGAACCAACCCAGGTAACGGCTGATACTCATCCGGAAGCCATAAAATCAGATTCCGCAAAGCAGGTAGCAGCAAAGGATTCCCTGACTCATCCGAAACCAGAAAAGCCGGCCATTCACAAGACTTTCGAGAATGTGGCTTTCGAGCAGATGCTTTCTGAAATTGCTTCTTATTATGATTTACAAGTAAAGTTTGAGAATAACGAGGACAAGACCCTCCGCCTCTATTACGAATGGAACAGTCATTCGAGCATCGAGAACATCGTAAAAGAACTGAACCAATTCGAGAATGTAAACATCGAATTGCAACAAAACGAGCTGATTGTAAAATAACAAATAAAAAGCAACATCATTATGAGAAGATTTTCAGCCATCATATTCCTGCTGTGCACGTTCGCCCTGGCGATGAGCGCACAGCACATCCAGCGCAACTATCACGACCGCAGCATGTCGGACGTCCTCATCGACCTCGACAAGGCTTCCAAGCGCTACAAAATCAGTTTCATCTACAACGAACTGGAGGATTTCACAGTTACCCAGAACGTGAAGACAGCCAATATTCCCGATGCTATCCGCAAGGTAATCGGTTTCTATCCGATGCAGATGACCGTGGGCGACAGCCTCATCACGGTAGAATGCATACGCAAGAGCGAGCGCAAGCTGATAGGCAGACTGATAGACAATCACAATCTTCCTGTAGAATTCGCCAATATTCAACTGCTCAACCCGAAGGATTCCTCCTTTCTCTGTGGAGGCGTGAGCAACGCCAATGGCGATTTCGTCATCCCCTGCCAGCAGAAGCAGGGCCTCATGAAGGTTTCGTTCGTGGGCTACAAGACGATTTGCAAGCTGGTACCTATTGCCCGCATCGGAAATGTGAGGATGCAGGCGAATTCATACCTGTTGAAAGGGGTGACCGTTGAAGCCGCAAGGGTTGTAGAAAAAGTAGATAGACAAATCATCTTCCCTACAAAAGAGCAGGTGAAAACGGCTTCCAATGGTTATGATCTGTTGGACAACTTGTCTTTGCCTACCATTATCGTAAATCGAGCAGAACGCAAAGTTCTGTCATTAAAGGGCGGAGATGTGCAAATACGCATCAACGATGTCAAGGCTAGCATGCAAGATGTATTGGCTTTGCAGCCGGATGAAGTTACAAAGGTGGAATTCATCAATGTTCCAGGACTCAAATATGGAGACAGCAATCTGGATGCAGTCATCAACTACCAGGTCCGCCGACGTTATGCCGGTTATGTGGGTGGAGTCTCTACGATGCAAGGCACCAAGGCAGGTTTCAATAATAGCGACGGTTATTTCAAATACAATGTGAAGAAATCGGAATTCAGCATCAACTACAGTTTCTCCTATCGCTCGGTAGAGGAACGAAGCTATGAGAGTCTCGGTACTTATCATCTGCCCACAGGAGAAACTCTACATCGCAATTATTTAGGTTATGATTCTCCGTTCCTATACACCACCAATAATGTACAGTTGGGTTATAATCTTAGTGAGCCAGACAAATATACATTGAATGTACGGTTGAATTTCTACAATCACAACAGTCCTGTGAGAGGCATGAACCAGCTTTATCAGGAAAGCGGCAAGGCAAATCAATATCTGCAAAACAACAGAAAAATGCTGGAGCAGATTCCATCTCTGGACATTTATTATTCGCTCAACATGCCCCATGACCAGAACCTGGCTCTGAACCTGGTGGGTACTTACATCGGCACAGATTACCAGTATCGTATGAGGGAATATACGTTCAACAAATCGCCGGATGAATCTGTAAAGAACGCTCCGCTGACCGATTACAGTTATGATGCAACTGGTAGAAAGCGCTCTCTTATTGGTGAAGGAACATACAGCAAGAACTGGAAACAGATGGCTTTATCGGTAGGTGGACAATATAATATCAGCCACACAGATAACATCTATGTGGGAAGCAGTAATGCTGATACGGAATTGAAGTACAGCAATCTCTATCTTTTCACCCAGCTACAGGGACAGCAGAAGTGGTTCAGTTATCAGGTGGGAGTTGGCGCAACCAGGTCTTCCATCCATCAGGGAGAGAACGGATACAGCAAATGGCTGTTTCGACCACAGGTAACTTTACAGGCAAAGGCTAGCGACCGTCTTAGTTTTAAATGGAGCAGCAAAATCACGTCAGACATCCCAAGCCTTTCCGACTTGAGCGAGTTGCGCCAATATTCCAACAGCTTTGAGGCGCGTGACGGCAATAGCGGTCTGAAGCCATTTACCGGCTACAACAATACCTTGTCGGCTTCCTGGAACATTCCGCTGATGTCTGTGTACCTGGAGGGAAACTGGACGTATTACGCCAAGCCTATAGCTACTTCTATCTTGCCCGAAAAGCGGGAGGATGGCTCTTATCTCTTTGTGAGCAAACCGGAGAATCAGAAGAATCATGATTACAAGCACCTGCTGTTGACTCCAGAAGTTCACCTCATCAAGGATCATCTGGATTTGAACCTTATGTGCGAGTATCAGAATGTCAAGACAAAGGGTTTGGATTATTCCCACGAGTTCAATTACTTCAGTTATGGAGCAGAAATTCGGTACATGACGGGCAATTGGAACATTGGCTATGGTGCCTATAAGGTGGAAAAGAGTTTTTGGGGAGAAAAGACAAACGGCGGAGAGCCAACCTCCAATCTTGCCGTAACCTACAGTTATAAAAACTGGCAGTTTGGCGTTCTCGGATTATTCGTATTCTATCCTCATGGCTGCGTGTATAAGGATGAACTTTTCAACAAGTATGTGCAGCAGAAGAACAAGGTACGCCTTGCTGACCAGGGCAACATGCTTGTCTTTACTGCCAGCTTCAACTTCAGTCATGGCCGCAGATACCATACAGGCAGCCGTAAGCTGAACAATAGCGATAGAGATAATGGTATCAGATAGAATAGTTTTATATTTTCCTGAAATCACAAATAAGCAAAAGGCTGAACTTCCTAACCCGAAGTTCAGCCTTTTTGCATGTCATCAGTAATCCAAATACGCATTTATCGTTTATAGACGATAAAAACGCATCAATCTATCGTTTATAGACGACAAGCATCATTTTAGGGCAATTTTGCGCTGGGACAATTACCCTTCTAAGAGAAGAAAATAATATTTCCAGTTAGAAAAATAAAAATCTCTAACTGGGAAAATATTTAGGATGGAAATGACTCAAAACAGACAGTTGAGACTCACTTTCCGGTTTTTCCGACTCTAAATCGGGTAATAGTCTCAGTTATCCCGTTTTTGCTTGCATTTTTTAGGAAAACATGATTTTGTATTTCAGCAAGGTCTAAATCTACTTTAAAGCAAAAAACAAAGCAATTTTGAGGGTTTGGGAGACCTAAAAAGAATGCTTTTGTAAAATCTTTCGAATAATCTATAGGGCTGAGACCGAAAATAAAAAACTGAGAAACCTTCATAAGTCGTTGCTTTCTAGGGAATTAGATTATCGCCTCTTTTCCTTTTACTTGCTTCCATAGTCTCAGTCTCAGAGTCTCAGTTGTTTTTCAAGCACCCCCTCTTCTTCTTATATACTTATATATTATAT
>ENA-OQDW01000464-OQDW01000464.1-human-gut-metagenome-genome-assembly--contig:-NODE-464-length-16878-cov-2.544923_pt1 | contig 16878 bp, 26 predicted proteins | sample MGYA00242784_ERZ504613 | MGnify/ENA primary metagenome ERZ504613 (study PRJEB26092, sample SAMD00036330) | human gut metagenome | host: Homo sapiens | study: EMG produced TPA metagenomics assembly of... | reverse complement strand
CCCAAACAAAATGACGATTTGCAAAGGGTCAAGACCGTTCAGGCACCTCTGCGCAAAAAAATTCCCACATCAGCCTTGCAATAGGAGTGTGATAAAAAATGCCAACGCCGCCGAAACCGATAGTTGTACTGGAAACAGAAAAGAGATCCCATCGAACTAAAGCTGAAAAGGCCCAGAGAAAAAAGGCAGAAGAAGCTCTGCTTACTGGACAGGCAATGCGTGAAAAGCCACAGGTGAAGCAGAACAACATTGCCCACAAAGAGTTTCTGCGGATTAAAAAACTCCTTGAAAAAATCGATAAAAATGATGATTTAAATGCGAATGTTATTAACCGCTATTGTCAGATCTATGCCGAGTGCATTGACTTTGAAGAAAAACGCGAGATGTTTTGTCAGCGAGTTAAAGATTTTGAGGATAGTCCGGACATTGATCCGGATATTGACTATTTTAAAACCTTAGCGACCTTGCAAGCACAGGTAATCGCGATTGATAAACAAATTCAGGCGAAGCGCAAAATGATGCTTGATATCGAAAAAGAATGCTTGATGACCGTGGCGGCCGCCTTGCGGTCCATACCCAAAAAGCCAATTGAAGAAGAGGAGGATCCGATGCAGCAGCTTCTTCAGAGGCGTGCGCAGAGGTAGCAATGTACAATGAAGAATCCGCAGAATTCGTCTTAGATTTTATCCAATGTCTGAAGCACACTGATGGAAAGTGGGCAGGAAAGCCGTTTATTCCGATGGAATGGCAGGCAAAAGCCGTCCGGGAGTTCTACGGAACACTCAAAGAGGATGGATATCGGAAGTATGAATACCTTTACCTTGAAATTCCGAAGAAAAACGGCAAGTCGGAGTTGTCGGCAGCGCTAGGCCTCTACCACACCTTCGCCGATGGGGAGATTCGCGGAGAGGTGTATATCTGTGCCGCAGATAAACAAAATGCAAGCATCGTTTTTAACGTCGCCCTTGCCATGATCGAACAGTGTCCGTTTCTCAAAAAACGAGCAAAAATTCGGGAATCCACCAAGGAAATCATTGACAAAGAAACACAGACTATTATGAAAGTCATGTCCAGTGAGGCATTTTCAAAGCATGGTTACAAGCCTAGCTGCGTGATTTTCGACGAGTTGCACGCGCAACCAACCCGCGAACTATGGGACGTTATGACGTTTGGCGCAGGAGATGCACGTGAGCAGCCTGTCTGGATCGTACTGACGACAGCGGGTGATGATCCGGATCGTCAATCCATTGGATGGGAAATCCATAAACGGGCGCGTGGAATCTTAGAATTCCGAAAAGGTAATATTGATGGAAATGTCGATTACGAGAACTGGCTACCGTTCATATGGGGCATGCCAGATGATCCGGACGAATGTGCAAAAATCGATATATTCGATCCCAAAACGTGGTATGCTTGCAATCCCTCATTGGGTGAAACGCTCAAAGAAGAAAAGATTGCTTTGGAAGCAAAGCAGGCAAAAGGAAGCGAGGCGGAGGAGCGCAATTTTCGCTGGCTGCGTCTAAATCAGTGGATATCTACAAAGACGGTCGGATGGCTTCCAATTCCGTTATTTGATAAGTCAGAAAAAGAAATAACGTTTGAAACGCTGAAGGGAAAGACGTGCGTAGGAGGATTAGACCTATCTACCACAACAGATCTTACAGCGTTTGTTTTATTATTTCCGCCGCAAATTGGGCTAGATACCTGGTATGCGATCTTTAAAGCCTGGATAACGGAAGAAAAACTTACCGAGCGGGAAAAGAGAGATCACATGCCCTTCCGTGAATGGGCTGAAAAAGGATATGTTGAAATCACACCGGGCAATGTGATTGACTTTGATTTTATCGAAGGAGAGATCGTGAAATGCTGCGAAGAGTATCAAGTGAAGATGGTTGGGGCTGACCCATGGCTCAGCAGAAGTATCAGCCAGCACCTTGAAGGCGTAACAACGGTTGTTGAAATTCCGCAAACTATGCAGGGGCTGTCAGGCGCGATGAAGGAATTGGAAAAGCTGTTGCGAAAGCGGGTAATGAAACACCCGAAAAATCCGTGTGCACGCTGGTGCTTTGGAAACGTCAGGTGCGCGGTAGATGGAAATGAAAATATGAAGCCGATGAAAAATAAATCTATCGGCAGAATCGATATTGCGGTTGCCTGGATCATATCTATGGCGGCCTGGTTGTTATCGGATAAGGTGGTTGATAAAAATGCAGCGATTTTGGATAATAATTGGTCGATGTAAGACGGCACTGCTTAATGCAGTTCCGGATTTACTAGCCATTATTGGGGCAATTTTGATTGCTTATGGAATATCCATAATTTACCTCCCTGCCGCATGGATCGCTGCGGGAGCAGAGTGCATAGCGGGGGCTGTGATCTGGAGCCGCGGATATACCGGAACGGGAGGTGATGCGCCGTGATTTTTGACAGAGCCGTAAACCATAAAGCGTCTAATCAGCACGCGCACCCAGCGGGACAACGCTGACACTTTCAGACGCAGCCTCATGGGATACGGGCACGATCAGCGAAAGCAAATCCATGAAGCTGTCGGCGGTGAACGCTTGCGTGGAAGTTTTATCAAACACCATCAGCAAATTGCCAGTTTACGTAATTGACGGGAATACAAAAGCAAAACTCAAGAACCATCCGCTGGCGCATCTTTTGTCAGTGCGCCTAATGAGGCAATGACACCGAGCGTCGCCAAAAAGTTGACGCACTGCAATATCCTTTTGGGTGGAAACGGTTATCAGATCATCGTGCGGGATTCAATCAATGCAAGGCCGCGCGAACTGATCCCAGTTCCATATTACAGTATAGAGCCTTTCTTCGATACATCAGGGAAACTATGGTATTTATATACCAATCCGCGCACGGGAGAAATGCGCAGGCTCAATCAATTCGACGTACTCCACTACAAGGCGTATAGCGAAGATGGAATCACGGGAATTTCTGTGCTTACCCGCGCTCAGGAGACGATAAGCACGGCTAGAGCCGCGCAGCGGTACGAAAATAAATTTTACTCCATGAATGCACAGCCCTCCGGCGTGCTTACAATCGATACGAGCCTCGCCAAGGAAGCAAAAGACAAAGTGCGCGCCGAATGGGAAAGAATCCATAGCGGCGTAGACAATTCTTTTCGCACGGCAGTGCTGGACCTCGGTATGAAATACCAGCCGATATCAATTTCCAACAAAGATGCGCAGTTTATTGAGAGCAAGGCTGTCACAGTGAAGATATTTCCCGCTTCTTCGGCGTGCCCCTTTATAAACTGGGTGCCGGGAAGCAGAGCTATGATTCAAACGAGCAAAACGGGATCGAATACATCTCCGGAACAATTCATCCTACATCTCCCAATATGAGGAGGAGGACAGTTATAAACTACTCTTCGACAGCGAACTCAGCCGGGGCATGTGGATCAAGCGGAACATGATGGCGGAACTTCGCGGCGACAGCGAAAGCCGTGGAAGCTGGTACCGTAATATGCGAGAGATTGGTGCTTTCTCCGTCAATGATATCCGCGATCTAGAGGATATGCCGGATGTGGAAGGCGGAGACGCCCGGTATGCCAGCCTGAACTATGTGCCGCTCGACCAGTTTGCGCAGCTCAGCGAAAAACGCGCGGAGAACGGAGGCAAGAAATGAAGTTTTGGAATGTTGTAAAAAATGAGGAGACGGGTGCGCCGGAGATTCGTATCGAAGGCCCGATTCAGATGGAGGAGAGCCTTTGGGCGTGGATTTTCGGAGAAGAAGAGCAGACTGCCAAAGGAATCAGGGAGGAAATCCGCAAGATGGACGGTCAGGACATCACCGTCTGGATTAACTCGAACGGCGGCGAATGCATTGCGGCGTCCGTCATCTATACAGCCCTCAGAGAGCATAAGGGAAAGGTGACAGTTAAGGTGGATGGTAGCGCAATTTCCGCCGCGTCCGTCATTGCCATGGCGGGGGATGAAATTCTGATGTCACCCACGTCCGTTATGATGATTCACAATCCGCTGACCTACGCGGAGGGCGAAGTAAAGGACATGGAGAAAGCGATCAGAGTCCTTACGGAGGTCAAGGAGACGATCGTCAATGCCTATGCAGCCAAAACTGGAAAGCCGCGTGAGGAGATTTCCCGGCTCATGGATGAAGAAACATGGATGGGCGCAAAAAAAGCAGTCGATCTGGGATTTGCGGACGGCGTGCTCTTTTCCAAAGAGGAAACGGACGATAACACTATGAATGGGATCGTCCGGGGGATGCGCACTATCTATAACAGCCTGAGTAGTACTACGGTGAACACCGGCGAGTTACTCCGGCATCTGAAAGCAGTAAATCACGAAGCGTGGGAACTGGCGAGAGCCAGTTAGCCATAGAACAAAACAGATTTTAAACAGGAGGACAAAACAGAATGGAACGCATTTATGAACTGAAAAACCGGCGCGCTAGTCTGCTTGATGAAGCGCAGAAAGCACTTGATGCGCACAGCATGGAAACGTACAACGCAAAAATGGATGAGATCAGAAATCTAAACACGGAAATTAGCGCACTAGAAGAATTGAATGTTGAAAAAGGCCGGTTTGAGGACAGCAACGCAAACATGGTGACGAAAGCGCAGGTTGCACAGCAGCAAAAAGAGGATCAGCAGGTAAAAAATAAACTGGATAAGGCGCGCAGCGGAAACGAGTACGTTAACGCCTTCGTAAATGCGCTTCGTGTCGGCGCGCGGGTAGGCCGTGACCGGAACGAGAAGTTGGAGCCGCTGTATAACGCGCTCTCCATCGGAGGAGGGGAACCAGCGGGCAGCGACGGTGGATTCCTTGTACCGGTGGAATTTGACGACATGATCCACCGCGTCATGAAGGATTATATCCGCCTTGCTGACTACTTCAAACTTGAGACGGTTAATGGCTTTACCGGATGGAGAGCGATCGAGACGACCGCGCTTCGCAAGCCCTTGCCGAAGATCGGCGAACTGGAAGAGATCGGTAAAACCGATCAGCCGAGTTTCCGTAAGATCGAATACTCGGTCGATAAATACGGTGATCGCATCGAGGTTTCGAGTGAGCTTTTGGCCGATAATACGGCGGGGCTACTCCAATACATCGCGGAATGGTTCGGGCCGCGCGTCGTTATGACGGAAAACGCCCTGCTGCTATCCCTGTTGGATGCGCTTACAGCTAAAAATTTTACGGCAGGTAAGGAAATGAAAGATCTGAAATCCTTGCTCAATAAGGGCCTGAACACGGCCATTTCCCGCAACGCTATGATTCTTACCAACGGCAACGGATACGACTTTTTTGATCAGCAGGAGGATAAAAACGGTCGCCCGATGCTTGTGCCGAACCCACAGGACCCGGACGTTTATCGATTTAAGAGCCGCCCGGTGGTATATGCAGATGCCGATCTAATCCCAAGCCGCACCGTAACGACAACGGGCGCGACCAAGGGTGATTATGATCCGGTATACGTTGGATTCTTTAAAGCGTTCGGAACGCTGTTCCGCCGCCAGGCGTTGGAGTTTAAGACAACAGATGTCGGCGGAGCAGCTTGGGAGCACGACACGACAGAACTGCGTGGCATCGTGCGCATGTGTGCGCGCACAGTAGATGCGGATGCAGCAGTCAAGCGCGAAATTTTCACGCCTGCATCTGCCTAAGAAAAACGATTGGAGGGATAGGCCTTGCAGAACGGCCTGATATCAGAGGCAGCGCTGAGCGATTATCTGGGAGTTGACGATGAATCATATGAGACTGTTAGTCTGCTCAGAGATGCGGCAATGGATGATCTTCGGCGCAGTACAGGAATCACAGAGCAACAGATCACGAATTTTGGCCTCGTAAACGAATATGTCATGTGCAGCGTCTATCTCTCCTTTTATGCAACCAGGGACGGAAGCCAGAATACGCAGTATGTGGAGAGCAGACGTAATCAAATCCTAAAAAAACTACAGTATGCGCCGGAAACGACTAGCCAGAGACGGAGGAGATCGAAATGATGCTTAGCGAGCGGGCAAATATCCTTACACTCCGGGAAATTGGGGGCGGAGTGCAATTTTCCTGGGTTCCCCAAGCATGCATCTGGTGCAAATCGGAACTAAAAACGCAGGGAAACATTTTTCGAAAATCGGGATCAGTGCGCGAACAATTGTGTTTACTATGTACCGACGCAATATTACACCGAAAAATGCGCTACGTTGGAAGGGCCAATTTTGCTTTATTACCGACGTTGTCTCGGACGGAATCTATTTGATCGTGACCGCCGCTCTGGTGCAGCCGACCAGATGCATTGCCAAACGGATCGTTAGCAACACAGGAGATAATAACCTTGTCACGGAGGAAGAGCAATCGGTCGTCGGCTTTCCCGGGGTACTGACAGAAAAGTATTTGAATTACAGTAAAGATGAGCCACATGATGTCAACGAGATTACCTTCGTGCTCGTTACGCCGAAACAAGTCCAGCTAAAATCGGGGGATATCGTGATAACGGAAGAATGCAGTTATAGCGTTATTGCCTGCCATACGCTGGACGGGTATAAAAACGAGTACGAAATCCAACGAAGGAAGGATATCTGACATGCCAGAAATCCAACAGAACGGCCTAGATTCATTAGATCGATCCTTTCAGGAATTATTGAAAAAAACGCCAGAAAAGCGGAAGGAGTTACATGAACGCATTGCGGACCGCCTGAAAGAGACGATAGACGCAAAGATAGTAGAACGCTTGGATGATTCGGATGGAAAGGTACAAGGATGGCAAGAGAAAGCGGTAGGCAGTGGAGGGGGATACACTGCTATCCGTCCGAAAAAGGGCGAAACTGGAGATAACAGCCCGGGAGCAATCACAAACTATCTGGAGGGAGGGCACCGAATCAGCTCCAAGAGGGGAAAGGAATTATCATCCCGCATCAACGTTCCATATGTAAAAGGTTACTTTTTCTATGAAGCAGCAGGTGATGAAGCTGAGCGGATCGCACTCGAAGAAGCCGAGCGATTTGCCGACGAACTGGCTGATATGCTAGAAAGGAGCCCATGATGCTGGGGCAATTGCAAATTGTAAAAGGGATTAATGCGGCCATTTACAGAGCTGGCATCGAGGGTGCTGCGTATATCCAGCGCTGTCCGGCAAATTTTGCAAGGCCATGCTATTACATCAGTGCCGTAAAGGAGGATGTGCGCTCGGATAACAAAAGGCTAGTGCATGTCACCTCTTATTTCACGATTACCTACTTCCCTCAACTGGTAAAACACCAGGAGTATTGTACGGCAGAAGCGCTACTCGTAGCACAAAACGCAGTTATGTCCGTTTTTCGGCCCGGATATTTGCAGATAGAGAATCGCGCAATCACTGTGCAATCTTCATCAGGTGGAATTGCAGAAGATCGTGTCTACATCGAGCTTCAGGCCGAATATTACGATGACCGCACAGAATTATCAGCGATAGCAGAAGAGCCAGTCGCAGACAACATAACGATTAATTTTGAATGAAAGGATGAGCAAATCAATGGGAATGCCAAGTATTGATGTTGTATTTACGGAAAAAGCAAACACATCGATCCGGATGGCGGAGCGTGGGATTATGCGATTGCCGTCAAGGATGCATCCCAAGTGGAAAACGGGCAGGCGTATATGCTGCTCAGCGCCGCTGATATTCCGGAAACGCTGAGTGATGAAAATAAATCGTATATAGAACGTGGATTTATTGGTTACGTGAATCCGCCGCGTAAGATTTATCTTTATGTACTGCCGGAAGCAGTTGAGAATCTGAACGAAGCGCTGGCGTATTTTGAGACGGTCCGATTCGATTATCTGGTTGGGCCGCCCGATCTGGAGGAAACCGAAGCGGAGGAGGTTGAGAAATGGATCAAGCACAATGGGGAAACGATAGCACACCCCGTGCTGTTTTGCCACACAAAGCTTCCGACTTTGCGCCTATCGTCAACTTTACGACGGACGAGATCAAAGCGGGTGACGATACATACACAGCGGCACAGTATTGCAGCCGCATGGCCGGGATGATCTGTGGAACGCCGCTTACCATTTCCTGCACGAGTGCGCCGCTACCCGAGGTCGAAGATGTTAAGCGAATGACAAGATCAGAGATGGATACCGCTGTGGATAACGGGGAATTCATCATCTGGCACGATGGAGAAAAGGTCAAAATCGGGCGCGGTGTCACCAGCCTCAAAACTGTGACGGAAAGGCAAGGCGTGTCATACAAAAAGATCAAAATTATAGATACAATTAGCCAGATAAAAACCGATCTGAAACTCACGCTTCAAGATACCTATCAGGGCAAGTATCCTAACAGCTATGATAACAAATGCCTCCTCATCACGGCACTCCAGAATTATTTCTCTGTTATGGAGCAGGAAGGCATCCTACAAGCCGGTTTCTCTACGGTGGAAATTGATATCGATAAGCAGCGTGCCTACCTTCGCGAGAATGGCGTTGACGTTGAAAGCATGAGCGAAGATGAAATCAAAAAGGCCGCAACAGGGTCACACGTCTTTTTGAAAGCATCTATCCATATTCTCGACGCAATTGAGGATATTGCAATCGAAATTACGATTTAAGGAGGGTAATGATTATGGCAAAGGGCATGGACAGCGATAAGCGGGTGATCAATGGTTCTCATGGAACTGTATGGTTATCTGGTGAAGAGGTAGGAGAAGCATATGGGCTCAAAGCTTCATCAAAATTCTCAAAAGAGCAGATTAAACGCGCTGGCGTGATGACAGTGGGGCATAAAACAACGAGCATCGAAAACACAGGGTCGCTCATGATGCACAAGACGAATTCGCGCATGGCATCCCTGATTTCTGAAAAAATCAAAAAAGGCGAGGATCCGCGTTTTACAATCGTAACGCTACTGGATGATCCAGACGCTTATGGTGCGGAGCGCGTTGCTCTATATGACGTATCCTTCGACGATGTGACGCTTGCTGACTGGGAGGCTGGAGCTGTCGGAAAAGTGGAATCGGCATTTACGTTTGGAGACTATAAGTTCTTGGATAAAATCTCAGTGAGGTGAGTGAAATGGATCAAACAATGGAACTACTGCTTGGAATGGGCGCACGCAAGCAGGCGGAAAAAGAAATCAAACTGCTTAGTCTCAGTGAGGAACTAGGAAAAGATGTGGTTTTCAAAATCCGTTCCTTGCCATACAACACGGTGGCGCGGCTGCGAGAAAAAGAAGATCAGAGCGATTTTTCTCTGCATGTTGTTCTTGAAGGCGTTGTGTCTCCGAACCTGCGCAGCGAAGACTGATGCGAGCACATGACGCTCCAACACCAATCGAACTAATCAAAAGTATCCTTCGCCCGGGGGAAATCGAGGATATTTCTATTCAGATCGAAAAGCTTTCCGGATATCGAACCGATACAGTCAGGATAGTGGATGATATTAAAAAAAAGTAGAAACGGACAGAGAGATGCAACTTAGCTTCTGTCTTTTTCGGGATCACAATCTCCTTCCGTGGGACTTTTACCGTCTCCCGGAAGGATGGCGAATTGTTATCAGAGCGTTTTATGAAAAAGAACGCGGCGTGTAAAGGGTGAGAGCATGGGACGAGATATCAGCATCGCGGTGAGCGTCAAGGACAAGTATTCAGATGCAGTGACTAAGATGCAGTCAGCAAGCAAATCATTCACGAAGGATCTCGACGGAATGTATAAAAAGCTAGATACGCTGGATAAAGCACAATCTAGGCTAAAATCGGACACAGACAGCCTTAAAAAAGCCATGCAGGACGCGCAAAAGGAGTTCAAAAGAACAGGCGAAGAATCAAAGAGAATGGCGGCACAGGTTGCTAGCGATAAGTACGAAAATGCCAGACGAAATTTAAAGCTTGTTTCTGATGAAGCTAGATCAACCGCCAAAGAAATTAAATCCATGTCAGATGCCATCAGTAAGGCGGATAACCGCGCCGGAAGTTTAAAAAAAAGTCATCGGTTCCAAAGGCTCGGAAGATACTGGAAAAAGTATCTTATCTTCTCTTGCAGGAGCGGCATTGCCCAAATGATCGGAAACTCCTTGTCAGAGGGAGCGACAAGCGTTATTTCATCCGCGTTCGGAGACAGAGCCGGAACTATGTTCGGAACCACACTATCAAGCATCGCGCAGGGAGCGGCTATGGGAAGCGTTGCAGGAGCGAAAGGTGCAGCAGTTGGTGCAGCCGCAGGCGCAGTTTCCGGCATTATTTCTAGCGCAACTTACGACTTCTCCAACAAAAACGAAGCGTATAAAAGCGCGGTGCAGGAAGCATATACAACCGTCACGACCCAGCAGGCACAGGATCTAGAAAATGGAATTAAACTGGCTGGAAGTCGTGAGAAAACGCAGATGGCCTTCTCCACCATGATGAAAGATGATGGAAAGGCAAAAGCGTATCTGTCAGAGGTGAAAAAAATGGCGGATTATACGCCGTTCCTTTTTGACGATCTGACGGCAATGTCAAAAACGCTGCTTACCTACGGTTACAATGAAAAAGAAATGATTCCGCAGCTTACGAAAGTCGGGGACGCGGGCGCGGCGCTTGGCATGAATACCGAAGATATGAAGATGGTGGCAACAGCGATCGGGCGTATGAAATCTTCTGGGAAAACCACACTGGAGTATATCAACATCCTTCAGGAGCGCGGTGTTGATGCAATAGGCTACTTAGCACAAGCTGGGGGCATCAGCAAAGGAGAAGTGTACGAAAAAATCTCAAAAGGATTAATCCCTGGCGCGGAAGCTGCAAAAGCAATCTCCGACTATATGGGAAAAGCTTACGAAGGTGCGATGCAACTGCAAAGCACGTCGTTTGAGGGTATGCAAAGCACATTGCAGGGTCTGACTGAGAACTTGAACGCCGCAATGGGCGAAGGATACAATGAAGAGCGCAAGAAAGGTATGCAGGAGCAGATTGATTACCTCGGAGGTGAAATGGCGAAGGAACAGCAGGAAGCTTATAAATCAATCGGCCAATGGAAGGCGAGCTTGAAAACGAGCGCGAGAAAGCGATGCGCGATGCCGTGCAAAGCGCGATGCAATCCGATGCATATCAAAAGGCCAAAGCGACGAAAAATGGCGCAGAAATGGGGCGCATTATGGCTGAAGCACAGATCGAAGGTGAAAACGCTTTTAAGGATACAGAAGGTATAAACAATGGTACAGGCCGAAAAAGGACTTGTAGGTAGTATCCAGAATTCTATGAAGCAGGATAAAACCTACTGGAACTATGGTTACGAGATGGGGCAAGAATTCAGCCGCGGATATTTGTCTGCCAGAGGGGCAAGCTACACCTCCTACGTTACGCCGGAGCATAGCAAACTGGGAGATCCCACTGAAGTGCTGGACAACGCTTTGAATCGACCGACCCTCCGAAACCCTTTCCAAAAGCCTTTTAATTCCAAGGCAATTGGAATACTGCGTGTCCCATATGATGGGTACCCAGCCCTCCTGCACGAGGGAGAAGAGGTGCGTACTGCGAGCGCCTCCCGTGCAGGAGATGATAGTCAGGGGTACATCATCAATATCAATAATCCTGTGGTACGGGAGGAACAGGACTTTTACAGGCTAACGCAGCAGATAGTAGGAGCGATCCGCCAACAGGCGGCGATCCAGGCGGGGTGATAAAGTGGAGCGCAAGGTTATTTTTAAAAATGAGACAAAAACTGAAGAGATTACTTTACCGATCACGCCGGAATCTTACCAGATGCAGCGCGGAATGAAAATTGAGACAGTAAATATCCACGCCTTGGGCGATGTCAGCCTTGCGGGATATACCGCCCTTGCATCTATCACAGTCGAGGCTGTTCTCCCGAGCCGAAAACGCTCGGAAATGGTTCCAGGAGCACGCACGAATCCGCAATATTATATTGATAAATTTTGGGAATGCACAACAAACCGCCACAAGCTACGTTACATCATCTCAGGAACAAAGTCGAACCTCCCTGTCTATTTAGAAAATCTGGAATACAGAGAAGATGACGGTACGAACGATATCAAAGTAACCCTGACTTTACGCGAGCGCAAGGAACTTAAAAAGCTACGCACGACAACCGTTAAAAAGAATAAACCTAGGGCGGCACCCGCTAAAAAATTGACGGTGCGCAGCTATAAGGTGGTGCGTGGTGATACCTTGTGGGGGATCTGCAATAGATTTTACAAGGAACCGACTCTTTGCTATAAACTTGCAAAATATAACGGCATAAAAAACGCAAACCTCATCTACGCTGGACAGGTCATCAAGATCCCGGAGGCATCAAAGCTATGAAGATCACAATTACGGGTGGCGGGAAGGCGACGGATGTCACGCAATATGTCACTACGGTGACCTGGAACGGAGACTATCAATCGTGTGCCCGAACACTAAGTTTCGGGATCCTCTCCTCCCCCACGGATCGCACAATTGAAAAGGTGCGCTGCGATCTGATGGATGCCGTCGCGTTTGACCATAATGGAAGGATTTTTGATGGCTATATCTTTCGGAGAGAGAAAAGCACGAATGAAAGCGAAATCACCATCACTTGTTTTGATAAGGCTTCTATCTTAGAAAGATTACCGCGTCGTATAAATTTACGCGAACAACGCCTGAGACGATCACGCGCCGCGTCTGCGCAGACTATGGGATTCAGACTGGTAGTATCGCACGAACGGGCTTTACTTTATCGCGCAACTTCTTGGGGAAAAATTTATACGATATTATCCAAAGCGCCTATACGCTTGCCAGCAAATCAACTGGGAGAAAATATCAGATCCGATTTGAAGGCGGAAAACTTTCGGTACAAGAAAAAGGCGTTAACAGTAGCACGATTATCATCGAAGGCGGCGTAAATCTTATGGATTCCGCAATTTCGGAATCTGCGGAAAATGTTGTAACGCGCGTAAAAATCTACAGTAAGGATGATAAATTTGTCCGCAATGTGGACAATGCACAGGCTATGAAGCTTTACGGATTGATGCAGGAATACGTTAAACAATCAGAGGATGACAACGGACAGGCCCGCGCCAAGGAGATATTGAATGCTGGGACGTTAGAACAGAAGATAACGGTCAACGGAATCGGGGACACTCGTTGCACCACAGGAAATGCGGTTGTCGTTCAAGAACCATATACCGGAATCTATGGCCTATTTTACATTGATTCTGACACGCACACTTGGAAAAATGGGCAGTATTATATCAAACTTGTTCTAAATTTCAAAAATCTCATGGATGAAAAAGATGCGGGTGCCATTGAAAAGGCCAGTAAAAGCAAGGCAGGAAGTTCAAGCAACAAAAAATCAGAAGGCAGTGGAAGCTCATGGAGCTATGTCAATAAGCCTACATAAAAGGAGGAAGCGTTTATGCAGGATAACCCGTTTGCATCCATGCTTGAACTCATAAGGAACACTGTACAGGAGCAAAACACACCAGCCTTTCGCCTCGGCGAAGTTATCAGCGCTTCACCATTAAAAATCAATGTGATGGGTACGCCACAGGATCGAGATTCAATAGAAAAAAACGAGAGTATTAATGCCTTTTCGGTAGGCGAACGTGTCCTCCTTGCCTGCCTCGACGGAGATCAACGCTTTGTCGTGATTTGTAAGGTGGTGAGCGTGTAATGGATATATTTCCAATGGTGCAGCCGAATACGGAGGAAGCAGAGACAGATCCAGAATACCCGCTATATCGGGATGTCAAATGGGATTTGCGCGAAAATAAGCCGATCTTTAAAAACGGCGCGCCTGTTATCGTAGAGGGCCAGGAGGCAGTTCTCGGTTGGGTACTGCGTGCACTCTGCACGGAGAGGGACCGATATGAAATCTACTCAGAGGAATACGGCTGCGAAATCGAAATACTAATCGGCCAGCCTTATACCAAAGAACTGAAAGAGGCAGAGGCGGCACGGTATCTTGAAGAATGCCTGATTTGTAATCCGTATATTACGGGAGTGACGGATGTCGCGGCATCGTTCGAGGATGGCAGAATGGAGCTCTCATGCAGGATCTCAACGATTTATGGGAATGGTGAGGTGAGTATCAATGTATGAAGATTTGACGCCGGATGATATCCGAGAAGAAATCCTTACGAAGATACCGAATCTTGATACGAGGGAAGGTAGCTTTGTGAGCGATTTGACAGCCCCGGTCTCTAACGCGATCTATAACCTCTACATGGCGATGAATGCCCTAATTCCCATCGCATTTGTGGATGAGACAAGTGGCGAATTTATTGATAAAAGGGCTAGAGAATATGGCGTTATTAGAAAAGAAGGCGTAAAGGCTCGCGTGGTCTTACAATTCACCGGAGAGGATGGCGCAGTTGTGCCTATTGGCAGTGTTTTCACAACAAAAACTGGACTTGAATTTGTAACAATAGAAAACGTGAAAATTATGGATGGCGCAGCGAGGGCACAGGCAGAGGCTACCGAACCGGGGAGCCAATATAACGTAGACGCCGGTAGTATTACAGAGCAGTATCAAGTGATTGTGGGATTAATGAGCGTGACAAATGAGGCTGCTACGGGGGGGATTGACCACGAATCGGATGAAGCGCTAATGGAGAGGTTAAATCTATTAAGAAGGCGCCCAGCTACATCGGGGAACGCATATCACTACATCATGTGGGCGCTTGAAGTAGACGGCGTTGGTGGCGCAAAGGCAACGCCATTGGAAAATGGGCCAGGAACAGTTGGCATATTGATTGCTGGGCCGGATAAAGAGCCGGTTAGTAGTGAAATTGTAGAAAGCACGCTGGCACATATTGAACAGGAGCGTCCAATTGGCGCGCTGGTCACCGTAGAAAGCGCCCAACCGATTGCTGTGAATATTAGTGCATCTGTCAAGCTAAATGGACTTGTAGAATTATCTACAGTTCAAGAAATTTTGATTCAAAAAATGCAGCCTTTTCTTAGCAATCTGACAAAGATTTATTTTGAAGATCCAGAGTTAAAAGTTTACGAAGTACCGATCAACGCAGTAGGCGCAATCCTCATCGGAATAGAAGGCGTGCTGGATTACAATACCCTAAAAATAAACGGGGAGACTACTAATCTTATAATTGAGAAAAAGCAAGTGCCGGTTTTGGGGACGGTGAATCTCACATGAATCTGGTTGAAAAGATGCCTAATTATTATCATCAAAGCGAGGAAGTTTGCGCTATTGAGAAAGCCTTTGGGCAAGCGGTGGATCATGCCATGAGTGATCTGGAAGAATTACTAGAACAATGCTTTGTAGACACAGCGACTTGGGCTCTTCCTCTGTGGGAAGAAAGTGTCGGGATTGCGCCAGAAAAAGAAAAAGATATCTCCTATAGAAGAACACGAATCTTGAGCAAATTGCGCGGCGGAGGCACGGTCACAAAGGCAATGCTAAAAAACACAATAGAAAGCTTTTACAACGGAGAAGTAGATATCCTTGAATATCCAGCGGAACACCGGTTTGAAGTGAAATTTTTGAGCACCATCGGTGTTCCGCCTAATTTATCCGATGTAACACAGGCAATCGAAGAAACAAAGCCTGCGCATTTGGAATATTCTTATCTCATTTTATTTGTCCTGCACGAGGAGTTAATCCAATTTACACACCATCAGCTTACGGAAAAAACTCATGAACAGATTAGAAACGAGGCGGTTACAAATGACGGAAACAGAACACTTGCACCTAAAAAAACCCGGACAAGGTGATTATTATAACGTCGATGATTTTAACGGAAACGCTGATCTTATAGATACAAAGTTGAAGGAAATCGACGACAGTGTAGCCCAACCCTCCGGCATCGCCACTCTCGACAGCAGCGGCAAGCTTGCGCAGATGCCCACGGCGGCGGATGTGGGGCGGTGCCGTCAATGCTTACGGATATCATATATGTTGATCAGGCAGACCCAGTGCCGCATTATGATAATCTGCGCAACTACATCACGCCGGGGCAACGTGTCCATATTGCTACCATAACCACCGCTATGAGCGTAGATAACTGCCCGGAGATGTCACCGGGGATGCTAGAGGTAACCGAGTACAACCATAGCGTTAAAACGGGGCAAACGCTGGCCATTATGCAACGCTTTACGTCGCAAATCAGCGGTATCACCTATACTTGCATACACACCCCTCAAAATGGATATTGGAGCAATTGGGCTAGTGGCGCGCTTAAACCTATGCAGCCGTATGTCTCCACCCAGCTAACAGGCAGCGGATATGTGTATTTTGCATGTTATGGACTGGACGCTGGGGCATATCTATTCTCCGCCTGCGGGAATTTTAATGCGGGCGGATCTGATCTATACAGGGCAACATATACCGCCATCATCCACATATCGTGCGACTACGATAGTGCCGCGAAACAGATCATAGCGCGTGTAAGGCATGCACCGTTACTGATTTCTGCTAACTTCGGGGACGCGTCGGATGAGAAATTTGATGTTGGGTTTAATAACATGGTCAAAACGATGCCGTGGTCGACGTGGCAAAGTGGAGGCGAACCGGGCAAAATCTACATTTCTGCCGCCAGCAGCACATCATCCAGTGTATCCGACTGGTCATGCAAACTACTCAAATTGATATAAGGAGGCCTAACAATGTCAATCGCAACCATCAAGCCGTTATCGACGGCCAGACGTATCCATTAACCTTGTCGGAGGACGGGTATTATGTATTGGCGGGCACCGCGCCCGCCTTATCCTCTGCCAACGAGCCGGGCGGCTACTACGGCGTGCAGATTATCGCCACGGACGAGGCGGGCAATGAGACCACGATCAACCAGGAGGACGTGACGTGGGGTGATCAGCTGCAATTGGAGGTCTACGAGAGTACCAAGCCCACAGTCACGATCACCTACCCATCAGCGGACAGCCGGATCAATACCTGCACCCCGACCATCACCGCCCAACTGCGAGACAACGATAGCGGCATTGATCCTGCCACTCTTG
>ENA-OQDW01000463-OQDW01000463.1-human-gut-metagenome-genome-assembly--contig:-NODE-463-length-16898-cov-2.005843_pt1 | contig 16898 bp, 23 predicted proteins | sample MGYA00242784_ERZ504613 | MGnify/ENA primary metagenome ERZ504613 (study PRJEB26092, sample SAMD00036330) | human gut metagenome | host: Homo sapiens | study: EMG produced TPA metagenomics assembly of... | reverse complement strand
CAAAAATCGCAGAATTCCTGCTATTTTTCAGCAAATTTGCTCAAATAGCAGGAATTTTTCTAATTGCGACGAATCGCTTATAATTTTATTCTTTAAAAAGGCATTTCCCCTGCGGCAGCACTCTGCCGGCGATCCGCGCGCCGCGTTCCACATCGGCGGTAAAGCAGACCTCCAAAGTACCTGCTCCTTCAGAGCGCAGAAGCCCCTCTGCAGCCAGAACCGTCTTCGTATCCTGCGCGGTAGCGTCCGCCGGGTCGATCACAGTCACCTCACTGCCAAACTCGCTTTCGATCTCTTTTTGAATAAAAGGATAATGCGTACAGGACAAAATCAGCGTATCGATGCCGGCCGCCTTCCAGCGGCGCCGCATATTCGGCAACAGCAGCCCTGACCTCGGCGCTGTCAAACTGCTCGCCTTCGATCAGCGGCACAAACTTCGGGCAGGCCTGAGGATAGACATCCGCACCGTCATCAGCTGCCAGGATCGCGGCCTTATGCGCACCGCTGTTGATCGTAAATTCAGTGGCAAACACGCCGATCTTTTTCCTGCTGCTGGCGGCAAGTACCAGCTGCGCGCCTTTCGACATCCCCACGATCTCAAAAGCATGGCTGCCTTTAAGTGTGTCCACACCCAGAACAGTCAGCGTGTTGCAGGCAATAACTACCAGCTTTACCCCGCGGCCGTCAAGATAATCAATGATCTCACCTACAAACCGGCGTACTTCGGCTTCACTGCGGGCCCGTACGGCGTACGCGCCGTATCGCCCACATAAATAAAATCCTCCTGCGGCAGCGCCGCCTGCAGACATTTTAAGACCGACAAACCGCCGACGCCTGAATCCAAAACTCCGATAGGTGCATTTTTCTGCATAATTATCCCTCCAACCCCATTGTTTCCACGCATAAAATTTCACTGAGCTTTATTTATATTATATGCTTTTTTTCATAAAATAGCACACTATATCTGCAAATAATTCTGTGTTACAATAAGAGGGCAACAAGCTAAGCTAATCAAATCACACTGAAAAGGATGTGCTGCATTTGACCGTCTCTCCTGTCAATTACCATAGCTGGCGCCGCTTTTGGGCGCGGATGTTCGATTATTTCCTGATCGGCTTTTTATTTTTGCTTCTGAGCCGTAATTCTATCTTCGCGCTCAACAATATCTTTCTTTACTCGGCGCTGCAGCTGATCGTCGTCATCAGCGCTGAAGCCTTTATGCTGGCCCGCACAGGCACTACCGCCGGCAAAAGCTTTCTGGGACTGCGTGTAGTTTCACCGTCTGCGCCGCTGGATTTCAATTTAGCCTGGAAACGTACCTTCTGGGCCTATGTCAAAGGGCTGTGGCTGGGCATCCCGATCATGATGTTCGTCCCCGCCTGGTTTGCGCGGCAGGTGCTGCGTGACAGCGGCTCGACGATCTGGGATCAGGCCTGCGGCACCCATATCGAAGCAGAACCGGTCGGACGGCTGCGCTACATACTGTTCGCCATCGTCTTTTTTATGCTCTTTGCCGCGATCGGCAATTATGAAGTCTTCCTGCAGCAAATAGCACAGGGACAATAACCAAAAGGTTATTGTCCCTGTTTTTCATCTGCATTTGCAATTAATTACTTCGCTGTCAGGCCGCCGTCCACGGGAATGATACTGCCCGTCATAAAACTGTTGAACGGCGACAGCACCGAGCAGATCACATGCGCGATCTCCAGCGGCTCCCCGACCCGTTCCAGCGGATAGGCCTGCTCCACATCCTCCAGCGTATAACTGCCGTCCGCCTGCTGCAGCTGTTTACCCAGCATCGGCGTCGCCACATCGCCCGGCAGATACAGTTGACCCGTACCCGCGGCGCCAGATCCAAGGCCAGCGCTTTCGTAAACGCTACGACAGCGCCCTTGGACGCGCAGTACAGCGGACAGCCATAATTGCCATTGATCCCCGCGTCGGAAGCAATGTTCACGATGCTCGCCCCCTCTGACGCCAGCAGAGGCAGCAAGGTCTGCGTCAAAAAAATCGTTCCTTTGACATTAGTGTCCATGATCGAAAAAAAATCATATTCGGTCACCTTCTCCAAACGGCGTTCCTGATAGATCCCCGCCGCATTGACGATCAGATCAATATTTTCACGCTGCTCGCGCACGTTCTGCGCCGCACTGCGGCAGGCTTCCAGATCTTTAACGTCGCCCTGCACATAATGCACTTTGCCATAAGCGCTCAGCGTGACCGCCGCTTCCGTACCCTTTTCGGCATCACGTCCCAGCAGCCACACCTCGGCGCCGTCTTTCAGCAGCAGCTCGGCCACAGCCTTGCCGATGCCCGACGTACCGCCGCTGATAAAGGCGACCTTGCCTTCACAACCATAGTTCATTAATCTGTACTTCCTTTCTTCAGAGCCGGCGGCAGCTGCAGCACTACGCTGGTCGCCTCGCCGGGTATACTTGTCATTGTCAGTCCGATACCGTGACGTTCGCTGATCTGCTTCGAGATCGCCAGCCCCAGACCGCTGCCGCTCTTATTCGTTTCACCCCGCGTTTTATAAAAACGGTCGAACACATGGGGCAGCTCTTCCTGCTTCACGCCGCAGCCGTGGTCAGTTACCGTCAGCCTGCTGCCGAGCAGAGTAACTTCGATTTTACTCTGTTCCGGTGAAAATTTGATGCTGTTGTCCAAAAAGATCAGCAGCATCTGCCGCAGCCGTCCATAATCGCCTTCAATGATATAGACAGGCGTGTCCAAAGACAGTTGGATAGTAATATTTTTCTGCTGTCCCAGCCGCTGGCTGCTGCGCACTACGTCCTGCACCACATCGCATAAATTCACAGGTTCCTTCTCGATCGGAAAATCCGTATTCTGCAGCCGTGACAAATCCAGCAGATCGTTGATCAGCCGCTGCAGGAACAAAGTTTCCGCCAGCATCTGCCGGTGGTAATCCTCGACCTCCTGCGGCTCGGTGACTATCCTGTCACACAGCGCTTCCAGCGAACCGCGGATGACCGTCACCGGCGTCCGCAGCTCATGGGAAATATTCGCGATAAAATCACGGCGCAGCTGCTCCAGCTTTTACTGGCCTGATCTGCTTCCAGCAGTCTTTCGCCCAGTCCGTCCAGCGTTTGGGCCAGCTGCCCGATCTCATCCTTCTGGTCGATATTGCAGCGCTCCGTATAATCATGCTCCGACATCTTTTCAGCGACCAGCCGCATCTTATTGAGCGGTTTGGTAAACTTCCACGAAAAAAGCATACTCAGGACAAACACCAGGACCATCGCCACGACGCACGATAAAATCAGGATCCTGATCCCCTCCCAGGCAGCTTCACGCATGCCCTGTACCGGCGAATGCAGCAGCACCACAGCTCTGACTTTGCCGCCGCATCGCTGACAGGCACGCCTACCGTGACCACCAGCTCGCCCAGTACGGGATTGATCTCCTCCATGACAAAGTTCTGTCCGGTAAAGCCCTGTTCCACCGCTCTTTTGATTTCCGGCGACAGAGCGTTATAGTCAAAATCACTGGCAGGTTCGGCTATATCCTCCTGCTGACGCATCAGCATCCGCTTATGTCCGTGCATCATCCCGTGCTGTTCGGGCAGCGCGCCGGCGTCCTCACGGTGCATTTTGACATTTTTATTCTCATCGACCACCCACACGTTTTCCATCGTGATATTGTCGATATAACGGATGAAACGGCTGCTGCCGATACCGCCGTAACGGTTCTGCAGCCGCGACATATTATCCTGCAGTACCTCGGCGATCTTCGTTGCCCGCACCTGCATCTCTTTCTTTTTCAGATCCAGCGTATGCTTGCCGAAAAAATGCATAAAGGTGCGCCCACGACCAAAGCAAAATCAGCAGTACCGCTGCAAAATACAGCGTCAGCTCCAGGCGATTTTATTGCGCATGCTCTTTCTCCTCGAAACGGTAGCCTACGCCCCAAATGGTCTTGATCTCCCACTCCTCGTGTTCAAACTTATCCACCTTGGCCCGCAGGCGCTTGATATGTGAATCCACAGTCCGGCTGTCGCCGAAATAATCGTAACCCCAGATACTGTCCAGCAGGTTCTCACGCGAAAACACCTTACTGCTGTTTTTAGCCAAAGTCCACAGCAGCTCTACTTCCTTTTTCGTCAGCGTCACGTCCGCGCCGCCGATCGTGACCAGATATTTGTCCAGATCGATCACAAGATTGCCGACGCTGTACAGATTCTGCTGCTCGGCTTCGCGCGGCTGGACCCGGCGCAGGATAGCGCGGACACGCGCCATGACCTCGCCTGCTGAAAAAGGTTTCAGGATATAATCATCAGCGCCGATATCCAGCCCCATAATCCGTTCAAAATCTTCACCGCGGGCCGTGACCATAATGATCGGCACCATCGACCGGCGGCGCAGCTCACGGCAGACCTCGAAACCGTCCAGCTTCGGCATCATCACGTCCAGCAGTACCACGTCGATATTTTTTTTCATGCTGCTCAAACAGCTCCAGCGCCTGCTGTCCATCCAGAGCCACCAACGGCTCGAAACCCTCTTTGCGGGCATAATTTGCTAAAATAGAAGTTATCTGCTGATTATCGTCAGCAATCAAAATTTTATTCATCGCTGCACCTCGTAAATGTATTATTACCATTATATACTTATTTTGGCGTACGGGGATAAATTATTCTCCGCACAGCTCAGCTCCCTGTAAGTATATTATAAGGTCCGCACTTGTCTGCAATCAATATAACACAAAGATGTGTCAAAAAAATGTTTATCCGCAAAATTTATCTGCGGGCATAGCAAAACCCTCGCCGCCTTATGGCAGCGAGGGTTGCAGTTTATCCGTTCAGTTTCAGGCAATGTAGGATTTGAGCATCCACAGCAGTTTTTGATATTCCCCTAAATAATCATTGAACTGGTCCGCAGTCACACCATCGCCGGCAGCATCTGCCAGCTCCACGATCTCTTTGGTATCCCTGATCCAGTATTCCACATCGGCGATCAGCCCCTGCACAGTTTCTTCCGAAGAAATCGGCTTATCTGCCAGTTCCTTGATCGTCGCCAGCGCCAAAGCCTCTTTCATATTGGCGACCGGCGCCTGACCAACTGCCAGCAGCCGTTCAGCTACCGCGTCGATGATCTCGGCAGTCTGGTCATACAGCTCCTCCAGCTTTGCATGCAGAGTGAAGAAGCTGCGCCCCTTCACATACCAGTGTAGATTATGGAGCTTGATATAAGCGACTTCCTGATTGGCAAGATAAAGATTCATTTTTTCATATAATTTTTTAGACATGATAGATTCCTCCTCAAGATTTATAAATTCTGTTATTTTCAGTATCGGCCGGATAATCAGCCGTTTTGGACCTGCTCGTAATTAGCCGCTACCGCTTTCCAGTCGATAACATTGTAGAAAGCCTGCACATAATCGGCGCGCAGATTTTTATATTTCAGGTAGTAAGCGTGTTCCCAGACATCGATGCCCAGGATCGGCACGAAACTGCTGCCTTCGATGATCGGGTTGTCCTGGTTCGGGTTGGCAGACAGCAGCAGTTTGCCGCCGGCAGCCGCAGACAGCCAGGCCCAGCCTGAACCGAACTGCCCTAACGCCAGCGCGCTGAGCTGTTCCTTAAAAGCGGCAAAGCCGCCGAATTCTCTGGTCAGTGCCTGCGCCAGCGCGCCTTCCGGTTCACCGCCGCCGTCAGGACTGATAGTCGAAAAATACAGGTTGTGGTTATAATAACCGCCGCCGTTGTTTCTGATAGCTTTACGCAGACCGCTGTCAGTGATACTGTCCAGGTTTGCCAGCAGCTCGGTGATGTCCCGTCCTGCCACGCCGGCTTTTTCGGCTGCGTCATTCAGGTTTTTAGTATACGCCGCATGATGCTTGGAATAATGTGTTTCCATCGTCAATGCGTCGATATGCGGTTCTAATGCCTCATAAGCATAAGGCAGCTGATATTGTTTATACATATAGATCCTCCTTTGGCCAAAAGCTTTGGCTCATCGCAGTTTATTTTCGTTTTAGTTAGCTCTGGCTAACCTTTGATTTGATTATACACTACTCTCTTTATAAAAACAAGTCTAAATTGATTTTAATTATCAATTACTTTATTTACATAATTCAAAAATATTTTCCATTGACCCGTAAAGCCTGCTGCCAGGCGCAGCTGCTTCTGGAAAAATGCATGGAAAAATATGTAGGCATTCCTTGAAAAGAGCTAAATTGCTTTCTTCCTGCCAAACATGCTAAAATAAAAATGTCAGAAAAAAGTCTGTAAATCGTCATAATTTTGACATAAGTTTACTCTACAATAAGCATACAAGGTCAAACGAACCTCAAATCACAATCTTAAAGGAGATGTTGTTATGATAAAAACTTCCTGGAAAAAATCTCTTGTTATCGCCGGTGTCCTCACCGCCCTGTGTGCTTCCGCTGCTTTTGCGGCCGAGCAGGCCGATACCAAACCCAGCATGCGCGAGCGTGTCGGCACGATCCTGCACCACGACGAAGGCGACAATTATCCCGACCGTCCCTACCATATGGAACGCGGCCGTCACTGGGGCGGCCCCATGCACCCCGGTCCGCAGCTGACTGACGAGCAGGTCAAGGAACGTGAAGCCAGACGCGCCGAATGGGAAAAAATGACCCCGGAAGAACGTCAGAAGGCACACGAAGAAAAATATTCCAAATGGCGTGAAGAACGCATGAAAAATATGACGCCCGAAGAAAAAGAACGCTTTGAACAACGTGAAAAACAGCGTGAAGAATGGCGTAAAATGACTCCTGAAGAACGCCAGAAAGCCCGTGAAGAAGCACGCGCCAAATGGGACAGCATGAGTGATGCCGAAAAAGACGCTGCCCGCGAGCATTTCCGCAGCTATTACCATGCAGGCGGCGGCCATTACTATGAAGCCACCGCAAATACCGCCACCATAAAGGTGAATACCGCGGCGAGCACAGAGGCGGCTATTATGCGACGGCCGCACCGAATGCCCTAATTCCAACTGCCCCTGGTAAATATCAAAAACTTACGTAAAAATTCTTTCCTCACATCAAAAAGCCTGCGTTTCATTAGAAACGCAGGCTTTTTATCTATATTCCGCCTTATTCCTTTTCCTCATAGACCGTATAGCCGTTCTTGCCTTTGTCCTTTGTCTGATACAAAGCCTTATCTGCTTTTTCATACAGCATGGCAAAGCTTCTGCCATGCTGCGGCGCTAAAGCTATCCCTACGCTGACAGACATTTTCCAGCAGCTGCCGCTGTCCTCACAGATAGTGTCAAGCTTCTGGCACAGGCGGGCCGCTTTGCGGCGGGCGCCTTCCTCATCCGATATCGTCCCGAAAACCACGAACTCGTCACCGCCGATACGGCCGATGATATCGTCCTCACGGCAGAATTTTTTCAGCGTTCCACGAACTCCCGGATACAATAATCGCCGAAAATATGGCCGTGCAGATCATTGGCCTGCTTAAAATTATCAATATCGATGATAAAAAAGCTGTAGCTGCCCTGCAGCTTGCCGCACAAAACCCCGTCGATGATCCTTTCCGTCGCCTTTTTCGTATAAACGCCGGTCATCTCATCTGTGGAAGCCTTTCTTTGTGTTTCCAGCTCCTTGCGTTTCTCCTCGTCGATATTTTTACGGTAAGTAAACATATGCACTGACTTATCAGCTTCCGAATAAAAAATATAAGCGTCGATCCGCATCCAGAAATAATCGCTGCCGTTTTCTGTGATCATAAATTCATACTGCAGATAATTATTGCCGGCCTTAAAGTGCCGCATCACATTTTCGATACTGAACGTCGCCACATAGCCGGCCCGGTATTCTTCCAGCAGCTGCCTGTCGGCCACAGCCTGCAGAAATTCCTCATAGGGCAGGTCTTTAGCGCCCATCGCCTCAAAATACAGCTCGGTCTTTTTGCTGGCCGCCCTGTTTTTAGTGATGTTCAATTCATAAATATTATCGTAGACTGCTCGGTCGCTTCCTTGAACAGCTCCTGCCGTTCTTCCAGCAGCTTCGTCATCCGCACGTTGAACTTTCTGATCACCGAAGTGATAGTCAGAATGATCAGCAGGATCACCACAGAAATCAAAACTACCGTTTCCAGCATCTTTTCATTCAGCTCAGCCAGTAAGGCGCCGGTATCCTGCTTTACCAGCAGATACCACGACAGATCGGGGATATAGCGGACGACCAGATAGCTTTTTTCGTTATTCTGCACGTCGCCCGGCATCCAGATATCCCAGTTGGTCCTGCCGTTTTTCCATTCCAGGATCTCGCTGCGGATATCTTCGCTGTCATTGACCTTGAACCAGTCCGCCGTCTGATGACCGTTATAAAGGCTGGAAACTTCGATCTCGCCTTTTTCATTGATCAGATATGTCGCAACGTCGTATTCCTTTTCATATTCCTGCAGCAGGCCTTTGATATGATCGACATTCACGCCGACGCCACTACACCGATCACCCGGCCGGACGCATCCCTGATCCTGCAGTTTACAAACAGAGTGATCTTATCGGCCGCACCAGCAACTTCATCATTATCGATATTAAGGCTGTATTCTTCGCCGCTTTGCAGAAAATTATAATACCAGACGTTTTCATCCTCGCCCCTGACAAGATTGCGGTCCAGACCGTTGAAATTATAATAATTATTGGTGGACGCCGAAACCAGGAACACCGAATCATAGGCATACTTATTTTTATAGGTATCCAGATACTTCCTGATCGTTTCCTGGTAACCGGCCTCCTGATAACGGCTGCCCTCTTCCTCCAGCAGCTTGATCAGCAGGCTGTCATGCGCCATCGTCTGCGAGATATTCACCGGCTTGGTCAGCATCGTCGACAAACGGTAATAAATACCTTCCGAGGCCAGCGAGGAGACCTGTTTGATCTTCACCAGTGAAGCATTATAATTAGCGCGGTAGCTCAAAGTCGCGATCAGGGCGAAACCAACCAGCAAAATCACACTGACGAGTTAAATTAGTTTTTAATAAGATATTATTTTTCATTGCCAGCTGCCTTCTATTTCCCGTTATTATCTATAATAAATATAATCATTATATTAGGTTACTATTTTTATTATATTCTAAAAGATTTTTACTGGCAATCTTTAAATTGTAATATTAAATAAATGCTTGTTTTTGGTGAACTCTTTTTCCGGCTCATACTTTCCCAAACCTTGTGCCGCCAGCGCCCGCACAAAAAAATCCCACCGCCATACAGCAGTGGGAGCGACAGACCCTTTTCAGACCGTAGAGAACAACGGCCAGTACCTGATGAACAAATAACCGACGACTGTGATCAGCAGTACGCTGCACAGCGACAGCAGCAGCCCGTTTTTAAACAGCTCGGCCGGGTCCAGCCCATAGCTGACCGGGATAGCCCTGATCGATACCGGCAGCACATAGGCGCTGTTGAAGCGACGATCGCCACGAACAAATACGGGATCGGGTTCAGCCCAGCGCCTGCGCAATACTCTGCACTACAGGCACGGCAATAGCGGCCGCCGCCGTATTGCTGGAAATCTCGGTCAGCACCGTCGAAAACAGCGTAAAAGCAAACACCGTTTCCAAACCGCCAGTCAGCGGCAGCAGCGTGATCGCCTCAGCCATTTTCAGGGCCGCGCCGGTTTCCGTCACCAGACTGCCCAAAGCCAGGCCGCCGGCAAATAAAAACAGCATGCCCCACATAACGCCCTTTTCCGCAAATTCCCAGGTCAGCAGAGCCTTGCCGTCCTCATCCTCGAAGGTGAAGGCCAGCAGCCCCATGATCAGAAAGACATACGCAGCTTCAGCGCCGGCAGCCACCCGGCGTACAGCGGCCGGATAAAAGCCAGCAGTGTCGCCGCGACAAACAGCACCAGGCTGATTTTTTCGCCCAGCCTGATCGTGCCCAGCTGCGCGTACATTTCCTTAAAATATTCGCTGGTACCAGCCAAGTGCTTTACCGGCACCGGCAAATGGAACAGGAAAAACAGATTCAGCAGCAGGACCAGTACCAAAAGCGGCAGAAAACGCACCACCCAGTCGATATACATAAATTCCTGTCCTGTCAGCTTTTCCAGATAGCTGATCGCCACCAGGTTCGCCGCCCCGCCCAAAGGCGAGCCGAAGCCGCCGATGCCCGCACCCCAGACGATCGCCAGCAGGATCGGCACTGCCAGCTTACTGTTTTGATGTTTTCCTCGCCAATAAACTGCAGCATGGATACCGCTACCGGTACCAGGATCGTACAGACGACCACATTCGGCAGAAAGATGGACAGTACCGTCGCTACCAGCAGCCAGACTGCTATCTGCTGCCGCAGCGACGTGCCGATACAGCACAGGGTCTTGATCGCCAGCCGCTTGTCGAGTCCCGTCGTCGCCCAGGTCAGGCAGACCAGATCAGCGCCGAACAGCAGCACGATGATCTCAGAAAAATACTGACTGATAACGTGCTGCATCGGGATCAGGTCAAACAATGCGTTGACACCGATCGGCACGAACGCCGTCACCGAAATATTGACCGGCCGCAATATCCACCACAGCGCCATCCAGACCGTCGTCCCCAGCGCCGCAGCCGCTTTGAAGCCAAAGAACCATTCCAGCAGCAGTATCGTCAAGCCGAAGCTTAGCGGTCCCAGCAATACCGCTACGCTGTGCAGGCGGCGCTTGCGTTTACTTCCGTACATAACCCCATCCCCTTCTTGCTCTCAAACTATTTTTATTGTAGAATGGTGGTATAAAAAAGTAAAATACTATTTCTTTGTTATTATAATAAGAATTTCTTATATTTTTTAGAGGTGAGCTATGGATTTTGAATTTTACCGTAATTTTATCACCGTCGCCGAAACAGGGAACCTGACCACAGCTTCCAAAAAACTGGCCCTGGCCCAGCCGGCCCTCAGCGCCCAGATCAAAACACTGGAGCACTATTACGGCGCCAAGCTGATCCAGACTGCGCGCGGCAAACGCCAGCTGACCCTGACCGAAGCCGGGGAAGCCTTCCTGGGCAAGGCCCGCCAGATCTGCCGCACCGAAGAAACCATCCTTTTAGATATGCAGAGCTTCAATAAAAAAGCTTCCGGCACACTGCGCTTCAGCGTTTCGCCTGCCAAAAGCACCTTTTTCATCAACACCTATCTGCGTCCCTTTGCGGCCGCTATCCCGAAATCTGCTTCCAGTTCCGGGAAGAAGCCGTCAGCGCCCAGACCAGACATATTGCGGAAAACAGCAGTGATTTTGCCTTTGCCAACGCGCCGCTGCCGTCACCGCAGCTGTTTGCCGCCCACAAAACGCAGAAAGAATATTTTTACGCCGTTTACAGTCCGCAGGCAAACTGCGGCCTTGATCCACAGCAGCCGCTGACGCCGAAACAATTACAGAATATCCCTGTCTGCTGTAACTTCGGCTGCTACAGCCTGCTGCGCAAAGCCTGCCTCAAGCACGGCTTCATGCCCAAGATCCGCTTTATCGCCACCACCAATACTGCCGCACTCGCTTTCGTGCAGGACGGCAGCGGCATCGCCATCGTTTCCGCCGGCGGCAGGGACGACTTCCCCCAAGGGTTGCAGCAGCAGCTGCTGGCTGATGATGAACTGTATTTTGAACAGACGCTGTTCTGGTCCAAAAAAGACCGGTTAAGCGCCACCGCCCAGCTGTTTTTGGACTTTTACCTGGAGGCAGCCAAGACTGACCGCCACTGATCATCAGGATCTGCGCATAAAAAAGCCTTTATGACAAAGTCATAAAGGCTTTTATTATTACGATTTACAGCTCGTACCCAAACAGGACACCCTTACCGCCGGCTTTTTTCACCTTGTACATGGCCTGATCAGCTTTGAGCAGCAGCTCCTCCGCCGTCCTCCCGTCCTCGGGATAACGCGCCACGCCGATACTGACATTGCAGAACACCTCGCCCCTTTTCAGCCGCCATGGTGGGCAAACCGCCGATGGATAAAGCTGGCCAGATTCCGGATATTAGCTTCCGTTTTATCCCCGTCGATGATCGCGATGAACTCATCGCCGCCGTTGCGGTAAATAGCGTCATGCAGCAGCGGGATACCGGAAAAGAACTGTCCCAGCTGCACTAAGAACTCGTCCCCCGCTTCGTGACCAAAGGTATCGTTGATCTTTTTAAAGCCGTCGATGTCAAAAAACAGCAGATAACCTTCGCCGCCCTCCTGCGTTTTGTCGATCCGGCGCTCGCACTCCTTCACCAGCATCCGGCGGTTCGGCAGGTTCGTCAGCGAATCATAATTGGCCAGATACTCGACCAAAGCTTCGTTGCGCTTATTGTCAGTGATATCGGCACTGCTCACCACATGGGCCAGTCTGCCGTCCACCCAGCGGAACGCCGCGCTGAACACCCTGAACCAGGAACCGTCGAAAGGCCGCTGATAATCCCAGGAATAGATCTTCGTCGGTTCACCGTTCTCATCGATCAGCTTTTGCTGCGGGCAGAAAGCACAAGGCCCGTTTTGACCCGGGAACAGCACCTCCCAGCACTTGCGTCCCAAAAACTGCGAAATACCGCCGTACGGGGCCGCCATAGAACGGTTGGCATATAAAATATCATGGGTATGGAAATCGTTGACATAAATATCTATACCTGTATTATCCAAAATGCTTTCCAGCGAATTTTTGGCAAAAGTCAGCTTGTTCTGATAGACCCGCACCCCGATATACCGGCCAAACATCGACAGCACTGTCTTCAGCAGCTGCTGCGTGCCTGCCGGCGGCACCGGCCGGGCCGACTGCTGTACAAATACCAGCAGCCCGTAGATCTGCAGCGTTTCATCGACTACTGAAGCCACTACCAGCGACTGCGCCGCAAACAGCTCCAGCAAAGCATTCTCAGCCGCACTGTTCTTTTGTCCACCCTCCAGCCAGACAAAGGTTTCCTGCGCCAGATAGCTGCGGTAAGCAGCGTCGACCGCGTCGATCGGAAAGCTGCCCCGCAAAGGCAGTTCCTTACGCAGAAAGCGTTCTTTCAGATGCAGATGGTTGTACTGGTCCAATTCATAGATCAGCCCGCCGTCAAAATCAAAAGCAGAACAGAGCTCCGCCAGAGCCCTGTCGATGACTCCGGTATCCACCTGCTTGCCGCCCAGTAATTCAGCTAAAGATAAAACGAGAGTATCACCCGATTGTACCATTACAGCCACCTTCTATCCATACATTTAAAATAGTTCGATATTTTTATATACTTTGCTGATTTTATTCTATCATATTTATTATTTTTATCAACTGTAATTTATATTCTTTTAGGCAATAAAATTATTATATTACTCAAAAAAAAAGCAGCCGCTCCCTTTCTAAGGCAGCAGCTGCTTGCAGGATGATTTAAAATTTTCAGCCGGGCATTATTTCCAGAACGGATAGGTACTCAGGACCACGACCAGCCCCAGCACGATAAAATCGGCGGCTCCCAGCGGCTCTCGCGGCATATTTTTATAAGTATTGCTGCCGAAACCCTTCAGCTCCATACTCAGCGCCAGCGTTTCGGACTTGGCCACCGCCCGCATGACCAGCGGTCTGATGACCACGACATACGAAAGCAGGCGTTTCACGCAGTTGCCCCGGTTGGAATAACCGCGGCAGGACTGAGCATCCAGCGTGATCTCGCTGTCAGCCAGGAAATTAGGCACGAAACGCAGCGCCGTCGTCAGCATAAAAGCATATTCACAGGCAGGTGGAAACGGTCCACCAGCGTCTGGGCAATATCCTGGATACGCGTCGCCGCCAGCATACACAAAAACGCCATCGTCATGACCAGCATCCGCAGGCCGCCCGTCAGCGCCACCTCCAGCGGCGAACCGAACAGCAGCTGGAACAGGATCATCAGCCCGGTGAACACCGCCAAACCGCCGATCGCCGCCATAGTCATGCGGTCGCGCTTGATCGACAGCAGTAAAGCCAGCTCAAAAACCAGGATCGTCGCCACCGCCTTGACCGGCAGAATAAAGACCCACGCCGTCACAGCGACAGTGACAATGATTTGAGTAAACGCACTGATCCGCATCAGTCCTCAGCTCCTTTCCGCACCAACAGGCGGCAGAACTCCTCGGGTGTCGCCGCCGTAAAACCCAGACTGCCCGCCAAAGCAGCCGCCGTCGGCCGGCGCAGGCCCCATTCCTCCACAGCATACGCACCGCCGAACAGCTCCGTCGGCGTACCGTCATACACCAGGTCGCCGTCCTTCAGACAATGGCCCGCTTCGCATAACGGCGCACCACGTCCATATCATGCGAGATCAACACGATCGTGATCCCCTTTTCTTCATTCAGCGTCTGCAAATACTGCATCATCCGCTCTTTCTCGATCGCATCCTGACCGTTGGTGATCTCGTCTAAGATCAAAGTACGCGGATTGAGCGCCAGCGCCGACGCCACACCCAGCCGCCGCTTCTGCCCAAAGGACAGCAGACGCGGATACGCGCCCGCCAGCTCGGCCAGCCCTGTAGCCGCCAAAGCTGCCTCCACCTGCTTTTTGATCGTTTCTGCCGTCAGCTTTTTAGCCCTCGGCCCATACGCCACCTCATCAAAAACCGTATCTTCCAAAATCTGCAGATCCGGGTTCTGGAATACATAACCGATCTTGTCAGCCAGGTCGGCCGGCTCATAATTGACGATATCCTCGCCGTCTACCAGCACCTGCCCGCTGCGGGGATGCAGAAGCGCCATGAACAAACGGCTCAGCGTTGTCTTGCCGCTGCCGTTATGGCCCAAAAGCGCCACAAACTCGCCGTCACCGATCGTGCAGGCGATATCGTTCAGTACCGGCAGACCCCTGCGGTAAGCAAAATTGACCTCTTTAGCCTCCAGCATCAGGCGTTCCCCCCCTTCAAAACCAAGCATCTGTAACTCCGCAGCCGCCTCTGCCTCAGTCCGCCACTCGCCCAAAGTGATACCGAAACGGCGCTCGACACCCAATTTCACCTGCCATAACGCAGGTACCAGCGGACGCAGCTCCTCGTCCTCATACATCGTCCGCGCCGCAGCGGCAAAGGTATCAGCCGTTACCAGCTGCCCCTCCTTCAACACTACCATGTCCGTCACATAAGGCAGCAGATAGTCCACCCGGTGCTCAACTACGATGATCGTCGTGCCGTAACGCTGATGGATCGCATATAACAGATCATACAGCGAATGGGCCCCGTCCGGGTCCATCGCCGATACCGGCTCATCCAGCACAATGATCTCGGGATGCACCGCCAAAGTAGCCGCCAGCAGCAAACGCTGGCGCTGCCCGCCCGACAGCTCATCCAGCTGATAGCTTTCGCGCCCCGGCAGCCCCACGTCCTCCAAAGCCTTACGGGTACGCTCCGCCACCTCCTCCGGCGCAAAACCGTGATTCAGCAAACTGAAAGCAACTTCCTCGCCCGCGGTCAGCGAAACCAGCTGGCTTTCGTAATCCTCCAGCATCAGCCCACGCGCATCGCGATATCCGACACCCGGCGGCCTTTAGTCGATTCGCCCAACACCTGCACATCGCCGCTGTAACGCCCGCCCATATAAAAAGGCACGATGCCCGTCATCGCCTTGCACAAAGTAGTTTTGCCCGCGCCGCTGGGGCCGGCCACCACAGTGAACGAACCCTTTTTGATCTCCAGGTCGATATCCTGCAGCACCAGCTCCGATTTATTATAAGCAAAATAAAAATTTTCCAGCCTGATAACGCTCTCCATCATTCATCGTCCTCCTGCACAAAAAACAGCTTCCGCACCGGCCCGAACAGCAAAAAGGTGATCATGCCGTTCAGCGCGCCCACGATCGCCACCACCGGCAGCATGGCATACAGCCAGACATGCAGCGGCAAGCCCAGAACGATCTTTAAAATGAAAGTAAACACACCGCCGCTGGCCATAGTTGCCAAAAATCCCGTCACCAGGGGGCGCAGCTTCCACTTGCCCAAACCGCAGCGCAGCATCGCCTTGACCAGGATGCAGCAGGTGATCGCACCCGAAAGCTCGCTGGCGATATTACCCAGCGGAAAAGCCGACTTCGACGACGGCACCAGCGTGATGCCCGCAATAAAACCGATGCCCACAGCCTGCGACAGCGTCGGGTTCGTCAGATTGATAACGATAGAATACATGGCGATCGTCCAGTTCGGCGTCACGCCGCCCACATTAGGGCTGACCGTGTGCAGGATGATGCCGATAGCGAACAGCATCGCCGTGATCGCTACCCAGCGGTAGCCGTCCTGCATTGGTTTAACTTCGATCAGGTCCACCAACGGCAGCCTGGTATTTTTTTCTTTATCCATAATATAAGCCTCCTTCAAATCGGGCAATAAAAAAAGCCCTTCATCCCCATGTAGGGACGAAAGACACAACTTTCGCGGTACCACCCTGCTTGACTGAATAATCAGTCCGCTCGCTAAGATACGGGCCATGGCCGATATCCCCTTCCCTGGTAACGGGCGAAGCATCCCGACGGCGTCTACCCCCTTGCGGGCTCAAGCCGTATCTTAAAGGTCCATTCACCCTGCCGCCAAACGCCGGACTTGCACTGTCACCGGCTCGCTGAGGTCCGCTTGGCAAAGCTACTAATCCTCATCATCGATCAAATACTTATGAAATTACTTTAAAGTGTAGCACCAGCGGCAAAAGTTGTCAATAAGCGCGCGTGTATACATAGCGGCAAGCACCAAAGCTAAAAATATACTTGTAATTTTGCGCCGGCAGGAGTAAGATATTTTATGTAGTGGGGACGTAGCTCAGCTGGGAGAGCGTACGGTTCGCATCCGTAAGGTCGAGAGTTCGATCCTCTTCGTCTCCACCAAAATGATTGATAAGACAATGCGAAGCATATTCTTTTATGAAATTTAGAGCAATTGTTGAATTTTTTAAAAGTATTGCTCTAGTTATATTTTTCTGTTATAATTAATTAACGGTAGGCAATATGCCTGTCAAATACAACAGAGCATATAAAACC
>ENA-OQDW01000462-OQDW01000462.1-human-gut-metagenome-genome-assembly--contig:-NODE-462-length-16911-cov-2.190896_pt1 | contig 16911 bp, 18 predicted proteins | sample MGYA00242784_ERZ504613 | MGnify/ENA primary metagenome ERZ504613 (study PRJEB26092, sample SAMD00036330) | human gut metagenome | host: Homo sapiens | study: EMG produced TPA metagenomics assembly of... | reverse complement strand
TTTCCATCATAATCGAATCATCTCATAAATAGGGAGACAACTCACTTTATAAGTAAAAAACGGTAGCCGCAGGTGTTGTCGATACCATTTTCTTGGTCATACTTGTTTAGTGATGCAAGTTCCAATGTTTCAGCCAAATCCCGCTACAGAGGGGATAGGCGATTGCCAGTATCCATCCGACCTCCGCAGTTTCCAGCCAATATAGGCCATTGCAAAGGCGGTCGTGCCGCAGAACTGGTCCCCATGGAGTTTCTTCCGGAATGGGAAACTCGCCAAAATATTCCGGACAAACTTCCATTCCAAATGACTTGTCACTGTCCAAAGAGTAGCCCTTCGGCAAAGGAAGCCCATGTTCAGCAAGGTATTTATGGGCCTCATATTCTACAACATGCCGCCCCTTACAGTCATAATCGTTATCATATAAATATACCCTCGGGATGATTGGTAGTTGTACGCCATAGGCCCGCGCTTCCGAAGAGATTGCAGGGGAGTCCTCTGTTACCGCAATATATTCCGTTAAAAAATGAGGACTGATTTTATTGCCTTTAGTTCCAATATAGTACACGCCCGGACAAATGGTTTCCGCAAAATGGATTGTGCCGTACTGATTTTCAACGGTATGAAAATCAAACGGAAGTTCTGATACCGGTATCTGCTTTTCGCTGGAATCCCCTTTTACGACCACTGGCACAGGAATGTGCCTTTGAGATTCGGGCGGAACCAGTGCGGCGATTTCTGGCGGTAGTTCCCGCAGCCTTGTCCCGCACTCAGAACAAAAGAATGCTGTATCACACATTTGTTTCTTGCAGTTTGGGCATCGTAACATTGTAAATTTCCTCCATTAAGCCTGACACTTTGACTTATTTAGATTGGAAGTATGGGTTACTTGATGGAGCGTATCCACCAACAGGCGTTTGATATGATCACATGATAACTGAACCGTCTTTCTTTATGGGATTCGACTCCCTATATCTCTGATCTCTGTATCTCCATGTATGTCGATGGTGTTTTTCTGCGAATAAATTATACTTCCTAGAACACTATAAGTCAACGATATAACGAAGTATAATGTTCGTATCAACGAAGGAGCGCGGACGGCAGAATTATGAAAAATGTACTTGCGGAAATTACAAGATTACGATTAGAACGTGGTTGGAATGAATACGAGTTAGCAAAACACTGTGGGCTATCGCAGTCAACAATATCAACGTGGTACAGAAAAAATCAGACACCTACAATCCAAACTCTGGATAAAGTCTGCAAAGGACTGGGCATCTCATTATCTCAGTTTTTTGCAGAGGGGAGTGATGCAGTATCACTTACCCCAGAACAAAAGGATATGTTAGATAACTGGTCAGCGTTAAATATACAGCAAAAACAAATTATTAGGGATCTGCTTAAAAATGTTTTTGGTAAAATGAAAATATAGCAAAGGGCACCCAAAATGTGAGCACCCCAATGGCGAAAAAATGAGCCATTGTCAGCACCTGAAATAACCGCTACCCTTTAGGTGGGACAACCATAAAGGGGGTAGCAGAAAGGTGTTACGAATGGCTCAAATCAAGTATATCAAAGATCTCTACGAAAATGAAGAGGCAAGTTTGCGGGAAATTTCCCGTATAACCGGCCACAGCTTTGAGACCGTCCGCAAGTACGCTTACCAGGAAAACTGGAGCGAGGACAATCTGCCGGATATTGAGCCACAGAACTATCCGGTGCTGCAAGACTTCATCCCCATCATTGACAAGTGGCTGGAGGAGGACCGAAAGGCCCCCAGGAAGCAACGCCATACAGTCATGCGGATTTACCACCGCCTGCGAGATGAGCATGGATTTACTGGTTGCTATTCCACAGTGAAGAAGTATGTCCGCAAGAAGAAGTTCGTAATGAAAACCGTGAGTGCCGGGTATCTCCCTCTGGATCACCCCAAAGGCTGGGGGCAGGTGGACTTTGGCCTTGCGGAAGGCGAATGGGCTGCTACCGGTGAACGCTTCCCATTCTATGCGCTGACCATCTCTTTCCCTGGTTCTAACTACGGAGTAACACAGGCATTTCCGTCCCAAAACCAGGAGTGCCTACTGGAGGGCATGAAGCGAATTTTTGAACACATTGATGGTGTCCCTCCCAGACTGCGCTTTGACAATATGAGTACGGCTGTAGCGCAGGTGCTAAAAGATGGTGAGCGCATCCTAACGGATGGGTTTACCCGATTCATGCTCCACTACCGTTTTCAGGCCGATTTTTGCAATCCGGCTTCTGGAAACGAAAAGGGCAATGTAGAGAACAAAGTCGGTTACAGCCGCCGCAATGCCTTCGTTCCAGTTCCGGTCATTACCTCGTTTGAGGAATTTAATGAACACCTCTGGGAGTGGTGCGAAAAGGATGCCGACCGGCTCCACTATAAGTACAAGGTTCCCATCCAGGAACTTTGGGATGAGGACAAGGCAGCCCTCTTGGAACTGCCGCAGTACCCATTCTCCGTGTTCCGCTATACAACGCTTACTGTGAGTAAAACCGGCTTTGCAACGATTGAAACGAATAAATACGGACTCTCTCCTGCGCTGGCTGGAGAAAAGGTGCAGGCCAAGATCTTCTATGATCATGTGGAGTTCTACCACGACCACAGGCCGGTTGGGCGCTTCCCACGGAGCTACAAAACCAATGATGAAGTCTACGATTGGACGCAGTATGTGTCCACGCTCTACAAGAAACCGGGAGCGATTGAGCATACTCGTTTCTTCCACCATATGCACGGCAGTGGCAGGATTACCTTTCTGCACTAAGGGGAAAGAGAGAAAAAGTGCCCTGCAGCTTCTCAGCGAAATCGTTGCTGACGGAAATTCCGAGCTCTGTGATGACGCCCTGAAACTGGCAGCCGCTAATGGCCGGGCCGATGTGGACAGTCTGCGGCAATGCTATTACATGATTGCCAAGAAAGAGCCCCGTCCAGCTCCACTCAAACTCTCCGGCGGCCCATTACTGAACTACATCCAAACCTTTCCGCCTATGATGGCCTGATGGGAGGTGATGTGCATGACTGAACAGATTGAACAGCTCATGCGGCAAGTGAAGTTGGGCGGCATGGCAAAAGGCTGGCGGAGCGTCCCCTATGAGAATACCGAGCAGTATGTGACTGACCTTTTGACCTTGGAATTGCGGGAACGGGAGGCTAACCGAATTAACCGCATGGTAAAGACGGCTGGCTTCCGGGTAATGAAAACGCTGGATGATTTTGTGTGGAACTCTGCCATTGAACTTCCTGGCGGTTTAACACAGGAATACATGACCGACCTCAGCTTCCTTGACAAAAAAGAGAACCTGATTTTTATGGGGAGCGTTGGGACAGGAAAGACCCATTTGGCTACGGCCATTGCTTTGAAAGCCTGCCAGGAAGGGCGGCGTGTCCGATTCTTTACGGCGGCTGGGCTGGCAAATATCCTTCTGGAGAAGAACACAAAGGGAACCTTGAACAACTACTTGGGCACGCTGAAAAAGGTTGAGCTTGTTGTGATTGACGAGATTGGCTTCGTCCCGCTACACAAAGATGCCGCCGAACTGCTGTTCCAGGTGATTTCCGATTGCTATGAGCGCAAGAGTCTGATTATTACCTCAAACCTGGAGTTTTCTCAGTGGAACACCGTCTTTGGAGACAACCGTCTGACTGCGGCGCTCGTTGACAGGCTTATCCACCACAGCCACATCGTCATTTTCTCTGGGGAGAGCTACCGTCTTACTCAATCCCTAAACCGCCAGAGGGCGTACTCTAAGGTACTCAAAATTAGTGCAATGGGCCTTTGGGTACCGAAGTGAGCATTTGGCCCCCAGGCACCCACTCTTGCAAAAGGCCCCGTCTTCCCGGGTACTCAAAAGTGAGCATTTGGTACCCAAGAAAGCTTTACTCACATCATAAAATCTGGTGCTGAAGGTGCTCACTTTTTGGAGGCCCTTTTGCTCACATTTTGACTTGCCAAACACAGCTTAAAAATATGCGTTAAGCGTTATCACGTTAAAAAGATACGGGAAGGCCAACTGACCATTTGTTTTTTGTCGTATTTATTAATATTCGTAGAATAGCACTAAATATGGGGTGATTAAGATTAATAAATATCCTTGACAGAATCACCCAACTTCGTTTAGAACGGAAATGGTCTGAATATGAATTAGCGAAGTATTCTAACATTACACAATCGACAATATCTACATGGTATCGTGAAAACCAACTCCCCACAATCAAGTCGCTTGATAAAATCTGTTCAGGGTGTGGCATCACGTTATCTCAATTTTTTGCTGAAAATGGTGATGCGATTTCGCTTACCCCAAAGCAAAGAGAGATGTTAGATAATTGGTCATCGCTGACAGAAATTCAGCAAGAGCTGTTCCTGAAGTTATTTAAATCAATTCCATAGCAGAGACTAAATGATGTGTAGGTCTGCGATTGATCAACAAGGAAAAGCTAAAAGCCCCTGCAAGAAAATTGAATCTTCCAAAACTGTCCATTGTTTTCAAACTGTGGCTTATTCTTCATACTTTAAACTGGTTCCAATGTCAAGGACAATTTTTTGACAGTAACAGATACAAAATAACCACCGTTACTGGTGAAAAAAGCGTAAGCACAGCATGGCCGCCATATTAATGCCGGCCATGCTGTGCTTATAATAGGGGGTGTTTTTTTTTGCAGATTTACTAAGTCTGTTGCGGCAACGGGGTTACTGGGTTCACTCTATCGCATTGATAAGTATCACAAAGGCGAATAGAGAAAGTACCTTAAAAAAGTTCACGCATTTTGTAAATATAAGCGAGTTCTGGATGGGCTCCCCAGTTTTCTCCATTGTATAGCTGCAAAATCAGGTCAGCTGATGCGGTCATCAAATAGGCCCTTGCTTTTTGGGATAGTTCAAGAATTTCTCTCAGATGGGATATCTGTTGAAGCGCAAGTTCTTTGGAGCGGGTCCACTTCGCTATTTCGCGGCGCAAGATGCGTTGATCCCTTGCTATGACGAATTCTGGGTCCTTTTTCTTTCCTTGAGCCATAGCGCGTTTCTTTGCGCTGGCCTCTCTGTACTTTTTGGCCTTCTCCTCTGCCGCGCGGCGACGGGCGCTATCAACGCCTGGATTGGCATAAGTTCTGTCGCCTTGATGCCGTAGTAGTTGTCCACCGGGTAGATACCAGTGGTAACATAGGTGTAGTATTCAGATGGAGTTAGCCCCGCCAGCGCATATTGGTAATGTCGATGGTTATAGGCATCAATATAGCCGCTGATCATCCGGCTTACAGTTGACGCGTCTGGACATAGCGCCACGAGGTCAAGCAATTCACATTTCAGCCGTCCGAAAAATGATTCCATGGGGGCATTGTCCTGAGAATTGCCCCTATCGGAAACAGACTGGAGAAAACCGTCATCTGACAGCAGCCTCTGGAATGTGGTCGAGAGGTACTGAGAACCTTGGTCGCTATGGATCACACATGCAGCACCTCGCAGTTCGTGTCCATGGTTCTCCATCATAACGTCATAGGCGGACTTGACAAGCGAGACTGTCATGCGGGAGGACACGCAATGCCCCAAGATCTCTTTTGTATAAGCATCCTTAAAAGCGCAAAGATAAATCGGTGTACGCACAGGGCCATAATACAAATAAGTGATATCTGTCAAAATAACTCTGCGGGGACCAACGGAGAAATTCTGTTTCACCGCGTTTTTCGGGGAGGAATATTCGTGATTGTGTGTGGCCTGATTCTTATAAGCGTCCTTCCTGGGTCTGTTGGCCACGAGATTCATTTCTTTCATAACCTTTCGACAGCGTTTTATACTGATACTGATATTGAACTCGCGCCATAGATGGGTCTGAAAGGTCCTTTTTCCCGGAACATATCCAAGTTTTCTCACGATTTTCCTAAACTTTTCTTTCAATTGCTCCTGTTGTTCTTTCTTTGCGGCACAGGAGCTGTCTATATCTTTTTTACGCCTGACCCACGAATAGTAGCCGGATCTGGACACTCCAAATATGTGAAGGCATTGCACGATAGACAGACCGTCCGCTCTATCCGCTTGTCTACGGATAAAGGAATCTACCATATAGAAACGGTCGGCGCTTACACCTTCGGATTCAATGATATAGTTGTGTCCTCCAATGCGGAACGGAGTTTTTTTTGAGCTGCAACCAGCTCCTCCAAATAGGCATTTCTGGCTTTCAGATAGGCCAGTTCTTCCAGAGGGGACATGGCCCCCATAGCCTCTCTGGGTACAGAGCCATCATAGCTGGAGGGATCTGCGGTGAACAAACGACCCTCCCGGCCCAACTGCATCGCCCGCTTTCCTGCGGAATTCGCGCGGTCCTCTCCGAGTACAGCGGTGGAAAACCCAAGGCTGTTATACGCTGCCACATAGGTCATATGCTCCTCGGAGATCTTCTTATACATGGCAACATAAAAGTCCTTCGTGTAAATAATATCCCGCCCACGAAAATCCTTTAGGAACGGATTATCCAGAAACGGCTGAATCTCCTCTGGCGGCTGCCTGGTCATTCTGTTTTGTTTCATATTCCCTCATCCGCCCACCTTTCTCATACTCCTAAATTTTTTGCCCGTTCAATGGCTCGTTGGGCAGCTTTTTCTTTCATCTGCTGATACTTTTCTTCTTCCTTTGCGATGTAGAGCGAGAATTCAGCTTCGTTCATGGCCAGAAGATACTGCTCGTACTCGACTGGCGTCATGCGGCCCTTATCCCACATGCGGCGTTCATAATTGTAATACTCTGCATATCGCGCGACAAGTTCCCTCAACTCCTCGATATCTTTGCATTCCGAATACGGACACTCATCTTTAAAATGTCCAAAGAAAGACTCTTGTGGGGCGTTGTCCTGGCAATTTCCTCGTTTGGACATCGATTGTGTGTAACCTCTTTTGCTTACTTCCTGCTGGAATGCGCCAGACAGATAAACTGTCCCCTGGTCAGAATGATAAAGTCCACCGCTGACACATGGGTGAAGATCTGATTGACGCAGTGTGGCAAGCGCCAGTTCCAAGTCATTGTGTTCGCTGACTAAAAACGCAACTAACTTGCTGGTGACGGGATCGAGCAGTGCTGAGCCATATGCCTTGCATCCGTCGCCATAGAGAAGATGTGTAACATCTGTCAGCCGTACTTCATTGGGCCGGTAAAGGCGGAATCTGCGCTGCAGCAAATTAGGTCTCACATTCTTTTTCAGTGCCGCTCCACCCATGCGCTTGGAAGGCGCTGCCTTCCGAATCGACGATGTGAGGTTGTACGTTTTCATAATACGGCGTATCTTTTCAGCCCATACGCTTTCCCGTCAGAGCTGGCATCATCATATAGATCTGCCTTGAGCCTTTGGCAAACCCCTTGTATTCCATAACGGTTCGAATCAGTTCGGCATCCTGCTCGTCTTGTGCGTTTCTCTGTACTACCGACTGTCCATAGGTGCCATTCTTCAGTATGGCATAATATGACGCACGAGAAATCTTCATGAGAGAGAGTATTTTTCTAACGCTATACTTTCTTCCTGGGTCTGGCGGAAGATCCCGGAGCCACAGGCAGAGCGATTTCTTCTGCAGAACATTCAGAGAAGAAACAATATCTCCAATTTGAAGAAACCCTTTTTCTACAATACTGTCCAATGCCCGCATCCTATTTCTAAGGATTTTCCGTGTGGGAGAGGCGTTTATTGTCTCTCCGTCAGCCGGTGTAGCCCATGCAGCCAAAACTCGGCTCATGCGATATCGCTCCGTTACTGAAAATATCTCCGGGTCAATATCAAACACACGGAGGATGTCGTCGAATGCCAGTACTGCAATAGGTGCGGCAGCCTCAAAGAATGCCTTATTCAACTCTATTTTTTCACGGGTGGCTGTTTGGACATAAGGATGTTTACGATACTGCTCTACCGTGGCGGCAGTATAATAAGCTGTACGGCCCCTTGTAGCACTGCGGTTTGTGTCCTGCCCAGATGAATGTTCAAATTTTTCTTGCAGCCAGTATATTTTGTGGTAGCCCATGTCTGCTGGCGAAATCCCAGCGGACAGCAAACCATCTTCTATGGACTGTTGGGGATAGTTTCGGTATAGCTCCGCCTCAAAATCCGGATGTAAAATCAGTCTGTTGACATCCCAAACAAATTTTCCGCTTTCAACCAATTCCTCCGCAGTCATGGTTGGCATATATATTGTTTTGGCCCAGTTTGCCTGGGTTTCCGGCGATGCCTTTGAAAACTTCGGACGCCCACCCCGTTTAAAAACAGATTCCACTGACTTTGTGAAGTTTAGGCCAAGGCGCTGGGTATCAAATCCGTTTGCCTCCAGCATCCTTCTGACAGTTGACCGCTCTGGCCTCCGTATCCACGCCTCATAGACCTGCTGTCTGAACTCTATTGTCAGCAGCAAACGGTTTTCCCGCACCTCCAGCACATTTGGATTCTTTTTCAGGCTTCTATTTCTTCAGGCGAATACCGTTTGGGAACAAATTTAACAGCCATTTTCCACCCATAGCCTCTGTCCTATTTTGCACGATGATCTTGACCTCTGTCAAGGCAGTGTCTACAGCGTTTACTCTTTTGTCAAACTACTGTCTATTTTCTGTGTACCACTGTCAATCTCTGGTCTGTCTTTCGTGCTTTTTTGTCAGAGTACTGTCCTTTCTATAGGTACCATTTTACTTTCTTTCTCTGTTCTAAACGCTTCTTAGAGTGGGTCATTCTGGTTGGTTCACCACGAACCTACCCTCGGTCCACCGTCAGGGCAAAATCTCCCCCTGGCGGTGGACCTTTCTATTTTGAATTCACACCAGCCGGTATAGATTGGAGCTGAGGCTTCCGTTCTCCCGCCAGCGCGGCTCACTTGTGACCAGCCCCGCACGATATAGGTCCTCCAGGGCCCGCTTGACTGTGGAACGGGAGAGGCCCAGTTCGGCGGCTATGGTTCGGATTCCCGGCCAGCATCGCCCTTCACTGTCGGCGTGATCTTTGAGATACATATAGACAGCTCTGGCCCTGTGGCTCAGGCTGGAGCGGTAGATGTTTTGAAAATAAGCCATGCGCAATCTCCTCATGGACGCAGGCTTTTCTGCCCATCTAGTGGCTCCTGGTCGGAATGATTGTCTGGGCGTGCGTCTTGTTTCCCCTTCCGGCAGCCGCCTTGTCAGATGCCGGGGGCGGTGCGCTCCCAACTATTTTCCGCGTGTGGTGGCGGTGCAGGATCTCCAGTTCCAGCTCCTGCTTGCTGGCATAGGCAACAGGACGGGCCGCTTTTTCCGGGATGCTGTACGGTTCCCTGAAGGTAATCCCCCATTCCAGAAACAGACGCAGATGGGTCCGCATGGGGTGGGTGCCGGTCTTCATGACGATGAAGTGACCTTTGGGGATGGACTTGAGTTCGTCAGGAGTCATGAGGGGACGTTCCATCATCTGGATCGTCTGGCTTGGGTCGCTTTTCCCCTTGCTGATGTACCCGCTCATGACGGTGCGGCTGCCCAGCGCCTTGGACAGCACCTCGGCGGTCTGGGAGTTAGGGGCGAAGCCGCCGAAAATCGTATCCTGCACATTGTCCTGAATAATCTCCGCTCCTTCACGGCCATAGTTTTTTTCCAGCTGCGCGAGGGACTGGATGATTGGGACCAGGGTCAGTTTTCGGGATCGTCCCGCAGAGAACAGGGGCAGAATATCAAAAGCGGGCATGGTGCCCAGCTCATCACAGAAGAGGACCACCCGGTTTTTCAGCTTCCCACCGTTCTCGTCCGCCACAGCGAACAGCTCACGGGAGAGCGTTTGAATCATGAGCCGGCCATAAAGTTCTTGCTGGGATCCTCTTCTGGGAGGATCAGAAAGATGGCAGATTTTCTGCTGGCAAAGACTTCGGCGTTGATGGCGCTGTCAAAGCACAGGACCTGCTCCAGCTCCGAGTCCAGGAAAGCATTGAGGCGGGAGAGAACCGTAGACATGACAGAGTTCATGGATTGCTCCGCCGTATTCAGAGCCGCTCCGGCAAACCACCGTGCCTTATGGGTATCCGGCAGCTTGTCCATCAGGATCTGAAACTCATTTTTCCCTTTTGTCTTGCTGGGAGCCAGCAGATCCTGCACCAGTTTGAACACGCTGACGATGTGCCGCCGCTCCTGCGGGGCCTTGTCTGTGGGCGGCAGGTACTCTGCCAGCAAAAGGATAACGGCGGTGAGCAAGCCCTCTGCCGCGTCATAAAAGAATGCGTTCTGCCCGTAGTTGGAGGCGTCCCCCTCCGGGTTGACGATGGTCTTTGCAAGGATCTTGGCGTACTTCTCCGCCTTGGCGCGGGCGGCCAGGTTCTTCTCATCCTCACGACAGACATCCATGTAGTGGTTGATGAGGGTCAGCAGATTGTATCCATTCGAGCGAGTGGGGTTGCGCAGATCGATAACCGCCACCTGATAGCCGTAGCATTGGGAGGCAATGGTCCCGTAGTTCCGGGCCAAGTCTCCCTTGGTATCCAGCGCCAGAAAGCTCATACCGCTGGCGCAGGCATATTCGAGATTGGGGTAGAGAAAGAAAGCCGTTTTGCCCACACCGCTGGCCCCGATCATCAGGCAATGGATGTCATCGACATCCACGATAGCCCAGAGCGGTTTTGCTGTCGGTTTCTGCTTTGGACGCTTCCTTCTCGGAGCTCCTTTCCCTCTCCAGAGAGAGCGAACCTTTTCCGCCAGTTTTCCAGGCTTTTTCAGACCTCGGCCTCCCACGCAGCCCAGAACCAGTCCCTGGGCAGTAGGCAGATCCTCGCCCCTGCGCCACAGATCCGGCCGGAAAGGGATATGTCGGTAAGTCTTCTGGATCTCTTGCTTCGTGGCCCAGCGGGCGGTGCCGTGCTGGCCGTCACCCACGGTCTTGGACTTGATATTGTTCAGAGAGCCCACCCCTGTGAAGTGTACTGCCGCGCCGATAAGCAGGAACGCTCCGCCGCCCAGCAGGATCAGAGGGAGCAGTTCTGTCGTTGTCATAGGGTCACCCCCAGTTCCATGTTCAGCGTTGGCTGTGTTTCCCGCTGTTTTATCTGCTCCGCCTCATATTGGATGGGGACGCCCGCAAAGGCGGCGGCCAGCTCCAGCCATCTGCCCGCCAGAGTTTTCTTCTCCTCTTGGGTACGGAGCCCCACGGCATCTTCCAGGGCGAGGACACTCTGGAATTGTGGGGCGAGCTCTCTATGGCGTTTTTTCAAGCTCCCCCGGTTCCGGTGGGGGCGGATCCGTTCGCACAGCAATTTGGTCAACTCATCCTCTGTGGCCGCCATCCCCAGCTGCCGCAGCTCACGGCGGCAGGCCGCAACGGCCAGCGCCGACGCCTGTTCCATGCAGTCCATGGCCTGGTCGAACCGGCCCCAGTGCAGGTGGGCGCGGTACTGTTCGATCAGCCACGGGACTCCATTGTTCAGCCGGTCCAGCTTCACCGTTGTACTCATGGCACAGACCCGTTTACAGACCTCCGGCGCCGCCATGAGCTGGGGGTGTTCCTCCGCGCTCTGCGCCTCCAGTCCGCATCGGGCTTTCACATCCTCATTCCAGTCCTTATGGATGGACTGGAGGACCGCCGTTTCAGCATAGCCCCGTTCGGCCAGAATCTCCTTCAGGCGGCCCGTGGCCTCGATGCCCGCCGCGTCATGGTCCAGGCAGAGGATGGGACGCCGGAACTCCGGCGCCTGCTCCAGCATCCATAGCATTGCCTGTTCTCCCACGCCGCACAGGGCCACATAGCTGTGCTGCTGCCAGTCCTTTGGGTACAGAGTCAAAAAGGAGAGCAGGTCAATGGGCGCCTCGAATACATAGAGCCGGTCGCTGGTCCCGTTCCAGTGGAAACTGTATCTGGGATCGCTGCCCTCCACATTGATGCGGAAGGTCTTACCTATGTCGCTGGTGCTCCGCTTATGGGCATGACGGACAACGCCGTGTTCGTCTTTTCCGGCGAACACGGCGTTGTGATATTTCTCGTCCTCATAGACCAGTCCGGTCCGGACAAAGGTACTCAGCACCTCCCGGTCGATCAGGCGCTTTTTCAACAGGTAAGCGTACACCCGCCGCATCTCCCGGCCCACTGGCGGCTGGATGAATTTCTTTTTCGGTTCCTTCTTCTTAGGTGCCGGTTCATAGATCCGGCCCTGCTCACCGTCCAGCAGACGGGTGACCGCCTCCGGGTAGCTGAGTCCGAAATAATTCTGCACAAAGGAGATGGGGCCGCCGCCCTCCTTGGAGGCATGGTCGTACCATTCGTTGCCCCGAACGGTGACGCTGTGGTCGCTGGCCATACGATACTCCGGCCCGGAGCGGATGAGCTTCTCGCCCTGCCGCCGCAGGAACTCCACCAGATCCACACAGCTGGCACGATATTTTTGTTCCTCGGTGAAATGGATATAGGTCATATAGTTGGTCACCTCCCAAGATTTTCAAGGTTCGGATAAGGAGGCATCACCTCATGCTGATCTCAGCATCCTCATGGTCATCGGGCTTATGCCCCATGGCCATTTTCTTTTCCCGGATCCGCTGTCTGAGCTTGCGGTCCGTGAACGTGACTGTCCTGATGGGCCCTCTCGAAGCCTGTTCCTGAAATATCCCACTCAGGTGGTGCAGGAGCCGGGTGGCGCAGGAGAGTATGGATAGGCCCTCGTCCATGTGGTCCAAAAAGTATTGGGCATATTCGTTTCCCTGAGCCGCTGAGAGAGCAAACCAGCGGACAGCAGCCTCTGGGTCACGCGGCACTTCCTTTCCCATCAGATAGAGCTTGCCGAGGGCATACTGCGCGTACTGATTTCCCTGCTCCGCAGAGGTGGTCAGCCAACGGACCGCTTCTTCGATCTCTCTGGGGACATCTTCTCCACGAAGCAGAAGCCTGCCCAGCCGGTACTGGGCATACTGGTTTCCGTCCTCCGCCGAGCGCCTCAGCCAGTTCAGCGCAGACGGGATGTCTTTCGCCAGTCCCTCCCCGCCAGTCAGGAGCAGGACGCCCAGCGCATAGGAAGCTGTGTCACTGCCCTGTTCCGCTGCCCTGGTGAGCCATGCCGCCGCCAGCAGCGCGTCTTTCTCCACGCCCCGGCCATCCCGGTAGATCTTTCCCAGTTCATATTGAGCGTGGACCCGCCCCGCATCCGCCGCCTCTGTCAGCCACTCCAGCGTGGTCCTGAACTGCTCTGGCTCCGCGGCAGGATCTGCGAGCATGATTTTCGCCAACCGATACCGGGCATATTGGTTTTCCGGCCTGTCTCTGTACTTCCGAGCCCCTTCTGGTTCTGTGTGTTCTTCCATCTCCTTAGACGGCTCAGACTCCTGGGGTGCTTCTCCGGCCAGATCAGTTTCTGCACGTCGCGCTTATACGGCGGCTCATCCAACGCCGTTGGATCAAACACAACGTCTTCATATCCCAGCCGCAGAGCCTCCTCGATCACCATGTTTCGGATCCGCTTGAACTCTTTCTGCCGGGAGAGGGGAAGCCGGGGCGGGAGATCTTCCTTGTAGGTCCTGAGCACTTCTTCCCGGAGCTCGTACCACAATTCGTATGCCCGCGCCACACGCTCGTCCTTTGCCAGTTCATCCACGATCTCATCCACCACAGACTTCAGCGGCGCTTTCAGATAGCATACTGCTTTTTGCCGGAGAGGTTCTTCAGCTTCCCGGCAGATGCTCCATGAGCTGTTCGATCTTCGGATTCTCCAGCGTGCCCTCCCGCATCTGGAAGACCAGTTGATCCATGACCGTTCCGGCCTCCTGGGTGAGTTCATCCCGCCGCTGGGTCTGGCGTTCATAAAGCTCATAGAGTTCTTGACGGAAGATCCGCTGGGCCAGATCAGATTTGATCTGGGCGATCCCTTCTCTGGTGAGAAAGCCGGATCTACCGTCCGCGCTGTAGCAGACCATGTGGACATGGGATGGTGGCCCTGGTCATGGAACGCCGCGTACCACCTGAACTGCTCCCATGGTATTTTCATAGCCTCGGCCATCTCCATGGCATAGCCGGTGAGGAGCTCCTTCCACCGTTCCACATCATCGTAGCCAAGCTTCGCAGCGTCCTCCCGGCGCAGGGAGATGATAGGGAGCCACACGTTGCCGGGTGATGGGCCACCTCGTCCGCGATGTTGGACAGCACCAGCGGATCATCCGACCCGGTGAACAGGGCATGCGCTCCGGTGCGCTGTGCGCGGGGACGGCTGGCGATGTAGCTGACGTAGTTGTCCCGCTTGGCGATCTGGTCGTAGTTGTCCTCCAGCGCGCGGGTGATGAACTCGGAAGCGTTGCCGCGGGTAGGAGCGGTCTGGTAGTCCTCATACTCAAACAGCCCGCGGCTCAGCGGGAACTCCCGGAGAAGCTGCGCCACCATCTCCCGCTGTTTCTCCGTGGCCGGGAACTGCTCGTACCACGGCACTATGCGCTGGGCGCCTCTCGGGTCGCTATGTAGCGGACATAGTTTTGCAGATGGGAGGTGGTGCGCTCCGAGCCACCCTTGAGGTAGGGGCACTTGAATATGACGCGGGGCATGGAGCGTCACCTTCTTTCTTTCAGCCCATGGTGGGTCCGCTCATTCCTATCGACATCTTGGACTCCTCGGGGTTCCCATAGCTGCGGATGCTCTGTCGAACGACTCGCCGGGGTCATACTTCAGCTCACTCATCCAGCTCCGGCACACCGCTTCCAGCGGCTTTTCCTCCCGCAGAAGCGATTCCAGCTCCTCCGAAGAATATGAGCTGAGGTTACCCATCAGCTGGTTATAGCACAAATGCATGGCGGCGATCTCATTCGCCCGGTCATAGACCTCGTTGCCAGGTCGTCTCCACATGCTCTGAGCGTAGGCATCCATCTCTTGGTTGATTTTTTTGAAGATGGCTTCATGCGTCACAGTCCAGGCCATTTCAGTCCTCGCCGTTCTGATACTCCACGGCGTCATCCAGAGAGATCATGCCGTGGGTCTTCTTCACCTCCTGGATACAGCGCCCCCGCAGTTCTCTCAGCTGCTCCTCCGGGATCTCCATGGCCGCGGCCAGGACGTTCATCATCATGTCCATCTCCACGGCCAGCTTAAACAGCAGCCGGCAGATGTGGTTCTCGCTTCCCTGCACAGTTGAACGGATCGCCGCGACGAGCATGGGTGGCAGAACGGAGAAGCAGTCCTGGGAGGCCACATAGCCGCAGTAGAACTGCAGCGCCTTCTCCACGAACTCGTTCTGGCTCCGGCAGTTGGCCAGCGGCATGGCCGCCTTGATCTTCCGGTCTGTATCCGGATCGATCCGCATCAGGAATTTAATTTTTTCATCTGTCATTCAAAAAAGCCTCCATTTCGCAAAATTGGGCGTGATAGCACATTTGAAACCGTGGAAACCGCTGGAACTGCGGCATTTCCCGCCCGCTTGATAGCAGATTTGATAACACCGCCAAAAAAGTGATAGCATCGCTCCCTCCAAAAAGATACGGAAAAGCGGTTGAAATCCTTTCAAAACCGCATCCCCGGCCCGCGTTGCGGGACGGTGTGGAACAGGGTGATTACACCCTTTTATCCCGCACACTTTTCGTCCCCTCGGTCCACCCGCCCATTTGGGCCTCCAGCCGTTGCGGGCACTTGCGGCACACAGCCTCAACGCTGGCTCTTCCTTCGCATGTGTGGCAGGGGGCCACCCCGCCCGTTGAAGCGGCACACGGAGCCGTACAGAGCGCACGGCGCTGGTATTCCTGTTCTCCGCGCGAATGAGAAAGGCCGGAGCCTCCGCTCCGGCCTCCGTGAGTGTGAGATCAGCGGGGGACAGCGTCCTGCTCTGACGCCTCCAGTGCTCCGGCCACACCCTCCAGCTCAGAGCGCAGTTCCTCCCAGGTCAGAAGCTGCTTGCCGTCCTCCACCTCTGCCTCCGGGTCCAGGCATCCGCACAGCTCATCCATCTGGATGTCCGCCTCCTCCAGCAGAGTTTGGCGGCGCTCCGCGTGTTCCGCCGACACCGCTCCCCGGAAGAGCTCCCATACCTGCTCCATCCTGTGGACCGCCTCGTCGCCGTTGGCCGTCAGGGCATCCTCCATGCCGCACAGATCTGTGACGGTCCTGGCCAGCTCCAGCAGGGCGGTGCGGCTCTCCACAGACTCCAGCTGTGCGGTGGTGTGGAGCAGTTCCCGCACCGCTTCGATCTGCATGGGGAGTCCGGCTGTGCGGACAAGCTGTTCATCCCCAATCAGCAGGATGAGCTCCTGCCCAGCGGCTGTCTGCCTGATACGCTGGATCTCGTCATCGATCCAGTTCAGATGGCGCGCGGTCTCCTCCTCCAGCTGATGGGCGGCGGCATACAGCGCGAGGCCGTCGCGCATCCACTGGGCCGGTGGGACCGCATTCTCATCGAGAACCGAGAGGAGCGAGACGGTTTCGTGGGCGATGAGGTCGCACACATGGATGGGGGTGATCGTTTTCGTATTCATATTTTCTTCCTTTCCATTCCGTGTTTGGTGGTGTGTGCTGCTGTCAAACACGATGCTCCTTTGCGGTCGGAAAAGCTATTCAGCAAACCCACCGAACTTTTCGCTGTGGTTTCGGTCATGATCAACAGTTTCCAATGTGCAGAGGTCGGCTGTGTTCAGCGACCCCTGCTCAAATTATCTTGGCATATCACTTTGTGGTTTTCGCTTTTCGCCTCAGCCCACTCCCGTGGCGGATGGTGCCGCGCGGCTTTGTGGATGACTGCCAGAACAGAAAAGAGGACCGCGCCTCAGCGCGGCCCCCTCACGACTCTGCGGTCAATACAGGTATTTTGCTCTCAGGTAGTCCGCCTGCTCCAGTGTGATGGCATTGCTCCACTGGTTGGAGTTGATGGCTCCGTACAGCTCTCCCCACAGGCAGTCCCATATAGGACACATGGTTTTTCTCTCCCTGGATGTATTCGTCCAGGCTTTTGCATGGCTGGCCGGCTAGATCTTTTTC
>ENA-OQDW01000460-OQDW01000460.1-human-gut-metagenome-genome-assembly--contig:-NODE-460-length-16957-cov-2.570172_pt1 | contig 16957 bp, 16 predicted proteins | sample MGYA00242784_ERZ504613 | MGnify/ENA primary metagenome ERZ504613 (study PRJEB26092, sample SAMD00036330) | human gut metagenome | host: Homo sapiens | study: EMG produced TPA metagenomics assembly of... | reverse complement strand
ATCTGCCTTATTTTCAATAGCAGATGCCAACGAGTTTCGGTTCGCGCGGTTATGTTTTGTTCGACATAAAGGTGGCATTTATGCAGCTGTTGTCTGGGGCGAATAAGCGCCACACAAAAGTCCTAAAATTGTCTGCCGGCTTGCGGACACATCCTGCGGAGTGCTCAAAGCTTGGAAAGACACGGATCATCAAAGATGCCGGACGCGGTGTGGTTAGAAATACCGGATTTTGCGGTCAGAATGCTGCCGCCGGTTACAGCTGGAACTTTATACACATGCATTATCCGAAAAAGTTGTCTCTGGTACAGCCCAGCGATTCCCTGCGATTAAGAATCCATACTCATTTCGTTTAAGAGGGCTGTTTTCATATCGTAGAGCTTCTGGGAGAGGTCGATGTAGATCTCCTGCGGGTTGACGAAACGTTTGGTCTCATCCAGATGGTGTCTTTTTCATGGTTACAGATTTCACGGATCTCCATGACGCCCGGCGAGGTGTAGATGGTTTTTCCGGCCTTTATTACCGGAATCAGCATCTCACGCAACGTGTAGCTTCCTCCCGGGAGTCTCGTCTTTTTCCAGGGAGCGTTCGGATCAAACAGCTTTAAGTCTTCGCTCTCGTCGAATGTCTCATCGTACAGGCAGATGAGATCGGCCTTGATCTTGCCGGTCTTTTTGTCATAGACGCGGTAAAATGTCTTGTTGCCGGGGTTCGTGACTTTTTCTACATTCTCAGATAACTTGATCTTCGGCTGGAAACTTCCGTCCGCGGTGCGGATGGCGGCAAGCTTGTAGACACCGCCGAAGGCAGGGTTGTCCTTCGAGGTAATCAGATTGGTGCCGACACCCCAGGAGCTGATGGCTGCGCCCTGCAGTTTTAAGCTTTCAATCAGGTATTCGTCAAGGTCGTTGGAAGCGGAGATCACGGCGTCCGGAAAACCGGCTTCATCTAACATTTTGCGCACCTGCTTGGAGAGGTAGGCAAGGTCGCCGCTGTCCATGCGGATTCCGTAATAAGTCAGCGGAATACCGGCATCGCGCATCTCGGTGAAGACACGGATGGCATTTGGAATACCGGATTTTAACGTGTCGTAGGTATCCACGAGCAGAATACATGCGGACGGGTAGAGCTCGGCGTATTTGCGGAACGCCGTATACTCATCCGGAAAACTCATGATCCAGCTGTGGGCATGCGTGCCGAGTACCGGCACATGGAACATCTGACCGGCGAGAACATTGGAAGTGCCGTTGCAGCCGCCGATCACGGCAGCTCTGGCGCCGTAGGTACCGGAATCCGGACCCTGTGCGCGCCGCAGACCAAACTCCATGACATTATCGCCCTTGGCCGCGTAACAGACGCGGGCGGCCTTGGTCGCGATCAGACACTGGTGGTTGACGATATTTAAGATGCAGTCTCGATTAACTGTGCCTCCATGATGGGAGCGACAACTTTTACCAGAGGTTCTCTCGGGAAGATCAGGCTGCCTTCCGGGACGGCGTAGATGTCGCCGGAAAATTTGAAATTGCTCAGGTATTCCAGAAAATCTTCGTCAAATATTTTCAGACTGCGCAGATAGTTGATGTCGTCCGCGTCAAAATGCAGATTCTCGATGTAGTCGATGACCTGCGCTAAACCTGCGCAGACGGAATAACCGCCGTCGCAGGGATTGTTGCGGTAGAAGGCGTCAAAGACGACAACATCCTGATTATGATTTTTAAAATATCCCTGCATCATGGTCAGCTCATAGAGATCTGTGAGCAGGGTAAGATTCAATGTACTCATGTGTGTCTGGAACCAAAGTTCCGCTCCTTTCCTGTTTTGAGATTGGAACTATTATAACATAATCGTTGAGAAAATGTAGGAAAAGTTATATAGTTAAGGTATTCTGGAAGAAATGTGAGGCAGTGAATGGGATGAGAAGAGAGCGTGCGATGGCACTGTTTGAAGAAGGATATAATTGTGCGCAGTCGGTATTTCTGGCGTTTTCGGATTTACATGGAATGGATACGCACACGGCGGCGGCACTCAGCTCGTCTTTCGGCGGCGGAATGGGAAGACTGCGCGAGGTGTGCGGAGCGGTCAGCGGGATGTTTCTGGTGGCAGGCATATTATACGGCTATGACGACCCGGGCGCCCGGGAGGAAAAAGCGGCACACTATGCGAGAATCCAGGAACTGGCGAAGGCGTTTGAGGAGAAAAACGGTTCGATCGTCTGTCGGGAACTGCTTGGTTTATCGGTAAAGCGGGAAGAACCGACACCGAAGGAACGGACTGCCGAGTATTATAAAAAGCGCCCCTGCAAGGAACTTGTCGGGGATGCCGCTGAGATATTGGAAAAGTATATTGCAGAACATCCGGTGGATGAGAGGTTAGAAAAGAGAGGAACAGTCAGATGATGATTCGCAGAGCAGCCATACAGGATCTGGAACAGATCATGCAGATATATGCGAGGGCGGTGCAGTATATGCACGCGTCCGGCAACCCCAACCAGTGGGTGGAGGGGTATCCGTCCAGAGCGTTGATTGAGGAGGACATCGCACGCGGAGTCAGTTATGTAGTTGACAGGGATGGTGTGATTGAGGCTGTGTTTTCCTATATAGAAGGGGAGGATCCGACCTACCGGCAGATTGAGCAGGGGATGTGGCGCACGAATGGAAGTTATGGAACCGTGCACCGGCTGGCATCCGCCGGACGGCTCCGCGGCGTGGCGGAAATCTGCTTTTCCTGGTGTGCTGAGCAGGCAAAATTACACGGATGCAGCAGTCTTCGGGCTGACACGCATCAGGACAACCGCATTATGCAGCATTTACTGCAAAAAAACGGATTTGTGTACTGCGGAGTGATTCATCTGGCAAATGGCGCGCCGCGCCTGGCGTTTGAGCGGGCTGCCGTGGCGCTGGAAGGAGCATATGCAGGGATGCAGAATCCGAACGGAATGAACCCGGAAGGAGCATATGCAGGGACGCCGAATGCGAATGGAATGAATCCGGGAATGCCGCAGCAGAAACAGAAAGGGGACGGCAGAGGATATGGCATTGCATCGCTCATACTCGGCATCGTGTCTGTGCTGCTGTTTTGTACCTGCATCAACTGGGTGACGGGAATTCTGGCGGTCATTTTCGGAATCATTCAGATCACGAAAAATAAGGAGCATGGTCTTGCAATCGGTGGAATCATCACAGCGGCGGTCTCAATGCTGCTTTCCGTCGTTTTATATCTTGCCATGTGGTTCGGAATGACAAATGCGGGAATTACATACGAAGATATTCTATACGATCAGTATGATGACAGCTATGACAGTGATGGAAGTGATGCATGGTACGACGGCGACGGAAACGGCAGCTATGACGGCGGCGGAAATGACGGATGGTATGACGGTGATGGCAGTGGCGGCTACGATTACTATAATGATCCCTACGATTATTTCAGAGATTACTATGACGTTCAGGAGCCGGGCGGCAATCAGTTTATGTGAGCGTTTTTGGCAATGGAGTGATAGCTTCGCGCTTTTTGGAATATACTCTAAGTGACAGAGCATAAAGGTCAGAGTAGAGGTGCGGATAGCAGGAAGCTGGTTTTATAATAAAAAGAAAAGAGGCAGACTGATCTGGGCAGCAGCGGGAATGGCATGTATGGCGGCAGGGTGTTGTGCGGCTTTTTACATGCAGGTATCCCTGCATGCACCAACAGAGGTCAGGGAGGCGCTGGCGATGGATGAATCGGTAAAAAAAGTGGCAATTACATTCGACGACGGACCTAATCCGGACTATACGGAGATGCTTCTTTCGGGGCTGAAGGAACGTGGTGTGAGCGCCACGTTTTTTCTGTTGGGAAAAGAAGTGGAGCAGTATCCGGAGATTGTGAAGAAAATTCATGAGGGCGGACATCTGATCGGAACACACTCCTATGAACATGTCAATCTGAGTAATCTGACCGATGCGGCGGCGATCGAGCAGGTGGATAAGACGAACGCGGCGATTCATGAAATTATTGGCGAGTTTCCGGAGTATATCCGGCCGCCGTTCGGGTGCTGGAAACCGAATCTGGATTATGAGACGACAATGATTGAGGTGCTCTGGGATGTCGATCCGAAAGACTGGGCGACGAGCAACTCATCGGTCATTGCGCAGCGCGTGCTGGGGGATGTCGAGGAGAATGATATTATTCTGCTCCATGATGCATCGGAGTCGTCCGTGCTGGCGGCATTTAAGATTATCGATGAATTGAAGGCGCAGGGGTATACATTTGTGACGGTGGAGGAGATTCTGCTGGAGTGAGACGCGGCAGGACTTGCAACCCTCTTCTCAATTTGTTACAGTATAGAAAATGATTTCCGGGGAAAATCGTGCACAACAGAGAAAATACATATTTTACTTGTAAAAAGGGCATGTATCGTGTATTGTAATAGAAGCGATGCAATTTTTGAGTTGTAATCTGTCATATTTTTTGGAAAAAGCATGATTAAAACTACGAATCATTAAAAAAATGCAAGTTTTGTATTGAGAAAATTCAAAACGGTCAAGTGTGCGCCGTGCACGGACATACGCCGGAAGGCAGTGACCGGGAATTTTTATACATCAGAAAGCAGGTTTTGACATGGACTTATTTGAATATATGAGAGAACAGCAAAAGGAGACGGAGGCGCCGCTTGCATCCAGACTTCGCCCCACGACGCTGGATGAGATGGTGGGGCAGCAGCATATTATAGGAAAAGATAAGCTGCTGTACCGCGCAATCAAAGCAGATAAGCTAAGTTCTATCATACTGTACGGTCCGCCGGGAACGGGTAAGACGACGCTTGCAAAAGTGATCGCGCATACGACGAGCGCAGAGTTTTTACAGATCAATGCGACTTCTGCCGGCAAGAAGGACATGGAGGAAGTGATCGCGCAGGCGAAGAACAACCAGGGAATGTACGGCAGGAAGACGATCCTCTTTATCGATGAGATTCATCGCTTCAATAAGGGACAGCAGGATTATCTGCTTCCGTTCGTGGAGGACGGCACGATCATTCTGATCGGTGCAACGACAGAGAATCCGTATTTTGAGGTCAACGGAGCTTTGTTGTCCAGATCCATCATTTTTGAATTAAAGAGCCTGTCGAAGGAGGATATCCGGACATTGATTCTCCGTGCGGTAAACGACCGGGAAAAGGGACTGGGCGCTTACGATGCCGTGATTGATGACGATGCGTTGGAATTTCTGGCGGATGTTGCGAACGGGGATGCCCGCGCGGCACTCACGGCGATCGAACTCGGTGTGCTGACGACGGAGCGGAGTGCAGACGGGAAGATTCACATCACGCTTGCGGTTGCCAGTGAATGTATCCAGAAGCGCGTGGTCAAATACGACAAGTCCGGGGATAACCATTACGACACGATCTCCGCTTTTATTAAAAGTATGCGGGGTTCCGATCCGGATGCGGCAGTCTACTATCTTGCACGGATGCTGTACGCGGGAGAGGACATCAGGTTTATTGCAAGGCGTATCATGATCTGCGCGGCGGAGGACGTCAGCAATGCGGATCCGATGGCGCTTGTGGTCGCCACATCGGCGGCGCAGGCGGTGGAGCGCATCGGTATGCCGGAGGCGCAGATTATTTTAGCGCAGGCGGTCACCTATGTGGCGAGCGCACCAAAGAGCAATTCTGCGGTCTGTGCCATCAGCGATGCCATGGCTGCAGTGCGGGATACCATGACGGCGCCGATTCCGGTGCACCTGCAGGATGCACACTATAAGTCATCACAGAAGCTGGGACACGGCATCGGTTACAAATACGCGCACGATTATCCGAATCATTATGTAAAACAGCAGTATCTGCCGGACGTCTGACCGACCGCACGTTTTATCATCGTCGGAGAACGGCTATGAGAAAACGATCCAGGAATATTTTAATAAAATAAAAGGGATGCAGCCTTAGAAATAAGGTTCATATAAAATGTATATACAGATAGCAGGAGGAAGGAACAATGCAGTCATATCAGGAGATGAGCAAAGAGGAACTGTTAAAAGAGAAGGAACATCTGGAAGCAGAATACAAGAAGTTCCAGCAGCGGGGATTGAAGCTTGACATGTCCAGAGGAAAGCCATCCCAGGAACAGCTGGACCTGTCCATGGGCATGATGGATGTTCTCTCGTCCTATTCCGATCTCGCATGCGAGGATGGAACGGACTGCCGCAACTACGGTGTACTGGACGGAATCCAGGAGGCGAAAGTGCTGATCGGCGATATGATCGAGTGCAATCCGGAAAATATCATTATCTACGGCAATTCCAGCTTAAATATCATGTACGATACGATTTCACGCTCCATGACACACGGTGTGATGGGAAATACGCCGTGGTGCAAGCTTGACAAGGTAAAGTTCTTATGTCCGGTTCCGGGCTATGACAGACATTTTGCCATCACAGAATATTTTGGTATTGAGATGATCAATGTTCCGATGCTTCCGACAGGACCGGATATGGATATGGTGGAGGATCTCGTCAGCAAGGATGAGGCGATCAAGGGAATCTGGTGTGTGCCGAAATACTCCAATCCGCAGGGAATTACCTACTCGGATGAGACGGTACGCCGTTTTGCCAGATTAAAACCAGCGGCAAAAGACTTCCGTATTTACTGGGATAACGCTTACTGTGTACATCATTTATATGATATGGATCAGGATCATCTGATCGAGATTCTGGCAGAGTGTAAGCGCGCTGGCAATCCGGATATGGTATACAAGTTCTGCTCGACCAGCAAGATCAGCTTCCCGGGTTCCGGTCTGGCTGCGATTGCAACTTCTGCGAACAATCTGGAGGATATTAAGAAGCAGCTGAAGATCCAGACGATCGGTCATGATAAGGTGAATCAGCTTCGCCATGTGCGCTTCTTTAAAGATGTGCACGGTATCACGGAGCACATGAGAAAGCATGCAGCTTCCCTCAGACCGAAGTTTGAGATGATTCTGGACACATTCGACAAGGAGTTAAAGGATCTCGGCGTCGGAAGCTGGTACACGCCGAGTGGATATTTTATCACCTATGAGACGCTGGAGGGATGCGCGAAGAGCGTGGTAGATAAGGCGAAAAAGGCAGGCGTTGTGATGACACCGGCAGGAGCACCGTTCCCGTACGGCAAGGACCCGAAGGATTCCGTCATCCGTATTTCTCCGTCGTATCCGTCGCTGGAGGATCTTACAACGGCAACACAGATTTTTGTAGTCTGCGTAAAGCTGGCAAGCATTGAGAAGATTCTGAGGGAACAGCAGGCGTAAGAGCGTGAGCTGGGAATGATATGAAAAAAATAATTGGAATAGTGACACCGATTCTTCTGCTGATTTTACCGTATCTGCTTTTTGTGGTTCTGTCTGTGGGCATGGGAAGACCGGACAGAGATTCGTCCGGAGCCTATATCATGGCGGGCGATTCCAGATTGCAGATGACGCAGACGGCAATCTGCATTGTCTACGTGGTGGTTGTGCTCTTAAATGTCGTCTGGGTCATCTGTCAGACGGCGGCAGGAACCAGCGCGCAGACGCTGTTGCTCTGGGATATGCTGATGAAGCTGTGCTATATCCCGTATTATCTGCTGGCGGCGCTTATGGTGCTGGCGGGATTTGCGACTTTCATGTTTGGCGGAGTCGCAATTATCGGCGTGATGTGGATTGCGGACGTCCTGTTTTTGATACCGCCGTCCATCTATGGACTGTGCGGCTGCATCCGGGCGTGCAGTGAAAAAAAGCTGCCCGTGGGGGCAGCAGTTGCCCTGTCGATACTGCATTTCATCTTTGTGCTGGATGTTGTGGCGGCGGTCGTCGGATTCTGTACCGTACATGGCAGACACAAACGCCAGAAACAGATGGAGGCTGCCAGACAGCAGCAGATGCCGTACCGGAATTGAACAAGTGAATGAAAAACATAACCGCGCGAAGCCGATGTCTGAGTTATCATCTGCCCTGTTTTCAATAGCAGATGATAACGAGTTTCGGTTCGCGCGGTTTTATATTGTCTGTGAAGCGGTGCCACTAGGGGCACCAGAAAGTCCGCTCATTGTCTGTGTTTTGTCGGACACACCCCGGGGACTGTCCAAACGTGGAAAGACACAGAACTCGATGTTCGAAGCGGCACGGAAGAATCCTCGGATTTTGCTTCAAAGAATTGCCGCCTCTGGTTGCATTCTGGAACTTCATATTCTCCAATATTCTTATAATGAAACGTATCCCATTTATAGTGCAGTGCACGCGGCGACAGCCCATTTTAATCTAAGAGCATCTCTACGCAGCCATACATTCCGGCATCGTTTCCGAGTCCCGCAAGTACAAACTTTGTGTTGGCGCATGCGTGGAATGAAGTGGCAACAAAGTGCTTCTTCACTGCATCCGTGAGAATACCACCGGCTTTGGAGACGCCTCCACCGATTACGATGACCTCCGGATTCACAACACATGCGATATTGGAAAGTGCTGCTCCTAAAATGCCACATACCTCATCGACAACTTCAAGCGCTACTTTATCGCCCGCTTTGGCTTCGTCAAATACGTCCTTTGCGGTCAGATCTGCATGGTTTCTAAGCGCGGTATCTTCGGACGTCTTCTCGAGGGTACGCTTCGCCACACGCACAACTCCGGTTGCAGATGCATACTGCTCCAGACAGCCGTACTGTCCGCAGTTACACTGCTCCTTCTCGTGTGCATTCACTGTAATATGACCAATCTCACCACCGGCTCCGTCGAATCCGGCTACGACTTTGCCGTCGACAATAATGCCGCCGCCGACTCCGGTTCCCAGCGTTACCATGATGACATCTCTGCAGCCTTTTGCCGCACCCTGCCACATCTCGCCGAGTGCCGCCACGTTTGCATCATTTCCTGCCTTCACCTTCAGTCCGGTCAGATCTCCAAGTTCTTTTTCTACATTTACAACACCCCAGCCGACGTTCACGCAGCGGTGTACCACACCGTCATTTTTTACCGGTCCCGGCACACCGACACCGATTCCCTGCACATCGTCCCTGGAAATTCCCTTTTCCGTCAGCTTTCCATCAATCGCCTGCGCCACATCCGGCAGAATCGATGCTCCGCCGTTATCCTTGTTCGTCTTGATCTCCCATTTGTCAATGAGCCTTCCATCCGTCTCAAAAAACCCGATCTTGCAGGTCGTTCCCCCTACGTCAACTCCAAATGCATATTTTTTCATGCTTCCATTCTCCTGTTCCCTATTTGTATCCTTGCATCGTCTCCTGTCCGTTATGTACTCTGCCGATGCCTTTACCCATGCTTATGATAACGTTTCCAGTCTTATCTGTCAATGTTAAGGTGTATTCTCTTAAGGTGCCTCGGGTCCTGTCTCCTGCGGGGTATCCGAAGCATTCTCCCGGCTGGCTGCGCTGCATCTCCCTGCGCTGCGTCGGATGTATTTTCCTGTGAGGATGCCGGAACATCCGTCGTACTTCCCTGCGGCGTGTCCGTTGTATCCGTCACATTCTCCTGCGGCGTGTCTCCGTTCTCCGCCGGTGTCTCCTCCTGTGCGCTTCCCGCATCCGTCGCTGCATCCTCTGCGTCTGTCCCCCCGGAAGAAGCATCCGGAATCTGCGTATAGGGCAGAAAATCCAGCCATTCCAGTCCTTCATGTGCCTGCTCCATAAAGGTCTGCCAGATTTTTCCCGGGTAGGTATTGCCCATCAGGCTGTCCATCTCTTTGGGCATATCATATCCAACCCACACGCTGGTCGTGTAATATCTCGTATAGCCGGCTAGCCAGCCGTCTTTGTGGTCGTTGGTGGTTCCCGTCTTTCCGGCGCACGGCATATCCGACAGTCCAAGTCCGCGCCCCGTACCGTTGGTAAAAACTCCCTTTAGTACATCCGTCATCATCCGCGCCGCATTCTGCCGGTAGACTTCCTGCTCCTCCTGCGCTGCAAGATAAACATCCGCCCCGTCATCGCCGGTGATCCGCATAATACAGGTCGGCTCGCGGTACACCCCGTCATTGGCGAGCGCCGCATATCCGGCCGCCATCTCCAGAGGCGACACACCGTTGGTAAAGCCGCCCAGCGCCGTCGCCGGTACATAATCCGCCGCATCCAGCCTGGAAAAATGCATGTTCTCAAGATAGGACAGACCGGCCTGCGGTGTCAGTTCTTCATAGAGCTTCCACGCAATGGTATTGATTGACTTTTCGACTGCGGTGCGCACCGTCACATTTCCAAGGTAGGTACCGTTCGCATTTTTCGGTCCGTCTTCCACCGGTTCATCCACAACAATGCTCTCCGGCGTATAATTCCGCTCGAACGACGGCGTGTATACCGTGAGCGGCTTAATCGCACTTCCCGGCTGACGGTAACTCTGGTAGGCGCGGTTTAACGTGTATCCGTCAAAATCCTGCTCCCTGCCGCCCACCATCGCGCGCACGTAGCCGTTATCGTTGTCAATGCAGACTGCCGCCCCCTGCAGATCATAAACACCCTCGTCATTTTTCTCCGTAAAACCGGATAAGGTATCGTCAACTGCCGCCTGCAGTTCCTCCTGAAGCTGCAGGTCAAAGGACGTATAAATCTGATAGCCCTCCGTGTACAGCTGCTTCTGGCACTCGCTGTAGGATTCGCTGTAAGCCTGCTCGTATGCCTCCCGCTCGTCCTCCGTTGCAAACTGATATCGGAACACAAACCCTTCCTGCTCCATCAGAGCACGGGTCGCACAGTAATAGGCGTACGTTTCCACGTAATTATTTTTTTCCATCGCCTCCGGCCGCTTTAAGGTAATGTTCTCCGCTACCGCCGCCGCATATGCCATCTGTGTAATCTTGCCGTCATCCCGCATTTTGCCCAGAATCCGGTCGCGCCGCTCGACTGCATGATCCATATGGGTAACCGGATCATACACGGTAGGATTATTGGGAACCGCACATAAAAATGCGATCTGCGAGAGATCCAGCTCCCCGACCTCACTGTCAAAATAGCCTCTGCCTGCCGCCCCGATTCCATAATAGCCGTTGCCATAGTAAATATTATTCAGATAGAATTCCAAGATCTGATCCTTGGTATATTTTTTCTCCAGATTCTGTGCGATAAAAATCTCTTCCACCTTGCGCTGCCAGGTTTTTTCCTGCGTCAGAAATACATTTCTGGCAAGCTGCATTGTGATCGTGCTTCCCCCCTGCGTGATCTTCCGGTTTTCAAGCAGTGATTTTGCCGCGCGCACAAGCGCTCTGAAATCCACGCCTCTGTGCTGGTAAAAACGCTGATCCTCCATACAGACCACCGCATCGATCACGGGCTGCGGTATCTCGTCGCGTTTTAGATAATAGGACGCTCCCTGGTCATTAAGCCTGGATATCACACTGCCGTCAGCCGCATACACAACGCTTGTGCGGTACCTCCGGAACGTCTCCTCCGTCGAATTCCGTACCAGACTGTCCGCTTCCTTGCGGATGCTGCTCACCTCTGAGGCATATCCGCCAAGGACATAGTAGCCCAGCCCGCCGAGCACCAGCAGGGAAAGGACAAACTGTACTTTGACAAATATCCAGAATCCCCGATATTTTTTCTTCTTTTTCTTTGCAGCCACCGTATTCCTCCCTGCCTTTTCTCGCGTGTCACGCTGTGCCGTCCTGCCCCTCTTTGCCTACAACGTAAACGGTACTATAACTCTATCATGTGATATGCGATTCCCAGTTCCTCCAACAGCTTCTGCTCCCGTCTCTGGCAGGTAAACAGGATCGTCTGCGTCCCGTCCGCCGCCAGCAGCCGCAGCGTCTGCCGCAGACGGTCATCGTCATACATTGCAAAGGTTTCATCCAGAAGCAGCGGCAGCGGTTCTTCCTGTGTCACAATGCTTCCGACTGCCATGCGGAACGCAAAATAGAACTGTTCCAGCGTTCCTCTGCTGAGCGCTCCGGCAAAACCTCTCTTCCTTCCGTCTGCACGCGGAGCTTTCCCGTTTCATCCACTTCCGCCAGATCGTATTTTCCCTCTGTAATCGCAGAGACATATCTGGATACCACACTGTTGATCTCATCTCTCCGCTCGTCCCCGTATTCCCTTGACAGGCGGATGATCTCATTTTTTGCCATCTCGACGGCATCAAGTTCCAGCTGGAGTTCTCTCTCCCGTGCGCCCGCTCCGCTGCATACTTCCAGCTGTTCTGCCAGATTGCATCGTCTCGTTTCCTTCTCCGCGAGTGTTTCCTCCAACCCTGCAAGCAGGCGTCTGCTCTGCTTTTCCGACTCCGCAAGCCGGATGCGCACCGCGTTCTCCGCTGCCGCGCTCTCTGGCGCCTCCGCCGTCTCCTTCCCATTTTCTCCTGCACGCGCCTGCCCCGCGCTCCTATGGCGCAGTATGCCTGCCACTCCGATGCCGAGCAGAATGGCAAGGACGCCTTCCGCCGCCACAAACAGCTCCGGCGCATAACCCACGCGGTGATGCCACCATGCATTTCCTGCCAGTCCCACTGCTGCCGCCAGTCCCAGAAAAAGGCTTCTCACAGGAAAACCGTTTCCGTCAGTTCTCCTTTCCCTGTCTGGCGGAGTCCCCGCATTTTCCGCAGTTCGGGCATCTTCCGGTCGCTGTCCGTCCCTCACCTGCGGGTGCATCCTGCATACGCCCGCATATCCGCTGCCGCCTCCTCGATCTGCCCACGAAGCCTGCCGCAGTCCTCCTCGAGCATGCGCCGCTCCACGGTAAGCTGCTGCAGCTGTTGTTCCCGCTTCTCCTGTTCACTTTTGATCTGCGACTGCAGGCTTCTCTTTTTCTGCTCCAGTTTTTCCACCGCACGCGTCACGCGGATTCCCGCATTGCCCCCGTCCGACATATCGGAAAGATACTCTGCCAGAAGTCCGGTCAGCTCTGCTCCCGTCACCGCCCGGCACTGCGGAATATCACAGGTGTTCTCATACGCCTCCCGGGTGACCCCTCCTAAAAGCATCCCAAGATCTCCATACGCGACGGACAGTTCCTCCCCGTCCGCCAGATTGCAGAGGCGTGCTCTCGGTTCTTTATGGTAAAAATTGCGTTCCAGATAAAACGGTCTGCCTCCGACGCTAAACTGCAGCGCACCGCTGTAATACGACGGTGCATGCCACGGCTCATAGCGCAGATAGCCCTCCGTCCCCTTTGCCCGTCCCCGGCCTTTTTCCAGCCCGAACAGCATCGCGGTCAGAAACGCGTGCAGCGTCGTCTTACCGGCTTCGTTTTTTCCATATACAATGTTGATCCCCGGGGCAAAATCCACGGTTCTATCTGCCAGCTTTCCAAAGCGAAAAATTGCGGCTCTGTCAATCTGCATGTCTGTCCCATCCTTTGCTCTTTGTCATACTTCAGGCATTCCGTCAGCAGTCATAGCCGAGCAGCGCATTCACACCGTACTCCAGTGCCTTTGCGGTGCAGACGCCCGGTTCTTTTTTTCGCATACTGCGTATGTATTCCCCAAGTATCGAATCCGCGTGCTCCTCCAGCAGCTTCTCGTAATCGTAATCCGGCACCGTCTGGTCTGTAATATCCACAATTCGGTCGAGCTTCCCGATCTCCTGCACATCAAAGGAATACTCCGGATCTTTTTTCCCTTTGATATACAGACGGAAATACTGATACTCCGGTCTCTGCTCCAACAGCTCCTTTGCCCAGTCCCACAGCATACGGTCTGTCGTGTTCCGGTCTGCCTGATACGTCTCATGACAATATTCGCAGTGGCGCAGCGGGTAAAAATATACATCTGCCCCCGCTGCACCTAACGTTCCCATCCAGTATCCGTGCGGCCCGGTGTCGTTGCAGTCTGTCGGCTCCAGGCTTCCCGCCATTACCGCCTTGTGCGGCATGAGCCAGCCGCTCCTGTGAATGTGTCCCGCCGCAATATAATCAAATCCGTTCTGTAATATCCGCTCCGCCGAAAACGGAATATGGCGCTCATCGCCGCCATGCGCCAGCAGGATGTTGCATCTGCTGCAGTTTACAGGGCGCAGTTCATCATACAATCTGTCATGGATCTCCCTGTGCCAGTAGCTCAGTCCATATATGGTCGTGTTGTATTCCGGAAAATCAACTGCTTCCGCTTCCTCTTTCTTAAATACCGTCACGTTGTCCGGCCACAAATCCGAGAGGTAATACGACTTTTCCCTGAGATAATCATGATTGCCGGCAATCAAAAGAACCTGTGTGTCCGGAATCTCTCCGAAAAGGCGGCTGACCTCCCGCACCTCCTTTTTCAGCGGCTGTGCGTGGAAAAGATCCCCCGTCACAAACAGAAACTCCGGTTTTTCTCTTTTTGCCACCCCTATCACATCTGCAAAAGAATCCCAGATCTGCCGCGCCCGCTGCTCACTCCACGGCTTTCCCTGATCCGGCTTTACCCCGAGATGTACGTCTGCGATATGTATAAATTTCAAACTGCATCTTCTCCGTTCTGCGTTAATTACCTCTATTGTACACTGTCGCGGCATGTTTCACAAGTTTATCCGGCATGTACCCTCTCCCAAAAATAACTGCCGGATTTCTGAAGCCGGAATGGACGATGTTTTATGATGGAGATGTCAGAAAATACGAAGTTCCAGAATACAGCCGGCAGCGACATTCTGATCGCAAAATCCGGTATTTCTAACCATGCCGCGTCGAACATCCTCGATGATCTGTGTTTTTCCAAGTTTGGAACATTCCACGGGGGGTGTCCGCAATCCGCAGACAATTTTAGGACTTTTGTGTGTGCCCCTTCGTGGCACCACTGAACAAAACATAACCGCGCGAAGCCGCTGTCTGAGTTGTCATCTGCCCTGTTTTCAATAGCAGATGACAGCGAGTTCGGTTCGCGCGGTTTTATATTGTCTGTGAAGCGGTGCCACTAGGGGCACCAGAAAGTCCGCTCATTGTCTGCGGTTTGTCGGACACTCCCCGTGAACTGTCCAAACGTGGAAAGACACAGAATTCGATGTCCGACGCGGCACGGAAGAAATACTCGGATTTTACTCCAAAGAATGCCGCTGCCGGCTGCATCTGGAACTTATCGTTTTTTCTCTCTCTCCATATAAAACATATGCCGTTCTATGCTTCAGAAATCCGGCAGTTATTTTTCCTCTGAGGAGTCCAGCAGAAGTTTCATGCTGCCGTACATGCCGGCATCATTTCCCAGACGTGCCAGTTCAAACGGAATGTCTGCACCTGCCGGCAGTACATCGGGTCTGTAATACTTATGTACGATACGCAGGATGATCTCTCCCGCCCCGGCGATTCCTCCACCGATCACAAAGACCTCTGGATCTATCACTTCCGCCACGGCTGCGAGCGCGCTTCCCAGCGCTTTTCCCAGAACCTCCACAGCATCCAGTGCCAGACGGTCGCCTCTCTTTGCCGCATCCAGAATCTGTTTTGCCGACAGTTCCGGCGTGTCGACGAGTATCGTGTAGGGATCCTTTTTCTCCAATAATTGTCTCGTTATGCGGATCAGTCCCTTTGCGGAAGCGTACTGCTCCACACACCCGTATTTTCCGCAGGCACACCGCTCAATCTCCTTGTGGAACACGGTCATATGCCCGATCTCGCCCGCGATTCCATGGGCGCCTGCAAGCACTTTTCCATTCAGAATGACCGCTCCGCCCACGCCTGTTCCAAGCGTTACCATCACCATATCGCGGTACCCCCTGCCGCCGCCCTGCCACAGTTCTCCGAGAGCCGCCGCATTTGCGTCGTTGCAGACACAGACCTTTTTCTGCAGGCGCATCTTTAACTGCTCCTGCACCGGACATGCCTCCCACCCCAGATTCACAGCGCCTCTGACAACTCCATCCCGCCCGGCAATTCCCGGTGTGTCAATGCCGACGCCTATGATCTGCTCATCCGCAAGCCCCCGCTCTCTCTGTCTGTGTTCCAGTGAGGCTGCCACATGTTCTATAATATGTTCTCCCTGTTCACTGGTATCCGTTGGAATCTCCCATTTTTCCATCAGTTTCCCGCTGTCTGTAAACAGACCAAGTTTGCAGCTCGTGCCCCCGACATCTACGCCAAAACCATACTTCTCCATGTTTTCCCCCTGCCCGCAGCATCTGATCGTCTTCTCCACCGTCAGACGCCGCCTTTTTTCTTTGTCCTCATTATAGGACAGATCCATACTGTGGAACAATTACACATCTTGGCTTTATTTTGCCATATTTGTTCTTCTCTGTATCTTTCCAATCTCCGTGCACCGTAATACAGTCTCATCTCCACTCACACGCCCGGCTGCTGTCACATCTCTCTCTCCGGGATACTGGTATTCTTATCCCCGTCTTGCGGTTACCTGATGTGGCTTGTGATGATTGTTCCAATCGTACGCAAAATAAATTTTCTCAGATCTGCTTCAGACATGTTGCCCACATCTATTCTGTCGCCGCTCATTTTTTCAAATTGAACCTCCCCACTGATCGAAATCACAAGGTTTATATCATGCTCACCATTATCAATCAAAAACTCATAGCCCCCTTCTTCCCCTGCTGCTTTTCCTGTCAGTTCCAGTATGGAATGCTCACCCTCCAAATCCTCTGCAAGCAATTCCAGATGCTGCATTCTGTATTCTCCTCCCTTGAACAGCAGGTGGAATGCCGTATCAGAATTTTCCGCCTCCGCAACAACCGCTGCCAGTTTATTCTGATACACGTAGACTTTTACATTGATATCCCCCATACTGCATGCTCTATCTCTGAGCTGCGAAAAGTCATCCCCCAGCTTCAGCTTCAATGTATCTGCTGCTCCACCATAATACGCATCGTATACCTCCTTCACTCCATCCATTACCTGCAGAAGTTCATTCTCTGTGACGGTAAATTCATACCCGTTACATTTTTTGACGCTGCCGTCCACTATGAGTTCTTCTTTTTCTGCTTTTTTTATATCGAGCGTCTTGTACTCATCGTATATTACGGACAGGATCTCCTGCGCCGCTCTGTTCTGTTCTTCTTTCGAGGTAAGTTCACGAAGTGCCGCATCGATCGATGCAACCCCATCCGCTCCCAGAAGATC
>ENA-OQDW01000459-OQDW01000459.1-human-gut-metagenome-genome-assembly--contig:-NODE-459-length-16976-cov-2.026233_pt1 | contig 16976 bp, 16 predicted proteins | sample MGYA00242784_ERZ504613 | MGnify/ENA primary metagenome ERZ504613 (study PRJEB26092, sample SAMD00036330) | human gut metagenome | host: Homo sapiens | study: EMG produced TPA metagenomics assembly of... | reverse complement strand
GCAAGGGCTGTAGAGGTCGCGAAGGAGCAGGGTACACCGGTTCGCGTGGGTTCTGTTGTATCTTCGGATGCGTTCTATGGAGATAATCCGGAGAGTTCGAAGGCATGGAGAAAGATGGGGGTTCTCTGTGTGGAGATGGAGTGTGCGGCGCTGTTTATGAATGCTGCGAGAGCCGGTAAGGAGGCATTGGGGATTCTTACGATTTCGGATCATGTTTTCAGGGATGAGGCAATTTCTGCGGAGGCCAGGCAGACTTCGTTTAACAGGATGATGGAGATTGCTTTAGGAATTTAAAGGATAATCCCGGTATAAAAAGGCTCTTTGGCTGGTATGTGGGAATACTGGTCAGAGGGCTTTTTTTTAATTCAGTAGGGACGCGTCAAAAAATATTTCATTTCATGTGCGGTTTCGGACACTAAGATATTCTAAGCCGTCAAAATCTGCTAAAAGCATGAGCATCAAGGACAAACTCGCTTTGCTCAGACAGTGTCCTTGATGGCTCATAACGCAGATTTTTGGCGGCTAAGAATATCTAAGTATCCTGCAAATGCACATGAAATGAAATATTTTTCGATGCTGTTTTTTCATATGGAATGAATGAAATTTTGGCTACGTTACTGAGAACGGAGTGAGCAGTAACAGTTAATGACGACTGTTCTCAAGAAGAGCGATTGAAAAATTTTCCATATTGTGTTAATATCAAAACAATATGGGAGGTATTTTGAATGCAAATTAGAAAATCGGCGGAGGATTATTTGGAGGCAATTTTGGTGTTGTCTAAACAGGGGGGCGGTGTTCGTTCTATTGATATTGCGACGATGCTTGGGGTATCGAAACCGAGTGTGAGTCATGCGATGAAGCTGTTACGTGAGGATGGCTATATCGCGATGGATCGTTATGGTACGGTGACGCTTCTGGATAAAGGGGCTCAGATTGCAACGCATATTTATGAACGCCATACAGTGTTGAGTAAGATGTTGGAACGTCTCGGCGTAAGCCGGAAGTTGCAAAAGAAGATGCGTGTAAGTTAGAGCATGACCTGAGCGATGAGAGTTTTACTAGGATAAAGGAGCACTTCCACAAGGTGATTGGGGAAGTTGAATAGCGGATAAAATAAACTCCCCCCGTCGGATGAATTTCTGACGAAGTGGGGAGTTTATTTTTTAAAGTTAGTCATCTACTATTTCTGTTACATAGCTTCCATGCCCGTCTATAGCAATAACTTTTCTTTTCCATCTTCTGTTTGAAATATCCATGGAGCAGAATAAGGATTACGAAAAAAGGCTTACAACGAATGGTGGTGTGGTACAATGCTGTAGAAAGAAGAATGCTGGAAAGCTGTATAGTCGTATGAAGGAGAAACTCACATGCAGTTTGATGAGAGGAAAGAGGGAATAGACCCTCTGACCTACTCTACATATTATTCTGTCTGCTTCTGTGGAAGCTGTGCAAGGATGATAGCGGCAAACATGATGACACATCCAAGGATTTCTTTAGTACTCAGTTGCTGTCTGAGGATGATCCATCCGGCTAGGACAGAGATGCAGGATTCCAGGCTGAGTATCAGGGATGCTACAGTTGGGTTCATGTTTTTCTGACCGATAATCTGCAAGGTGTAAGCTACTCCGCATGACATAACACCTGCGTAGAGGATTGGCTGCCATGCTGCCAGGATGGATGAGAGTTCCGGATGCTCAAGGAGCAGAGCGGGAATGCCGGAAAGAACTCCACATGTCAGGAACTGAATACAGGAGAGCTTTACTCCGTCTACTTTCGGAGAAAAGTAGTCGATGACCAGTATGTGCAACGAAAAAAGAAAAGCGCATACCAGTACGAGCAGATCTCCCTTTCCAATGGAAAATCCATCTGTGATGCACAGGAGATAAAGTCCGATCAGAGCCATTGCAACGGCAGCCCAGATAAATTTCGTGCATTTTTTGCCAAGGAACAGTCCGATGACAGGGACGATCACAATATAACAGGCAGTGATAAAGCCGGCTTTTCCGACGGTTGTATACTTGATGCCAAACTGTTGGAAATTGCTTGCCAGACAGAGGCAGATACCGCAGGCGATACCGCCGATAATCAGAGTTTTTTTCTCCTGCATATTGGATACAGTATTACTTGAGGTGTCAGATCTGCCAGATGCTTTGGAAGCAGAATCTGAAGGAGAGTTTCTCTTTTTCAGAATAAAAATCAGTGGAATCAGAACGACTGCTCCGATAAGGGAACGGACGGCATTAAAAGTAAAGCCTCCTACGTATTTCATTCCTACGCTTTGAGCTACAAAAGCGATACCCCAGATGATCGCTGCGAGAAGCAGGAGCAGGGAATTTTTTAATGGAATCTGTTGTTTTTGCATGATGTGTGTAATCCTTCCTTATATTAATGTGTAAATAGAATGTATAAAATGTGGATAAAACAAAATATTTATTCATTCAGTGTGGACAGAAGCACTGAAATTTTGTAACTGTTCAGTGCCCTCATAGTTATAAAATGTTTCAAATATATTTTAAGAGTGCCGGTGCCTTATTGATCTGAAAATGAAGAAACACTTTCGTAATTATACATCATAAATGTAAAAAGAGAAAGAAGATTGTAGAAATAAAAAGAAGCCTCTGCAGGAGACTTCTTTTTGTAAATGTGTATCTGATATTTATATCAGATAAAGATATATTTCAAAATAAACAATACAGCCAGTACATACATCAGTACGCTGATTTTCTTTTCCTTAGCTTTACCTGTAACAACGTTGATGATCACATAGGAGATAACACCCATGGAGATACCTTCAGAAATGCTGTACAGGAATGGCATTGCGATGATCGCGATAAATGCTGGGATGGCTTCCGTCAGGTCGTTGAAATCAATCTTGGTTACTGATGTGAGCATCAGGAATCCAACGATGATCAGAGCCGGTGCTGTGGCAAAGGACGGGATTGCCAGGAAAATCGGGGATAACAGCAGTGATAATCCGAAGAGGATGGCTGCTATCAGGGAAGTAAGTCCTGTACGTCCGCCTTCAGCAACACCGGAAGCACTCTCTACGAAAGTAGTAACTGTGGAAGTACCACACATAGCACCTACTGTAGTTCCTACTGCGTCAGAAAGAAGAGCACCTTTGATGTTTGGAAGTTTGCCTTCTTTGTCAAGCATATCAGCTTTGGAAGCAACACCGATCAGTGTTCCAAGTGTATCGAACATATCTACAAACAGGAATGCAAACATAATGACTACGAAATCAAGTGTGAAGACAATGGAGAAGTCCATTTTCATAAATGTGGGAGCCATGCTTGGAATGGAGATTCCGTTTGAAAAATCAGGCAGGAGGCTGAACCAGCCGGCTGCAGGATCAGGTTTGTAAAGTCCTGTCAATTGACAGATAATGCCAAGTCCCCATGTGATCAGGATACCCCAGAGAATGTTTCCTTTTACACCCTTAACAAGAAGGATGGCGGTGATGAGAAGTCCAATCAGCGCCAGAAGAACTGTAATTCCTTCTGTATTGAAGGTTCCGCCGGAAACGGAGGATTTAAAGGAAAATACACTTACCAGAGTGGAGTCGTTGTTAACTACGATCTTAGCATTCTGCAGTCCGATGAAAGCAATAAACAGTCCGATACCAACAGATACTGCATGTTTCAGGTTCATTGGGATCGCATTGAAAATTGCCTCACGCACATTGGTCAGAGATAACAGGATAAAAATAATACCCTCTACAAATACAGCTGCCAGTGCCTGCTGCCAGCTGTAACCCATGCCAAGAACAACAGTGTAGGCAAAGTAGGCATTCAGGCCCATGCCAGGTGCAAGAACGAATGGATAATTAGAAAGCGCAGCCATCAGACAGGTGGCAATAAAGGATGACAGTGCGGTCGCTGTAAAAACAGCTCCTCTGTCCATGCCGGACGCTTCCAGAATATTTGGGTTTACAGCCAGAATGTATGCCATTGTCATGAATGTGGTAATACCTGCCATAACTTCGGTCTTTACATCTGTGTGGTTCTCTTTGAGATGGAATAATTTGTCAAGATTCATAATCTTTCCCCCTTTTGATTTTAAAAATTGCCGGCTGTTTTGTGGTGTCTCAGATAATCATCCGAAAAAACAGGGTGAAACTCCTGGAATCAATCGTCTCGGCATATCGTTTTGTTAACGATATGCCGGAAAAACACCATCAGAATCTGTATTTCCTGCAGTTACAGAATCTTTCTTCCGGCTACATATTTAGCGGTAATATTACGGTCATCGGAAAGGTAGATCAGTCTTTCAAGTCTGTCCCTCGGAGAGAGCTTCAGTGGAGTTGGAATAGTGCTGTCATTAAGCACAACCGCATCAAATTCATACCCCTCCTTAAAGCTTCCAACCTTTCCAAAGAAGGAACCGCCTCCTTCTGTTCCCATATAAAAGGCCTCTTCAACAGTGAGCGGCTTCATGGAAGAATCAACCAGCCGCCAGTACAGCTTGGAAACCTGAATAGCATCAGCCATGGCACGCAGAATAGAAACGGAAGTTCCACCTGCAATGTCAGATCCCAGTCCGATGTGTAAACCTTCGTCCAGATAACGTCTCACAGGAGAGATACCTGAGGCGAGATTTGTGTTAGACTGCGGACAATGAGCAATATAAACGCCCTGCTTTTTCATAAGGCAATTTCTTCATTCGAAGAATGAACACAATGAGCCATGATCGTCGGACAGTCACCGCCGAAAAGACCGAACTGGCTATATGCTTCTCCATAAAAATGTGTATTCGGGCAAAGCTCCTTCACCCAGGCAATTTCACCGAAATTCTCAGAAAGGTGAGACTGCATCGGCAGGTGATACTTTTTCTGAATCTCCGAAAGCTTCTCCATCAGTGCATCAGAACAGGACGGAGTAAATCTCGGAGTAAGGATTGGCTTTACATTTTCAAATTTATCAAGCGTATCCTTAATCCACTGAACCGTAGCATCAGCAGAAGCCTGAGCACTCTCTTCCTGCAACTGCGGAGAACCATTACGGTCCATATTTACCTTGCCGACCATAGCCTTTATTCCGGTTTTATCCAGCTGTTCCATCAGGATCTCGGTAGCAGGGACATGCAGAGTTCCGAAAATACATGCTCTTGTATTCGGGCTCTTCTTCATATCCTCAGTGAAAATAGAATAAGCCTCTTTTGCAAACTCTGTATCTTCATAACGTGCTTCCTGCGGAAAAGTATAAGTATTCAGCCAGTCCAGCAGTTCAAGATCCATACCCGAGGCACGAAACGTATACTGCGGAGCATGAAGATGCAGATCAGTCAGTCCCGGAATGATCAGCTCATCGCCAAAATCTGTACATGAGATTCCTGCAAATTTCTCAGGAAGCTCATCAAACACCCCTGCACATCGCCCATCTTCACATACTAAATATCCATTTTCAGTGATGGAAAGTTCTGTCAGAGAATTACTGTAGCAAATTGTTCCCTTTAAAACAAAAGTCCGTTCGTTCATAACCATACCTCCTTTTTGTGGTTAAGGAAAGGCAAAAAAAATCTACCGATGCTGCCTTTACCTCATTCTTTCTCCCTGGGGAGAGAACTTATAGACAACTATTACGGTAGTTGGTAGAAACGTCCAACCGATTATGGACATATATAAGTTTACTTATATTGTTTATAAAATGATTATAAAATATTTGCAGTTAACTGTCAATTCCTTTCTGCAATTTAATTTATTATTCTTTTTTGTATTGCTATTTGATAATTCATAGTCTATAAAGCATTTTACAGGCAGAATTTATATAAAGTATATGATATCCCATGTGAACTTATACAATTCTCTTTCATATTTAAAGTCTTTCTTATTCATGTAGGCTTTTAACATGCGATTGATACGATATTTTCCACCTTCCAATTACCAGCTTAGAAAAAATATTTTATCTGCTATGCATTTGCAGGCATCTTAGAGATTCTTAGTCCTCTTAAATCTGCGTTATGAGAAGAAAAGTCCATTGCCTGAGCACCAGCGAGCAATCACAGACTTTTCTTCTCATGCTTTTAGCAGATTTCAGATGACTTAGAATCTCTTAGATGCCGAAACCGCATAGCAGATAAAATATTTTTCTAAGCGTCCGTTTTTTGGGAAAATATGATATAATACTCTCCAATATCAAAAAGAAAGGAAAAACAAACATGCAGCTAGACAAAGAAAACATAAAAAAAATTCGATGGCTCATCGCATTCGCAATTCTCTTATATCTGGGTGTCCAGAACCTGCACATAGTCATCAGCACTGTCAGAGTTCTGCTTGGCTTTCTCTTTCCGTTCATCATTGGCTTTGGAATCGCTTTTATCCTCAATATTCCAATGAAATTCATAGAACATCATCTGTTCGGAAAAGCCTTGAAACAAGAGAAAAAAACAGCCCAAAAACTGGCAAGACCGGTCAGCCTGGTGCTTTCTATCTGCTTTGTGATCTGTATAATCGTGATCGTTATGCTGGTAGTAGTACCGGAACTGGGGGCAACATTCGTAAACATAGCGAAAAAGATAGAAGAAAATATTCCGGTTTTCCAGAAATGGATCGACAATGTATTCGGAAACAATCCGGAAGTTGTGAAATGGGCGCAGTCTCTTGACATTGAGCCGGGAAAAATAATCGATCTGTACTCGGCGTACTGAAGAACGGAGTCAATAACATTGTTTCTTCACAGTGTCCATCACCATGGGACTTCTGACTACTGCAATGAATGTATCCATTGGCTTTGTATTCGCCTGCTACGTCCTTTTACAGAAAGAAAAGCTCCTGCAGCAGATAAAAAAAGCAATGTACGCAATGTTCCCTGAAAAACCGGTCAGATATCTGGCACATGTATGGAATCTGGCAAACAGGATTTTTTCCAGCTTTATTACCGGACAGTGTATCGAAGCTGTGATTCTTGGAAGTATGTTCTTTGTATCCATGACAATCCTGCATTTTCCATATGCAATGCTGGTGGGTGTCCTGATTTCATTTACAGCATTGATCCCGCTGTTTGGCGGAATTATCGGATGTTGGGTAGCATTTTTTCTGATCCTTATGATAAGTCCTGTAAAAGCAGTTCTGTTTCTGGGACTTTTCCTTATCCTGCAGCAGATAGAAGGAAACCTGATCTATCCTCATGTGGTAGGTGGTTCTGTCGGGCTTCCATCCATCTGGGTACTGGTAGCTGTAACACTTGGCGGCAGTCTGATGGGAATTGCGGGAATGCTGATCTTCATTCCGACAGTATCTGTCATCTATACACTTTTCAGAGAGTGGGTATATGCCCGTCTTGAGAAAAAACAGCTTGTTTTATAACGAAATGATTCGTGATGTGTAGAAAGATGTATTATTGTCCGGATAAACTTGGTAACAAATTTGTAAAAGGACTGTAAATCAGTGTAAGGTCTCTGTAATTGTAATTAATTCGATATTTCTGTATTATAGTGATATCTGGTTAAAAATGGAAGGAGATCTTAAGATGGACATCTTAAAAGGTAAACGTTATGATATTATGAATGTGCTTTGGGAAGAGGGAAGACCATTGTCTGCTTTTGAGATCAATGACATTGCACCGGAACTGAAAATGCCGACAGTAAGAAGATGCCTGGAGCTTCTTTTGAAAGAGAACCTGATCCAGGTTGCGGGAACTTCAATGAACGGCAAGGTGTATGCAAGAAATTATACCCCTCTTCTTTCAAGAGAGGATTATTTAAAGGGAAATGCCAAAAGCAGAAAGATTAATCCGGTGGAAATGATGAATGCGCTTCTGGAATCTGATGGGATTACAGTGGAAGAGCTGGAAAAACTTCAGGAGCTTATCGATAAGAAACGTGCGGAACTGGAAAGCAGATAATCATAAACATAGCAGATAAAAACGGACATGGCCATCTGGCTGTGTCTTTTTTGTGCCGTTTTTTACAGAATTGCAATACTGTATCAGGTAATAAAAACAGCCAGATGAATAAAGTGTCCATCTGGCTGAAGCTGTTATCAATTAATTATTTCTTGTTCTGCTCAACTTCTTTTAACATCATAGCGCGAACTTTCAGTGGAAGTCCGAACAGTGTGATGAATCCATCTGCATCGTGGTGGTCATAGAGGTCACCTGTTGTGAAAGATGCAAGAGATTCATTGTACAGGCTGTATGGAGAAGTTGTACCGGCTTTGATGATGTTGCCTTTGTACAGTTTGAATTTAACTTCACCTGTTACATATTTCTGTGTGGATTCAACGAATGCCTGGATTGCCTCGCGAAGTGGTGTATACCATTTTCCTTCGTAAACAACCTGAGCGAACTGGCTGCCAAGTTTCTTCTTGGTTTCCATTGTCTCGCGGTCAAGTGTAAGTTCTTCGAGCTGTTCATGAGCTGCCATCAGGATGGTTCCGCCAGGAGTCTCATATACGCCACGTGATTTCATACCAACAACACGGTTCTCAACGATATCAACGATACCGATACCGTTCTCGCCGCCTAATTTGTTAAGCTCAGTGATGATCTCGGAAACTTTCATTCCTTTGCCGTTTAATGTTTTCGGAACACCCTGCTCGAATGTCATGGTAACTTCTGTTTCTTTATCAGGGGCTTTCTCAGGTGTAACACCTAAAACAAGCATATTGTCATAATTTGGAGCCTGTGAAGGATCTTCCAGTTCCAGACCTTCATGGCTGATATGCCATAAGTTTCTGTCACGGCTGTAGCTGTGGCTTGCATCGAATGGAAGGTCGATTCCGTGAGCTTTACAGAATGCAATTTCATCTTCACGTGACTGCATGGTCCATTTGTCTGTCATACGCCATGGAGCATGATTTTGATGTCAGGAGCAAGAGCTTGATGCCAAGTTCGAAACGGATCTGGTCATTACCTTTACCTGTAGCACCGTGCAGATAGCAACTGCGCCTTCTTTACGTGCGATCTCAACTAATTTCTTAGCGATTGCCGGACGGGCCATGGATGTACCAAGGAGATATTTGTGTTCGTATACAGCACCTGCCTGTACACATGGAACGATGAAGTCATCACAGAATTCATCTACGATATCTTCGATATATAATTTGGAAGCACCGGAAAGCTTTGCTCTTTCATCCAGTCCGTCCAGTTCGTTTCCCTGACCGCAGTTTACGCAGCAGCAGACAACATCGTAATCAAATGTTTCTTTTAACCATGGGATTAAGGCTGTGGTATCAAGACCGCCTGAGTATGCTAAAACGACTTTTTCTTTCATGATTGTATTCCTCCTGAAATTGGATTTTATTATTTTCCTGATTTGTAAAAATTTCCTGAGATATCCGTTTGCCGAAAGTAAATGAATAGGTCGGGAGTTCAGCGCATTATTTTTGAATAAATGCGGTAATTTCTGATTGAAATTTTTGAATAAATATTCAATGCGGAACAAGATGATTTCGTGTGATTCCGCTTAACAAGTGATAATATACACCTTTTTTTATAAATATGCAATAGAAAAATGCAAAAAAGTTTTATCATGTTTTTGCATTAAATATGCAATATAATATAGGAAAAGACAGGGGGAAATCCGTGAACTGAAATAAAATCCATGTAAAAACATTGAAAAATGACTATTGCATATTATGCAGATAAGATGTATAATTAGTCCAGCACTCTGATAGAGTAAAGTTTTACTATGAAATGAAGATCGCCGGATGAGGCGAAGATGGAGGAAATTATTATGATTAAAGCAGGAATTATCGGTGCCACAGGATATGCAGGTAACGAGATCGTGAGACTGCTTCTGGGACATAAAGATGTGGAAGTTGCGTGGTATGGTTCAAGAAGTTACATTGACCAGAAATATGCAGATGTTTATCAGAACTTTTTTAAGCTGGTAGATGCGAAATGTATGGATGATAATATGGAAGCATTAGCTGATGAGGTGGATGTGATTTTTACAGCTACTCCTCAGGGACTCTGTGCTTCTTTAATTAATGAAGGAATTCTTTCCAAGGCGAAAGTTATTGACCTGAGTGCGGATTTCCGTATTAAAGATGTGAAGAAATATGAGAAATGGTATGGAATTGAGCATAAGGCTCCGCAGTTTATTGATGAGGCGGTTTATGGTTTATGTGAGATTAATCGTGAGGAGATTAAGAAGGCAAGACTGATTGCGAATCCGGGATGTTATCCCACATGTTCCACCCTTTCTATTTATCCGCTGATCAAAGAAGGGCTGATCGATCCGTCTACCATTATTATTGATGCGAAGTCTGGTACTTCAGGAGCAGGACGTGGAGCCAAGGTTGCCAATCTGTTCTGTGAAGTAAACGAGAATATTAAGGCTTATGGTGTTGCAACTCACAGACATACACCTGAGATTGAGGATCAGCTTGGTTATGCGTGTGGCAAAGAGGTGCTGATTAATTTTACACCTCATCTGATTCCTATGAATCGTGGTATTCTGGTGACTGCTTATGCTTCTCTGACTAAGGATGTTTCTTATGAAGAGGCGAAGGCAGTTTATGATAAGTATTATGAGAATGAGACTTTCGTTCGTGTGCTGGATAAGGATGTTTGTCCGCAGACTAAGTGCGTGGAAGGAAGTAATTATGTGGATGTGAACTTTAAGATCGATCCGAGAACTCACAGAGTTATTATGATGGGGGCTATGGATAATCTGGTGAAAGGTGCAGCAGGACAGGCTGTGCAGAATATGAATCTGATGTTTGGATTTAAGGAGACTGAGGGACTGCTGCAGGTGCCGATGTGTCCGTAAGTTAGAGAAAAGGGGACGCTCCGGAAATTATTTGGTTTTGAACGCGGTTTCGGGGCTTACTAACTCTAAGTGTTCGTGAATTTGCTAAAGGCATGAGGCGGCTTGTCAAACTCGCTCCGTTGCAAACTTCGCTCAGACAGTGATGCAGCCGCCTCATAACGCAAATTCCCGAGCACTAAGAGTTACTACAGCCCCTGCAAATGCGTTCAAAACCAAATAATTTCCGGAGCTGACTTTTCAGGACGGAAGAGATGTGGATGTCTGACGGACGTGACTGCGCAGGGGGGCTGCGGCAGTCGCTGAGCGTGGAGGATGTGGACGGGAAACAAGATAGTTTGTCTTATTGTATAGAAAGGATTGAGGTTTTATGAAGATTATAGAGGGCGGCGTTACGGCGGCTAAGGGATTTAAGGCAGCGGCTGCTGCGGCTGAGATTAAGTATAAGGGCAGAACGGATATGGCTATGGTTTACAGTGAGGTGCCTTGTGTGGCTGCGGGGACTTTTACTACCAATGTGGTGAAGGCTGCGCCTGTTAAATGGGATCAGGATATTGTTTATAATCATCCGTCTGCGCAGGTGGTGATCTGTAACAGTGGTATTGCCAATGCATGTACTGGTGCAGAAGGGTATGGTTATTGTAAGGAGACTGCGGCTGCGGCTGCGGAGGTTTTGAATGTGGCTGCGGACAGTGTGCTGGTTGCTTCTACCGGTGTTATTGGTATGCAGGTTCCGATTGACCGTATTAAGAATGGTGTGAAGATGATGGCTCCGAAGCTGGATGGTTCTCTGGAGGCAGGTACTGAGGCTGCGAAGGCGATTATGACTACTGATACTAGGAAGAAGGAAGTTGCTGTTCAGGTTGAGATTGGTGGTAAAACTGTTACGATTGGTGGTATGTGTAAGGGCTCGGGTATGATTCATCCGAATATGTGCACCATGCTTGGATTTGTTACTACTGATGCGAAGATTTCCAAGAAGATGCTGCAGGAAGCGTTAAGTGAAGATGTTAAGGATACCTACAATATGGTTTCTGTTGATGGAGATACTTCTACTAATGATACAGTGCTTCTTCTGGCCAATGGTCTGGCTGAGAATACGGAGATCACAGAGAAGGGTGAGGATTACCAGACTTTTAAGGCTGCACTGAATTATATCAATACTACTCTGGCAAAGAAGATTGCAGGTGATGGTGAAGGTGCGACTGCATTGTTTGAGGTGAAGATCATTGGTGCAGAGTCTAAGGAACAGGCAGTTACACTGAGTAAGTCTGTCGTTACTTCTTCTCTGACAAAGGCTGCTATCTACGGACATGATGCAAACTGGGGAAGAATCCTGTGTGCTATGGGATATTCCGGTGCGAAGTTTGATCCTGAGAAGGTGGATCTGTTCTTTGAGAGTAAGGCTGGTAAGATCCAGATTATTGAGAATGGGGTGGCTGTGGATTACAGTGAAGAAGAGGCAACGAAGATTCTTTCTGAGGAAGCTGTCACAGCAATCGCTGATGTGAAGATGGGTGATGCCACAGCAACTGCATGGGGCTGTGACCTGACTTATGATTATATAAAAATCAATGCAGATTACCGTTCATAACAAAATTCTGTGAATAAGGGTGATTTTAACCGAATCAGGTAAGTCTCCTGCTTTAATTGCGAAAAGCAATAAGCAGGGATGGAGACCAGACATTGACTGGAAAAAGGAGAGAATAATGGTTAATCAGAAATATTTGGACAAGGCGGAGGTGCTGATCGAGGCGCTTCCTTATATTCAGAGATTTAATCGTAAGATTGTAGTTGTAAAGTACGGCGGAAGTGCCATGCTGGATGATGAACTGAAGAAGAATGTGATCAAGGACGTTGTTCTTCTGAAGCTGGTTGGTTTCAAACCGATCATCGTTCATGGTGGTGGTAAGGAAATCAGCCGCTGGGTTGGCAAGGTAGGTATGGAGCCGAAATTTATTAACGGTCTTCGTGTTACAGATAAAGATACTATGGAAATTGCAGAGATGGTTCTTGCGAAGGTGAACAAGGAACTGGTTGCCATGGTGGAATCTCTTGGTGTAAATGCTGTTGGTATCAGCGGTAAAGACGGTGGTCTGCTGAAATGCCGCAAGAAACAGACAGAGGGCGGAGACATCGGATTTGTTGGTGAAGTTACAAAGGTTGAGCCGAAGATTCTGGAGGATCTTCTGGAGAAAGATTTCCTGCCGATCATTTTCCCGGTAGGTTATGACGATGAGTTCGCTACTTATAATATTAATGCGGATGATGCGGCATGTGCCATTGCAGAGGCTGTTCATGCTGAGAAGCTTGCATTCCTTTCTGATATTGAAGGCGTTTATAAAGACAAGGATGATCCGTCCAGCCTGATCTCTGAACTTCATGTAGATGAAGCACAGAAACTGATCGATGACGGTTATGTAGGCGGAGGTATGATTCCGAAGCTGAAAAACTGTATTGATGCCATTGAAGAAGGCGTTAACAGAGTCCATATCCTTGACGGAAGAATTCCTCACAGCTTACTGCTGGAGATCTTTACAAACAAAGGTATTGGTACTGCGATTCTGAGAGAAGACGGGGAGAAATATTACAATGAACATGAATGAACAGATGAAGGAATCCGAAGAGAGTATCCTTCACACCTATAATCGTTTTCCTGTTGTTTTTGAAAAGGGACAGGGATGTTATTTATATGATTCCGAGGGAAAGGAGTATCTGGATTTTGCAGCAGGTATTGCTGTAAATTCTCTGGGATATCACTATCCGGGATATGATGAAGCATTAAAAGATCAGATTGATAAGCTGATGCATATTTCCAACTTATATTACAATGAGCCGATCATCGAAGCAGGTGCGAAGCTGGTAAAGGCAAGTAAAATGAGCAAGGCATTCTTTACCAACAGTGGTACAGAAGCAATCGAAGGTGCTTTAAAAGCAGCTAAGAAATATGCATATGTACGTGACGGACATGCAGATCATGAGATCATTGCCATGAACCATTCCTTCCATGGAAGAAGTATCGGAGCACTTTCCGTGACAGGAACTGCTCATTACAGAGAGCCCTTTGAGCCTCTGATGGGTGGTGTGAAGTTTGCGGATTTTAATGACCTTGAGAGCGTAAAGGCTCAGATCACAGATAAGACCTGTGCGATCATCACTGAGGTTGTTCAGGGTGAGGGTGGTATTTATCCGGCGAAGAAAGAATTTCTGGAAGGTCTGCGTCAGATCTGTGATGAGAAAGATATTATGCTGATCTTCGATGAGATTCAGTGCGGTATGGGAAGAACCGGACATTATTTTGCATGGCAGGCATACGGTGTACAGCCGGATATTATGACAAGTGCAAGGCTCTTGGATGTGGTGTGCCGGTAGGTGCGTTTGTATTGAATGAGAAAGCTGCCAAAGCTTCTCTGGAGCCAGGTGATCATGGTACAACTTATGGTGGAAACCCGTTTGTATGTGCTGCAGTCAGCAAAGTATTTGACATTTATAAGAATGATAAGATCATTGAACATGTACAGGAAATGACTCCATATCTGGAACAGAAACTGGATGAAATTGTTGCAAAACATGAATGCGCTGCAACAAGACGAGGCATGGGCTTCATGCAGGGAATCGTAATCCAGGGCCGCCCGGTTGGTGAAGTTGTAAAGGCTGCTCTTGCAAAAGGACTGCTGGTGATCTCGGCAAGGCAGTTGATGTACTGAGAATCGTACCTCCGCTTGTGATCACAAAAGAACATATTGATAAGATGGCTGCAATTCTTGATGAGTGTATGGAATAATATAGTGGAAATTTTTCGAAGGCTGTTGCATTTTGCAATGGCCTTCATTTATTCTAAGAGTAAATGGAATAGTAAGAGTATATGAGAAAAGGGGAAGATACACTTATGGGTTTGATACAGCAGATGAAGAAACAGGAAAATATGACAGAACGTGAAAGGGATATCTGTAATTATATGCTGGAGCATCCGGAACGGGTGGAGACGATTTCATCCAGAGAGCTGGGGCATGCAACGTTTACAAGTGCCGCATCTGTAACACGTTTGTGCCAGAAGCTTGGCCAGAAGGGATTTCCGGAATTTAAGCTACAGTTTGTACGGGAATTGCAGAATGGACAGATAGAAGAAACGCAGGAAAAAGTAGCGATGTCTGAGCGGGAGAACGTGGTGACGATCGTGCGGAAAGCTACCCGTATACAGCAGCAGGCAATCGAGGAAACAAAGAAAGAAATTTCTTACAGTCCAGCTTGTACGGGTGGGGAAATTTGATCGCAGAGGCGAGCTGTGTGGATTTTTATGTGTATGATATGAATGTTTATCTGGCGGAATATGGGCGGTCGTTGTTTTTCATGGAGGAAAAGTGGCCAATGTACTTTCTGCGACGAATATTCAGGGTCTTCAGGCATCTATGCCTGCGAATGGACATATTGCAATTTTGATCAGTCATACGGGGGAAAATGAGAGACTGGTAGAGATTGCGAAGATGCTGAGGAAAAATAAAACGAAAGTGATTGTGATCACTTCAAAGCCGCAGGGGACACTTGCGCCTCATGCGGATGAACTTCTGTATGCGGCGGGGCAGAAAAAGGTGGTGGAATTCTGGAGCTCTATGTTTTTCGCATCGGGAAAATATATTCTGGATATCCTGTATGGGATGGAATTCAGCCGCAGATATGAAGAAAATCTGAAATTGAATAAGAAATATGAGCAAAGTGGAGAGAAATTGCTATGGGGGCTTATTTGAAGATCTTTGATTATAGCATTTTGCCGGGTTACATTAAATACTTATCCGTAGGAGAATTGTGTATTTTTATCTTTGGAATTAGTGACAGATATATGCCTGAAAAAATAAATAGGAAAATTGCACAAAAAAGACCTGTGGATTTTGACATGTGAAACGCTGTTGCACTATTTTTGGGCGAAAGAAACAGAAAATATGAAACAGAACATCACTATATTTCAAATGGATTGAAAAACAGGCAGGCTTTTTATATAGTATAGCCATCAGATGTGAACAGAGAAGTCAGGGCGCGCAGGACTTCGGATTCAGGTAAAGGAGAGAAAAGAAATGGCACAGGTAAGAGATTATAATAAACTTGCCCATGACATCATTCATGAGGTTGGGGGTGCGCAGAATATTGTCAATGCAACGAGATGTGCGACCAGATTTCGTCTGGTATTAAAGGAAACACCGGCGGGCGCAAAAGAAAAGATTGCAGAAATGCCGGGTGTGATCACCGTTGTGGAGAATAATGGACAGTTTCAGGTAGTAATCGGAACTCATGTAGGAGATGTATATGCGGCAGCGGCAGAAATCCTTCATTTAGATGAAAATGCAGAAGAAGTAGAACAGCCAAAGCAAAGTGTCGTCAACCGTATTATTGCAACAATGTCAGCGGTATTTGCACCGTTTGTATATATTCTGGCAGCCGCAGGTCTGCTTCAGGGTGCTTTGATTCTTATTACTATGGCAGCACCGAATTTTACAAATACAGGCACATATGAAGTTTTAAGTTTTATGTCATGGACACCATTTACATTCCTGCCGATTTTTATCGCAGTGACAGCGTCAAAACATTTTAAATGTAACACATTTATTGCTATTTTATGTTGCTGTGCGCTGGTAAACCCAAGCTGGGCAGAGATGGCATCCAGAATTGCAGATGGAGAAACGATCCGTTTCCTGGGTATTAAACTTTCAGAGACGACTTATACGTCGACAGTGCTTCCGCCACTGTTTCTGGTATGGCTTCTTTCTTACCTGGAGCGTTTCATTGAGAAAAAACTTCCGGATACATTTAAAGCGTTATTAACACCGATGATTTGCTTTATTATCATGGTTCCGGCTACAATTCTTGTACTTGGCCCGGTATCCGCAGTTACAGCAAATGGAATTGCCAAAGGATATAACTTCCTTGCAGCGACAGCTCCGGCACTTGCGGGTGCTATCATTGGTGGACTCTGGCAGGTAGTTGTTATCTTCGGTGTTCACTGGGGAATCACTCCTGTAAACCTTGCAAACTTTGCAATGAATGGACATGATACTTTCCAGGCATTCCAGACAATCGCAGTTGTTGCGCAGGTTGCCGCTGCTTTTGGAGTATTTATCAAATCAAGAAACAAAGAATTTAAGAACATGGCACTTTCTGCCGGTCTTACAGGACTTTTCGGAATTACAGAACCTACCATTTACGGTGTTACCCTTCGACTGAAAAAACCTTTTATCTGTGGATGTGTCGGTGGTGCGATCGGTGCAGTTGTAATG
>ENA-OQDW01000458-OQDW01000458.1-human-gut-metagenome-genome-assembly--contig:-NODE-458-length-17017-cov-1.757667_pt1 | contig 17017 bp, 31 predicted proteins | sample MGYA00242784_ERZ504613 | MGnify/ENA primary metagenome ERZ504613 (study PRJEB26092, sample SAMD00036330) | human gut metagenome | host: Homo sapiens | study: EMG produced TPA metagenomics assembly of... | reverse complement strand
GTCGTTTGGGCAGTGCTGAACAAATATGCACCGCATATCGACACGATATAGCCCCAGGCATGGGGCTTTTCTTGTTGTATGGGAAAATCATTATGAGAAATAAATCATTGGCAGGAAGAGCCAATAACCGGGCAGAACGCCCTCGTAAGGTTGCTATTTACATTCGTGTATCTACAACCCATCAGATAGATAAGGATTCTCTGCCGATGCAGCGCAAGGACCTTATCGCATATTGTGAACTTATCCTCGGCATTGAGGATTACGAAATATTTGAGGATGCAGGGTACTCCGGGAAAAACACCGACCGGCCTGCGTTTCAAGAAATGATGCAGAAAATACGTGCCGGCTCATTCTCCCATTTACTTGTCTGGAAGATAGACCGTATCTCTCGTAATCTTCTGGACTTTGCAGAAATGTACGAAGAGCTTCAATCCCTGCGAGTAACTTTTGTCAGCAAAAATGAGCAGTTCGATACTTCAAATGCTATGGGTGAAGCTATGCTCAAAATCATTTTAGTGTTTGCGGAACTCGAACGCAACATGACATCGGAGCGTGTTACTGCAACAATGATTTCAAGAGCTAACCAGGGATTGTGGAATGGCGGCAGGATTCCTTATGGATATTCCTACGATGCGGAAACTTCTGCGTTCTCCATCATCCAGGATGAAGCGGATGTGTGTCAGCTTATGAAAACAGATTATTTTGAGCATAAATCCATTATTCATACTGCCAGGTTACTGAACGATAAGAAAATTCCTACCCGGTCAGGTGCGCTCTGGTCCCCTACTGCGGTATGGAAAATACTGTCCAGTCCTTTTTACGCCGGTGTCTACCGGTACAACCATTACAAAGGAACTGAAAACAGAACTCTCAACGGAGGAAGAATGGGTGCTTGTCCCAGACCATCATCCTGCAATATTCACTTTGGAAGAACACGAAAAATTATGTGATATTCTTGATGCGAACAAAAGAACCGCCAATCTTCCAGGGCAAAAACACCGGGCAAAAAATGTGTATGTGTTCTCCGGCATCCTTTATTGCGGAAAATGTGGTAATAAACTGGTTTCCACTCCCGGCAGATTGCAGGCAGATAATTTCCGCACTACCACTTACTCATGCCCGAAAAAGAGGAAAACGCACGAGTGTGATAATCCATCTGTAAATGATTTGATTGTTGGAGAATTTGTTATAAATTATATTTTGAATATGCTCAACGCAAAAAGTTCTTTTTCCTCCATCAACTCCCCTGCGGAACTTGAAGAGCGTTTGCTTTATGGTGGCTCATTCAAGGACGTGCAGCATATCTCGGAAGATGGTCTGAATGAATTTTACAATCTTCTATCTCGGTACGGCTCGGATAGTTCCTATGTCTCGCTGTAAAACACCCTCGCAAGAAAAAGGCTGCTGTCAATCCAGAAGTCGAAGCTCTCCGTAAGGATAAGGAAAAGCAGGAACGTGCCTTGAAGCGATTGCAGGATTTATACCTTTATTCCGAAAGAGCAATGACCGAAAAGGATTTCATCATACAGAAAAATGAAATATCCTCCAGGATTCAGGACATTAACACCCGGCTTGGTATGGTTACGCACGATGCCAATTCCACATTATCGGATGAGGATTTTGTGCGGCAAGCAAGCCATCTCCTCATTACGAAAAAACTCATTGGTCGGGATTATATTTATTATAAAGCCCTGGCACAGACCGTTTCGCCGGATGTCCTCAAAATATACATGGAAACTATTTTAGATTCTGTTTATGTGATTGATGGGCGTGTTTCCTCCATCGTGTTTAGAAATGGTCTTACTCATACTTTCATATACCAAAAATGATACCGGCATGAATGTCGGGAACAAAATAACCCAGAAGCCGCATAGCTCCTGGGTTTCATTTTATCCCATTATTCAATTATTTTTCAGATGTGGGATTCCTTACTTTTGTAAGAAAACGGTGTTATTCTATAAACATGGCATCCCCGAACCTTTAGGAATGTAGCCGAAATGTTACATTTGTCAGTATATCATATATATAGGAAGTAATCCAGTTCTTTTTTTCTGTACTATTCCTCATAAATAAATCCGTTGTCTGTAAGGTATATGTATCCGTATGGTTCCGCTATGCATCCATCCGTATCCAGTTTTCCATATACGGCACAAGCATAATATGAGCCGGCATGAACTATCCCGGTGCCATCTCCACATTTAATTACGAACCATCTGTATCCGCTGTTCCTCACAACCTCTTCGGCGAACGCTCTGTACTCCTCCTCTGATATTCCCTTTAAGGTGTCTTTGTCAACCTCAATGTATGCCATCAAGCTATCGCCTACTATTTTGGATTGCAACTCTGCATCAATCAGTGGATTCCCTGTTTCATTTTTCCCCGGTATGATAACGCTTTCCGGAACTTCCTGCGCACTTTCTTGAGTTTTTGAATCGCTTTCCTGGGTTTTGCATACATTTTCTTTCGATTTTGATAACATTTTTTGTATTTTCCTGCGTGATTCCATATTTCTGCGCTATCATCTGTTTTCTTTTTTCGGCACTATTCTTGCTTATAGCAAAGGCGGCACATACAAGTACCGCCACAAATTACAGAACCGCCATTTGCTCTTGCTTTCTTCATTCTCTCTACTCCTTTTAAGCTAATATTTTGTAATTTTGGATATGTGATACCCGGAACAAACACGTTTTGCATACTCCATAATCATCTGTCAAGAAGTAATAGTTCTTCGGCAAATACAGGTTCGGGTCGTTCCGATATCGTTCATCTCCCGATTTTCTTAAATATCCCTCGTATTCTGCTCCGTCGAATAGTCTGACCTTTATTCTTCGTCCCAGGTTTTCTTCCAGTGCCTTTCTATTCATCCTGCGCCTCCTGTATTGTTTCTCCTCTGGCATACGCATTGAAAGCATCCTCAAGCCCTATTTTTTCTATCACAACCATCAGACCATATGTAAGTTTTACTAAATCGAACGCTTTTATATTCAACAGTTCTACGCTTAAATCGTCACTGCCGTTTTTCAGGTCTACACAGCATCCTTGCTGAATTTCTTTCGTGCTCCCATCGTCATACGTTACCGTAATCCCTGCAACTTCCTTGTCTTTTTCCTTGATTGTATAATCGTCCATCGTTATTCCTCCTGCCTATTTATCCTTTTATTTTTTTCGGTAAACTTTTTTCCTACGCTCCCTGCCTCTCTTGCACTTTATCGGGCAATCAGGCATTCGCCTTTTGTCAGCCTCCCCGGTATCTAGCCGAACTTCACTTCCGGTTATATAGCATCCAGCAAATTCTACATCCGCCATTGGAGCCGTCCAAAAAGGACACCATGTGCATGATTCAGGCAGATGCTCCGCCTTAATTTTGAAACCGAATTTTTCATAATTTGCAAGCATTGATATTTCTCCTCATAATTCTAATTGAACGGTAAGCCGGTATCATCATCTGGGACGCTCATAAAACCATCGCCATTCGGAGTTGGCATCTGACCGGTTCCCTGTGCTTCGCTACTTCCTTTGCTCTCTGCGAACTCCTGCTCCTCCACTGTTATTTCAGTGGTATATATTTTCTGACCATCCTTGTTTGTATAACTTCCTGTTGTGATTCTTCCAGAAATAACAACTTTTGTTCCTTTTCTGAAATACTTCTCGGCAAACTCCGCCTGTTTTCCAAACACTACGCAAGGGATGAAATCTGCTGTTTGTTCTCCCTCTCTTTTGAATTTTCTGTCTACCGCAATAGTGTATCTTGCTACTGCTGTATTGTTCCCCTGCGAATATCTAACTTCCGGGTCGCGCGTAAGGCGGCCTATCTCGATTGCTTTATTCATTTTTAGCCTCTCTTTCTTTTACCAGCAACTAACTGATGCACCATATTTCCGAGCCAGCTTGCGGTATAACCTTTAGTACCCCTCCCCCGATTGTAATATAGGCTGTTCTTCTGCTGTTCATCTTTACATCTACAGGACTACCGCAAGTAAAGCATTTATAAGTAAATTCCGCAGTATTCATATTTGTCATGTACTTAAATTCATTGCCACACTTGCATTTCGTATAAAGCGGTTTAAGGTTTACCAGTTCCGTTTCTTTGCCACATTCACATTTATAGGACTTGATTTTTTCTTTTGCACAGAATCCTTTTTCCTTTCCGCATTTATCGCATTTGATATACAGGAACCCTTTGTATCCGTCAGGATGTTCCATATCCTGCGGCTCTTCGGTTTTCTCTGGTTCTTTCTTCCATCCAGTACCAAACAGGCTGTCATTCCGGCTGTGAGGCTTTTCCTGCATTCTTTTCACAAATTCTTGTGCTGTGATACTTTCCTTGATTTCCTCTTCCTTTTCAGCTTTGATACCAGTATTATCCTCAACACCGTCAATCGCTTTGATTTTATTATGGAATCTCATGGCGTTATTAAGAAGTGACATTGTATCCGCATCGTCCATCTGAAATGTATTTTCTCCATATCCACTAATAATTTTAACTTCCATCTTTTTTCTCCTTACTGTCTGTTTTTCTGCAAATCGTAAATAATTCCATTTACCGTATCAACCCACCGTTCCAGTTCTTTCCAGTCTTTCTGTTCCCCTGCAAAAGGTCCAAGGAGCAGTAGCCTCTCAGATGCAGATAATCCACTCGACTTAAACTTCTTTTCATTTTTCAGCAAATACTCTTCACATTTTCTGTAAGTCTCCTCATCAAATGGCTTTCTTTCATGCTCATATGCACTGTATTCAGCCGGACTGCAACCGGCAATCTTTGACATTTCCATCATCGATATTTTTGCGTCTTTCCGTAATGCTGCTATGTACTGCGTACATTCTTTTTCGGCTGTTCAGATTCTGGATTCTGAATCTTTCCTGCATGGCTTTTGTTTCTGTAACCTTAATCAGTTGCCGTACTTCGCATTTCTCATTCTCGCAATCATGTACAAAGCCGCTTTTTCCGTTTTCTCCATCCCAAAACCCGACAACGTGTTTGGTCGGTTCATTGCATCTTTCACATTTTGTATTTAACAGCATTTCCTAGTCCTCCCTCGGCTTATTCAAAACATCCAGATGCTTTATCAAGCATTGCACGCATCCTATCTGCTGAAATCCTGGTTTGCATACCATTTCCACCGGTATAGGGCAACTATGAGCATTTGAGATAATGTATTCTGCAAGAGCTTTTTCTCCGGCTTTCGCCTTTTTCAATCTCTTGTCCGCCGCATCCAGGCGATTATCTACATGACCTATGAAATCTACCATTATCCGCATGGTTTCTTTGCAATATTCTTCGTTGATTCGGTATTCCTCATGTGTGAAATCATGCAGGAATAGGTCTATTCGCCGTTTCAACTCATTTTTATTTTTATATCCATCTTTTCTGTGCCTCCTGTATTTTACAGAACACTTGCGGCAGCAATATTTCTTTCCTGGAATATCCGTCTGAAATATCTTCCTGCAATACAAGCACTTTCTTTCCTCCATCTTCTAGCCTCCACTCATATCGAATAGGTCAAATAACGTAAGCTGTCCGGTAGGCAGTACCTTTTCTTTGGGAATCTCTTTCAGGTATTCCTCAATCTGTTTGCGACAATATTTAAAACTGTCCTGGTATCTTTCCGGGCGTTCGTGCCGCCTCATTCCGACATAATCATTCCCATTGATAAAACTCTGCAATCCTGTAATATATCCCATGACCGCACCGATATGGCACTGTTCTTTTTGCCTTTCGTTCAACTTCCCAAGATTCTGCATGATAAAAATATAATTTTCATCTGCCTTATAAACCAAGAGAGAGCTTTTAGCATTTTCCCTGATTTCATCCATCCTCGCCATATAATAATTGTCTACCTGCGGCGGTGTTTCTCTGAAATATTCTTTCGGGTAGTCCTTTTCTTCCAACTCCTCCTGGCACTTCCGCTTGTCATATATGATATGGTTCCGCACAATGTTCATGTTGAAGCCATCTTCATATAATGGGTCGCTGCCTCCATGCGTGTTGAGATATTCCCATCTTTGAAAATCTTTCTGCAAATTTTCCTGCAATTCCTCTGCTCTCGTCCTTTTCTTCGCCATTCTGCGCCTCTTTTCTATCCCCTCCCCGGCATCCATGGGTGCGGATGAGAAGATTGATAGATTTCTATGCAATGGTACAAGCCGGAGCGCAGCGATTAGCCCAGTTCGCGTAGTTGTAGTTGTAGACGCCACCATCGGAGTTCACATACCATGGACCGTTCGAGGTGCCCCGATAAGCCGAGCGGGTCCAGTGTCGGCAGGTGTTGCCATCCTCTGTGAATTTCACTCTGTTCGCCTTATTTTCATAAAATTCGTATGGTGTTTCCTCCGGGTCGAACTCCTCTTTTGAGAGTAGGAAAAACAAATCTTCTGTCTGTTCTCCATTGCTGTTGTTTTTCTTCACTTTTGCCAGGTAAGGAATGAGGTCTGCAAATCTTTCTTTGAACTCATCACTCTGTAAATATTCTCTCAGCTCGGAATCCGCCCATACATTACTGCCGTAATCTCCTTTTGTATCGAACTCTCTCGCCTCAATCGCTACATGAGCCTGGATTGTCATGCTATGGTCAAGCGTTTTGTCCGCAAGTTCCTCCACATCAAAGCCGATAACATCGTATGGAACCTCTTTTCCGTCAAACATAATCCAGATTGTATCTCCAACCGAAACATGGTTCTGGATTTCTCCGTTTCTGATAAGTGCTCTTAATTCATCCAGCGTAAATGTTTTCTTGTATTTATGTGTGATGTTCAGCTCTTTTCCGGTATCTTTTGACTTTTCATGCTCCTGGTCCGAATCCACACCAGGCATGGCGCAGTTGCAAAATGGATGCAACGGTTCTGCGCATACTGCCTCTGCTAATTTCTGTGCCGTTTCGTTTACTCTTCCTGCCGCAAATTCCAGAAACGCATCTCTTTCCCTCTTGATAAACTTCTTGCTGCCTACTGCCTCCATACGGAATCCGTATGCACTTAATCTGATTGAATTGATACTCATTCTTTTTGTCCTCCTGTTATTCGATATGTTTTGTTTCTCCTGCAAAGCAATTTCCGCAGAACCGGTATATGCCTTTCTCCACTTTCAAAAGTCGGGAAAGTGTCACGCTCCCGTTCCCATCTCATCGTCCATCACTCTGCTGTATGGCGCACCCACCTGCAAGTATCCATCTCTGTATATTCTTGGTGTTGTGACATCCATAAAATATATGAATACGCTTTCATCCACCAGGTCACCCGGTTTCGCATAATCATACCAGCTATATTGGCAATTACCGTTTGCCTCTCTTTCCCAGTCTTTCATGGTCTTGAGCTTTCTCCGATGCATTTTCAGCCGCCTTTCTGTATTCACTTACTATGTAGCTGTCCGCATGGAATCCGTTCAGGATATTAACTGCCTGTAATTCCGTTATTCCGCATCGGTTCTGTAACTCAATTCTTAATTCTCTTCGCTCCCTTATGTCCTGCCCTGCTGTGTCCGGCAGAGCTTTTGCACGTTTCCGGTATTCTTCTACAATCGCCCTTGTCAAAAGTTCTGCCATACCTCTGTTACCTCCTATACGCCCGAAGCAGACGTTTTCTGTAATTCTGTGATAACTTCTTTCAAAGCATATTTGCCATTCGTTGTAAGCTGCCTCTGCCAGCATCCATTCTTCGGTGACCATCTGAAACCATGTTTTTTTACAATATCCCTTGTTTCTTCATCCGGTTTTCCATCAAAGAAAAGCTGTAATCTCATAAGGTCTGTATTTTCTACCACTTTGAAGAAATCGTTCCCTGTTTCCTTAGTTCCTGCCTCTTTTGCCTTTTTCAGTCTTTCCAGTCTTGCCTTGGTATTTTTGATTTTTGCATTATTGTTTGAAAGCTGATACCCTGCGAATGGTGCATCGCTCAAATGCCAACTTCTGACATAGCCTTTTTCAATTCTTCCTGCTGTGAAACGGAAAGTTCCGGGCATCCCTCGACTGTTTTGTGCTTTCTCCAATATGCATTGACCGCTTTCATTCTGTCCTGAAGCTCTGTAAGGCTTTCCAGCTTTTCCTCCAACATCTCAATGGCCTGTGCGTCCCCGGATAAAATCGGCTGGTTCATTGTGAGCAGATTTGTAATCTTCTTTGCATAGGATTCCAGGCTGTTCCACTCCTGCATGAGTGAATCCCTGCGGCTGTTCTGCTTGTTCTTTTTCTTAACCGGGAAGTTACCGGCTCCAGAAATCAGAACTGACGGACAGCTCGCTTCGTTTCTGTAGTAGGAATTGTAGTATTCCGCCAGCTTTTTGCTGTATCTCCCTGCCATTCTCTCTGCCTTTTCAGCAAGGTTCGGTCTCTTCTGTTTGATTTTCTCAACAACCGCATAGACACTCTCCACTCGCTTGCGGTATTCCTCTGTTGCGCTGCCCTGCTTATAATCACTCATTGAATTGGCATCGTTGGCGGCTCTTGCCATATCCTCGCTGATTGTATAGAACTGAATCTCCATTATTCGTCCTCCTCCATTTTTAAGATTGTTCTGTGCTCATATTTCATCGTTGCCTGTGAATCTTTGAACTTTGAAAGCTCCCAATCTGAATTGTAAGGATGGAAGTTAAGGTATCCATCACTGCCAACTGATATGCTCGCTGACATTTCCTCGCCATTCCCTTTTAATGCCTCCTGAATTGCTTTCAGGTGCGGATATACTGCTTTGCATAATTCCTCGAACTGTTTCTCTGTCATTTCAATTTTTTCTTTGCTCATTTTTGTGAGTTCCTTTCTTATTCTGCTGTTGCGTGGAAGAACATTCTTTCCACTTCCTCTGCTCCCTCTTCCGCATCCATGATACCGGCTGCCATCTCATTCAGGATTGAGCCAACATACAATGCCTGTAATGCTTTTCCTGTCTGAATCAAAATCATCTGTACGCCGTTGTTTTCCTTGGCTGTAGCGGTTGCCCTGTTCCATATAACCTGTTTTCGACTGCATTCATAAGCTCTTTGAATAATCCCATCTTCATTCCTCCTTGTGTTGTAACTCACTATATTGAGTTGTTTGAGTATATACTAACACGTAGTAGGTAGGTGTCAATACCTTTATTAACAAAATCTCAATTTTTTGAGTTTACTTTTCAGGTGGTACTATTTCGAGAGAATATCCCATAGAATTTATGACGTGCTCAATAATTATGAATCTTGCAGAATCATCCTCTGTATCAGCCGCTATATCTTCCAGCTTTGTTATATCCGGCTTTCCATCCTGCGTCAGTTTAATTTCAAAACCAAGACCGTCCGCAATTTTTTTGATTGTTCCATAGGTTGGTGATACTCCCACATTCAGTTTGTACCACAGATTCTGCCTGGTCCATCCGATACGTTTTGCCGCCTCCTCGTATGTGATACCATTATCGAGCATATACTGCTTGAATTTTTCTATAATATCCACTGCCTACACCTCCACAAAATTGAATTTTGGATGTTTCTTTCGCTCCTCGCATTTCTGGAACCACTCCTGCACCTTTTCTGCACAGAAATCTTTCCCGGCTGTATATTTCCCACTCGAAAAAATAATGCCACTTTCACTGTCAATTTCGTGAATCCAGTACACATATCCCCCATAATTCGGTCGTACTGAAATTTCATACCACTTTCCGAATCTATCGGTCGGAAATGTCAAGAAATCGCATCCCGGCTTTTTGGTGTAGTCAAGCTGCATCTGGTCGAATATCCAATCTGCCAATTCGTCCAGATTTTCAAACGTCTTGTCGAACGCTTTCTGGTTATAATCGTTATAATACTTTACGATTTTTGCTGTTATCATTACGCACATTCCTCCTGGTATTTATATTTTATGCCCTGCATATTCTCTTCCCATTTGGCAGACTCGGGCGTAATTTTACGAACTGTTCTACAATCTCTAACAGTTCATCTTCGTCCAGTTCCACCATCGGGCAGCCGTATTTGCTTTCCAACTCTTCCTGCTCCTCATCCAGGAACAGATAGTCCTCTCTCAATGGCGGCGGCTCTTCATCATCCCACTGGCTCCGCCTGCGTGGTGGGTTTTCAAATTCTTCTCGCCTGCGCTCCCAGTATTCGTCCTCATCCGGTATATTCCACACTTTAGTCCTCCTTGAGATTCCCCAGGATTTCATCTGCCCTTTGCATAATCTCTGCAAATTTATTGTTTGCCTCTTCCATCTCCTGGCGTTTTTTCTCTCTTGCCTTGTAAAATTCTTCATTTTTCAGCTTCATCTTCCCACCCATTTATAACTGTCGAACCTCCCGGACATTATTAAACCCGCATTCGTTTTCATAGTCATTTCTGGCTGTGAAGATAACGTATTTCTTTTCCCTGCGCTTATCATCAATGGCAACTCCGAAATACAACTCATCTCTCTGCTCCTCATCAAGAGGCTCGAATCTTACATCATCATAAAGTGGCCCGACCATCGGGCAATTATTTTTGAACCACACCCGGTAGTTATCCAGTATGTAATCGCTTGTGATACCTTTCAGAATCCCCCAGATTTTCGCCAATCTTCCTGCAAGTGCTTATCATCGCAAAACCAGTCATACCAGCCTGCCTCAATCTGTGTTTCTCTGTCTTTCGCAAGGAAATCTCCCTTGCGGTATCTCTCGCAAAACTGTCTTAATGTCATATCTGCCATAGCTGTTCCTCCTATTGTTCATCGTTTGTGCTCATCGCCTTGTGCTCCACTCTCCGGCGTTCAGACCTTGCTTTCTTTTTCAAGTTCCTTTTCCATCTTTTGATTGTCTGTGCTTTTGTATGATTCCGAGAAAAATCGTAATCATCCAGAATGTATCTCCCTCCGCTTCTCTTTCTCCGTATGCGTGCATCTTTCTCCGGCTCACGCTTCTGCCCTCCCTCCATTCTGTATCTGCCTCTTAATCGAGGCAGACTTCCTGTGAAATTGTGTACTGTTCTTTTAATTTATCGAACGCTTTATTGGTTACTCGGTATTCGTTCCAGCCTACCCGGTAATGCCCCGGTGTGCAGAAATCCTTATCCGTATATTTTTTCAGGAATGTAATTCCCCGGCCTTTGATTTCCAGTGGCGTATCAATAAACCAATGACCGCCATAATATCCCCGGCTCGCTCCATCTGGCAATCAGGCTTTGCGCTCCCATCTCCGGCGTATACTGATACACCCCAGGTTCGGTTGCCTCCTGCGACTCCTGCTTTTCTGGCTGTGTCAGCTCCAGGCGTTTTCCTCTGCCAATCCTGCGAAGAGTGTACATCTCTTTTTCAGAAATATATCCTTTCTGAAAAAGCTGTTCTACGCTTTCAAGATAGAAATTGCAGGATTCTAAAGAATCGCAAATCTCAAATAACTGAATCAGATTGTTATAACCGTTGCTATGTTGTACCGGAAACTGGATAATCTGTGCTGCCATGATTTTGACCTCCTACTCACTTTTGTGTGTTTCATAACTCGTTCTTATGAGTTTAATATAACACGTAGTAGGTAGGTGTCAATACCTTTATTTACAAAAAGCTCAAAAATGAGTTTTATTTCTTTTCCTTGCTTTCCTCTGGATTTTTCTTCGGTCTGCCTCCAAGTTTTCCTCTTTCCTGCTGTTTCCGGCAGTATTCTTTTCTTGCCTCGGTTTCCATATCCATTTTTGTCCGAATGAATATAAATGCCATATCCGCCGCCGCACTCAAGTCTTTTGGTTCTTCGCCCCTCCATCTGTAAATCATAAGCGCTTTGAAGAGTGTCCCCATATCTCTATCGCTCAACGTCATTACCGGCTCTGCAATATCAGGGTGTAGAATTAAATCCTCCATGCCTCACGCCTCCTATCTGCCTTTCTTGATTCTATCTGCCTTTGTTTCTGTTGCCTCGCTTTGAAGAAATTTCTTTATTCCCTCTCTGCAATACTGTCCTGTGTACGGATTCGGACACGCTCGCTCGCCAGCTTCATGTGCAATCGCATCATCATAAATACAGTACGCGCATTTCTTGAATGCCCCTCTCAATATTGCACTTGCTATCGCATCATCGCTTGCACTGTTAAGCATTTCCCTTACTGTCATAGCTCCCTGTACCTCCTGTTCTGAATAAATCACACGCCATCATAAAGCCTGCGATGAATCCCTGCTTTTCTCTGCTATCTCCATACTGGACCTACTGTCCCATATATCGCCCTGCAATTTCATAAGGCTGTTATCTGCTTTGCTGCATTATATTTCTAAACTGGCGAATCGCTCCTGCTCCTCTCCGCTTTCTGCGCTCTCCATGCGCTCATCGACATATGCCTGATACAGTAAATCAATCGTTCTCACTTTCCGCCCTCCTGTTCCGTTATCCTAAGTATCGTACCTTGTGTGCCAGTGGTATTGGTAAATCCATTGGCAGGGTTAATCCCCTCGTACCGTTCTCGCCATTCTTTCAACATTTCCCGATATGTAAACAGCTCTCCTGTTTCTTTATTCCGGTACAGTTTCGCCGCTGTTCGCCGGTATTTTCTTTATCCATCCTGCTCGCCTCCCTCTTCCGGTAAATACTCAACTTTAATGTGAGCCGCCATGAAGCAATCAGGTTCTCCGTCAAATTCGTTGCCTGCGGATGAGTTGAGCGTATCTCCTCTTTCCTCGCAGCACTCTCTCGGACTGCAACAGTCTGTATTCTTCCAGAGCTTTCCGTTTTCATCCTCATACACGTACCGTCCCCAATCATCCCTGCCGATATATTTCAGATGCAATGTTTTAATCTTTACAGCAGCCAATTCATAATTGATAACATCAAAATGTCCGAGCGGCTTTTTGTATTCGATATAGCCCCATGCCTGGCAGCCTACTTCCTCAACAAACTTTTTATTGTCGAAGTTCTCAATCTCCAGGACTTCGTTATTTTTTGGCTTCGGGTATCCTCCCGGCATGATTGGTCGCTGTGTGCTGTAATACCTGTACCCTGCCGGGAGATTTCCTTTTCTTTCGCATCAGGGCAATGTGCTATAACATCCTGTTTCGCATCCTCTATTGTTTTGAATGGTCCTGTCCCTGCGGCTCCTTTTCCCTTGTCCTCATCATAAAGAAAATGATTGTGGTATCCATCAACGCCCTGTACTATTGCGATATGATTCACGTATCCATCATCCATATGCAGTGTTGAATGAAACATTGCTACAATATTCGCCATCATTTGTATGTCCTCACTTTCTGCCTCGTACTCCGGGGCGGGTAACTGTTTTATAATTCAAATGCCATTGCTGCATCTTTCTCCGATGCTCCCTGTTCCATGCAGGCGTTGTATCTCATCAACTGCCGTTCCTCTTTAATCTCCCTGATTCTCTTTAGGGTTGGCCAGTCCACCAATGCGCCCACGCAATACGCCTTTTCCATAAGCTCCTCGACCTCGCAGATTCTTTCCTGGACCTCATTCCACTGCTCGTCTGTGTATGTGTGCGCCGGCGCCTCCTGCATATCAATTTCGATGCATTTTAGCTTATCGTGCATCGAATACAGATTGAAATGTTCGCTCTCGTTTACTCTGTATTTTTTCATCTGCTCTGCCCCCCTAAAACATAGTATCGAGGATTCTCTGGATAAGTTTTCCGCTTTCCTCAACCAACTGTTTATTATGCCTGTTATCCTGTACAGCCTGTTTAAATTCTGCGCTATCCGGGGTGTCGGCAAATTCGACAATTATTCTGGCAGATTCTTCTGCTCTTTTTGCTGCTACTGTTTTGTTGTGAATAAGCAGCGCTTTTATTGTGCCTGCCTCTTCCAGAGTTAGAACTTTCTGTTCAAGCTCTTCGACGGTTCTTTTCTCTGCTTCGTAATCTTTCAAAGCATTTTCGTACATTTCTTTATATTTTTCCGCCTTAGCCTCTGAACTTTCTGCTCTCTGTTTCATACTGCATCCGAAATCATTTCCGATGTTATCCTCTGCGATTTCAAAACATCCCTCGAACGCCATACCGATATAGCTATTCTCTCCAAGGCCTGCCACAATTTTTTTGATTTTTTCCAGTGCTTTCAATTCCTGTTCTTTGGTTGCTGCCATCCCTATGTCCTCCTTCGTTCCGCTCTTGATTTCTTCCACCGCCCTGCTATAATAAAAGGGTAAGGCTTGGCGGTGGCAGGAACCGCCTTACCCTTATTGCAGATTGGAAACCTCTTACTTACCAGGTGTCGGGGTTTCCTTTTTTATTTTTGTGTCGCTCTCTCTTGCAATATATTTAATGCAATCTTCTCTCAAATCTGGTGGAACTCCATATGCTTCTAACCACTCCTGTAACCTTGTAACCTCTATAATGTTCATCATTTCGTTATCCTCCATGTGTTCTTAACCTCCTGCCTCGGTTTATTTCAACTCGTTTTATTGAGTTGTTGACATTATAATAACACGTAGGTTAGTAGTGTCAATATGCTTATTTACAATTTTTGAAAAAGTTTTCGAGGTACAAATGAACATAAATATATTTATATATCTGTATCTTTATCTGTTTCTGTATCTGTATCGGGTTTTTTCGGTTCAGAAAATAACCGTTCGTTAATTCGGTTTTTATTTTAGAAATGAATCATTAGAAAATCCTTATTTTATGCGGATTTCAAGGATTGTAAGAAAATAACCGTTCGGTTTTTCGCTTTTTTAAACTGCCGGTACAAATTTTGAAGTCCAGGTTCAAACTGGTACAAAATCAAAAATAAACCGAATTTTTCCGAACGCATAAAAAATAACCGTTCGGTATCAGTCGGTTACCAAACGATTATTTTTTCAACTCAATATATTGTGGATAATGTGAATAACTCTGGGGATAACTCCTTTATTGTATCTGTTCTATGTCTCCATTATCAAGGTAGACTATAAAATCCTGGAGGACTGTTCCGCTGAACATCAGGTTTGCATCGTGTTCCTCTCCCTTTACATACTCATGGACCGTAACGAACAGATTTCCGCTAAGGTACTGTATCTTCGTTGTCGTGTTGTTATAAAAATTCACAATGCAGTGAATCTCATCATCGCTCGTAAATTTCCATTGGTAGTAATCCTTTGCATATTCCACCATTTGTACATCGGCAGAAATGGTTGATACTCTCCATTTTCCTGTAACATCATTCCGCACTTTATTTCTGGAAAAGGTTGCATCTATATCGTGACAGTTCTTGTCACTGATTCCGTACATTCCGTCCCGGTGCGGTACTTCCTGCGTTTCAGGCTCTTTGGATTCCACCTGTGTGTCCTCTGTTGCCGCAGGCTCCGTTGTTTCTTCCTGCTTTATCAATTCCCCTGTTGTGTAGCTATACGCATCCTTGCCCGTTGTAGGATAATACAAGTGTCCGTTTTCGCTGTCAGTGATATAAACAACCGTCCAGTTATTATTCAGGTACTGGCATCTGACAATAAGGTTTTGTGCATCCGTTATAAGGTAAGCCTCCATGTCAACGACACTTCCGGTTGCCTTATAATTCCCCCAGTAACAATCCGGCACTTTCTTAACGCCAATCGACTGCAAGGCTGTTTTCATGACTTCGACCACTCCGTCCCCATCCGGGCATGATTCAGCCTGCTCCTGCGTAATCTTTGTGAATCCCTCTGGCATCTCTACTGTCGATGCCGGTTCAGCTTCGCTGCTTTCGCTTTCCGCTACACTTTCGGTCTGCGAGGTATCAACATCAGTTGTACCCCCCCCCGAACATCCGTTCAAGGTAAGACTTGCTATGGCAACTGCCAATAATAAAAAATGTCTTTTTCTCATTCCTCTGAGACCTCCTAGTTTTTTCTACAGTCTACCATATATATGCAATATTTTCGAGCATAAAAAAAGAACCCCTCCACCACATTTTATGTGATAGAGAGGTCCGTTCCTCATTTATCAGGTATTAACATCGCGCAGAGTTATTCTGGCTGTAAATGAAAACCATCCAGCACCAGATTTCAGCTTGCCCCATTTCACGCCATTCACGGTGCGTTCTTCTACTACGGTATATTTGAAATTCTTTTTCAAGTACCCAAGCACTCTTGTCCCACTGGTTCCAGGGTTGTCCCTGTATCTCAATCCGTCAACTGTGATTTTTACCACATAGTTGCAAGAAGTTCCAGTATTTGCAGATACCGGATATATCTTGTTTCCGCTGGAATCAAATACGCTGTACCCTTTATTTTCGTCAGCACACTTCTTTGCATTTTTCAGGCTTGTGAATGCTCCTTTCTGGCTTGCTGCATCCGCCCAAGTTTTACGAACTCGGTACATCTGCTTCGCCTGGGTTCCGCCGGAAGTGTTACCGCCTGTTCCTCCACCTCCAAGAATAGATTTTACCATATTCTTGAATGCTACCCATTCAGCATTGCTACTGCCTGCCATCTGTGCTGGGCAGTTCTTTCCGGTAACATCCCAATGACGCAGCACATACTTGTCAACTTCTCCTGCGCTGATGCCGAGCATCTTACAGATATATGCACACAGGTATGCGGCGTTCTGCTTTGTCTTTTCGGAAATCTTATAATTTCCGGCGGTGCAGCACATCTCAATGCCAATACTGTTTGCATTCCTACAGCTTGAGTGCTTATATGTCTTTGCGCCACAATGCCATGCGGTACAATTCAGCGGCACGCTCTGTCTGATTTCTGTATCATCCACAAACAGGTGTGCCGATGCATTTCTTCCTGCTCCGGTAAAATAATTCGCATTTGCCTTTGCTGTATCCTTGCTGTTGCCGGTATAATGCATAACAACATTGAGAACATTCCTGCTCGATGCGCTATTATAATTATCTGAATTACACTTCAAATCACAATTGATTTTGATTCCATTAACAACGGCTGAAAGCCATCCTGTCGTTATTGTCTTTCCCATGATAGACGTTCCTCCTTTTCCAGACGCATATTTGTCATAAAATTTCTGTCCGCTTTCGGCTCTTTCTTTCTGCACTGAACTTCCCTGGTTTGCCGGTTTTTCAAAATTAAGCAATACGGCATTCGATGCCTGGGATACGCTCGTTGCTGTTTTCAGCACATTCAGTTACAGATTTATAGCCGCTGCTCAATTCCTGCATAAGAAATTCAAGCTGCATTTCCAAG